>ENA-UEYD01002270-UEYD01002270.1-human-gut-metagenome-genome-assembly--contig:-NODE-2270-length-10966-cov-2.822573_pt1 | contig 10966 bp, 5 predicted proteins | sample MGYA00242907_ERZ507875 | MGnify/ENA primary metagenome ERZ507875 (study PRJEB26167, sample SAMN06115506) | human gut metagenome | host: Homo sapiens | place: China:Shandong | collected 2015-08-07...
TCTAAGCAGAATCTTTCACTCAAAAGAGTTCAGATTCTATCTGGTTATTGTATGTCTATGCCTGCCCTTATCCGCAATGGCACAAAGCAAAATTACCGGGAAAGTAATTGATACTGCCACTGGAGAAACTTTGATAGGAGCTACCGTACAAGTAAAAGGTACAGGAAAAGGTACAATAACGGACATAGAAGGAAACTATTCGATAAATGCATCTTCTGATGACAAACTGATATTCTCATCCATAGGATACATTACACAAGAAGTTTCGATAGGAAAAAAGACTATTATAAATGTGAATATGATAACTGATACGCAAACTTTGGATGAAGTGGTCGTTATCGGATACGGAAGTCAAAGTAAAAGAGACATTACAGGTGCAATTGGTTCAATCAACAATACGACTTTGGAAAGGCAAAATACACAAACTGCTGCCCAAGCTCTAATAGGTCAGATAGCAGGTTTGAGTGTAGTACAAACCACAGGTAATGTCGGAGTAGATCCCGTAATCGAAATACGCGGTATGAATTCTATTGATAAAGAATCATCACCTCTAATTGTGATTGACGGAGTATTCGGTGACATGGCTGCCTTCTCAGCATTAAATCCATCAGACATTGCTAAAGTTGATGTGCTAAAAGATGCATCTTCAACAGCTATATATGGATCCATGGGAGCAAATGGAGTAGTTCTCGTTACAACCAAAAGTGGTAGTGAAGGAAAAAATAAGATCAATTATTCTGGAAGTTATGGCATCAGAGTACCGGTTCGTATTCCTAAAATGATGAATGCACAGGAATTTGCCAAAACCCTTCAGGACGCTACCGACTATTTCGGGTATACTTCCCGCACACTCGGTCCCGAAGAACAAGAATGGGTAGATTCCGGCAATTCTACCGACTGGTTAGATCTCGTCCTTGGCAATGGAGTACAAACACAACATACTCTCTCACTACAAGGGGGAAATAAAAACGAAAATCACTATATTTCATTAGGTTATTCCAATCAAGAAGGAAATATCAAGCCGGAGAAGTTCGAACGTTATTCATTATCCGGAAAAATCAACGCCAAGGTCGGCAAGATATTCGAAATGGGCGCAGCACTCAATGGAGCATTCTCCGAAAATAAAAAAGGTGGTAATAATGAGATTATCCGTTCTGCATTTCGCCTTCGCCCCACCGGACGTGCTTTTGATGATGAAGGGAATCGTATCTTTTGGCCTACCAGCACCGACTCACAGATTCCTAATATTTTATATGAGTTAGATAATTCCAAAATAGAAACCATGCGTGCCAATGTATATGGAAATGTTTTTCTGTCGGCCACACCTCTAAAAGGACTTACATTAAAATCATCCTTTATGCCCAGTATAGCTTATACACGTTATGGATTTTATATGGGACAGTTGACAAAAATCAATGTCGGCAAGAATCCTGCCTATGTTAATCAATATAATTCATTTAACTGGGCATATGTGTGGGACAATACCATTAATTATAACACCCAATTCAAAAGCCATAAATTCAATATAATGGCCGGCTACAGTGTTAATGAAAAATTCTATGAGCGATATGACTCTGGAGTAAAAGGACTTACTTTCAACTCGCTTTGGCATAATATGGGAGCAGCATCTGAATTAACAATGGTAGATAGCGACTATACTCGTTGGACTGTTTTGTCTTATTTGGCACGTATCAATTATTCATTCAAAGATAGATATTTATTAACATTGACAGGACGCTACGACGGTGCCTCCAATTTAGCTCCCGGACACAAATGGCAATTCTTTCCTTCTGCAGCTATAGCTTGGCGAATCAGCGAAGAAGAATGGATGAAAAGACTAAATATATTTGACAATTTAAAGCTCCGTTTGAGTTATGGTACTTCAGGCAACAACAATGTAGCACCTTATTCGGCATGGCCTACATTAACAAAAGTCGGATATGACTTTGACGGAACAGGCGCTGCGGGGTATACAGCTAATCTAGCTAACAAAGCGTTAACATGGGAAAAAAGTGATGAAATCAATGTGGGACTAGACTTTGGAATATTGGGCAACCGAATATCTGCCACTATTGAATTTTACAATAAAAAAACCAGTGATCTGATATTAAAGCAAAAACTGCCTATTCATACAGGATACGATAATATTGTATCAAATATTGGAGCTGTGAGAAACAGAGGTATTGAGATAACATTAAATACAGTCAATATTAAAACTAAAGACTGGTCTTGGGTGACCAATATCAACTTTACGCGAAATCGTAACAAGATACTTGAACTCTACGGAGATAATGAGGATGATATAGCTAATCAATTGTTCATTGGGCAACCTATCAAGGTTAACTATGCGTATAAATACCTAGGGATATGGCAAGAAGGAGAAGAATATTATCAGAAAGCTAAAGCCGGACAACCCAAAGTGCTAGATGTAGACCAAGATAATGCGATTACAGCAGATAAAGATATGATGATAATAGGAACTCCATTTCCCAAATGGATTGGCGGTATGACTAATACTGTTACTTACAAAAACTTTGATTTATCCATTACAGCCTATGCACGCTATGGTGAACAAAAATTGAGTTGGTTCCACAATAGCCATACAGATATGAGTATGCGATATAATGTGGCAAAAGAGTGCTTTGGTAACTACTGGACCCCCGATAACCCGAATGCCGAATGGTGGGCACCAGGTTCACAAGCCAATGCTGACTGGCGAAAATCAAAACTATACATGGACTGCTCATTCCTCAAAATCAGCAATATTACATTAGGCTATGAATTCAGTAAAAAACTATTAAATAAAATTGGCATGACCCGCCTAAGAGTATATGCTACCGTACAAAATCCTTTTACCATAACAAAGTACAATGGTTTTGATCCGGAATGGGCAGATACAGCCATAACAGGATTAGATTCGAATTCTACCGGATTTGCTTCTACAACTTATACCTTTGGCGTAAACATCGGATTTTAATAATATTAAAAAAATAATAGATATGAAACACTATAAATTTATCGCTTTATTAATTTCGGCTTGTATGGCATTTTCCTGTACAGGAATGCTTGATGAAGATCCCACTCATCGCCGTCTAAAACAGCCTTGGTCTGCTGACCCTGAGCATCTGTACCAGCACCGGGCTCCGTTAAGCCGAACGCACCCAGCTTTTCACCTTTTGCAAGGGGAACCAGGCAATTCTGTATTCACTTCTGTCAATGAATACGGACAGGATTTAGACGCTAACAACAAAGCTGTTTACACTATGTGGCAGAACTTATATAAAGGTATTAACATCTGTAATCTGACTTTAATCAACGGGCAAAAGACTGTTCCCGATGAAACGATGAGCGAACAACTTAAACAAACCAGACTGGCTGAGGCTACATTTATCCGCTCATTATATTATTATTATCTCGTACAACAATTCGGGGACGTACCTTATATGATTGAACCTGTATCAGAGGTCATAACGACAGCTGAACGGACCCCTGAAGAAACCATTATGAATGATATTATAGAGAAAATGGAAGAATCTATAAAATCCCTTCCGGAAAACCCTGAAGCGTGGGGAAGAATCACTAAAGGAGCCGGATTAACTTTACTGTCCAAACTATATCTGGCTCGCGGATACAAAACCTATAAACACAAAGATGACTTTTCAAAAGCCGCCCAGTATGCAGATGAAGTAATTAATTCACAAAAATATGCATTACTTACCGGTCCTGACGGATTTGAAAAACTATTCTGGTATAATCGAGGATCCTATAATAATCCAAAAGGGATTATTCCTGTACAGACCAACAATGAAAAAAATAGTGAAATAATCCTTTCCATACAATTTCATGACCAACAAAACGGCTCTATTTTTGATGAATCAATTGGTACAGCTAAGACCAACTACGGAAACAATTCTCACTATATCTTCAGAGGATATTCTTCATTTCCGGGAATGGATGATCGCCCACTACACATAAACTACCATCTCGGAAGTTTATGTGAGACTCCCTTTATCTATTATCTTTACGGTTATGATGGCAATATGTCACGATATAAGGAATATAATGCACAGAAAACAGATCAAGCTTTTGATTTCAAAGGCAGCTATACTTTGGATAAACGATTTGATGGTACATTTGATCGTTTATTTATCACTGCTGCCAATGTAAACGCTTCAAAATTGCAAAAAGCTGGACGTATTACAGCATTGAACCGCAAGACAGCATCGTATACAATCAGTGCTGGAGATACTTGCCTCTTTATTCCCCGTCCTGGAGAAAGATGGCCACAGGACAAAATTGATGCTTCCCGCTACACTGTGGTCAATGATAATTATTGGTATTACGGAAAAGTCGATATGCCCATTGCTGGCGGAAATACAGAAACAACAGATGCTTTGGCCGTTCGTCCATTCATAAAAAAATTTATGGAAGAGGGATTCTACTATGAATTTACTGGTTCAAGAGACATGTTTATGTTCCGTTTAGGAGAAGTTTATCTTCTTGCAGCTGAAGCCTATCTGCAAAGCAACAACCTGACAAAAGCTTTAGAACGTGTCAACACAATCAGACGTAGAGCTTCGGGGGCAAGAGACTTAACAATCCCATCAGAGTTAGATGTAACATCCAATGATTTGGACATTGATTTTATTTTGGACGAGCGGGCTCGTGAACTGTTCGGTGAAGAACTCCGCTGGTTAGAATTAAAACGTACAGGAAAGCTTGTAGAACGTACTCTACGTTGTAATATGCAAGCTGGACATGAAAATGCTAAATATCTAAATGAAAATCATAATTTACGTCCATTGCCCTATCAATGGTTTATCCGTTTATCCAACCATGACGAGATTAAACAGAATCCTGGTTACTAAATCTGAGAAAAAAATTAAATAATATATAGTATGAGAAAAATTAAATTCTACTCTCTATTTATATTTCTGGTTGCATCACTTCAAATATGCGCACAAAAGAAATATGCATCCCCTAAACCTCGCCTATTTCTTACAATACAGGATATAGACAGAGCCAAACAACAAGCCGCTACCGATGTTTCCGTAACACCCAGCATAAAGAAATTAAAAGCAGATTTGAAAGTAAACGCTCAAAAATGGCGGAAAGACTTTCCGGCTAAAAATAGCGGATATACGATGAAAGAGCTTTTCAGTAAAGCAAAAGAAAAACCAAGTAGACCTGAATTTTTAACGGAAGCAACAGCCTTTGTCCTATTTCCTACCGAGGAAACCGCTCAGATACTGAGAGAAAAGATTCTTGTAGAATTAGGAATAAGAAAAGCCCTTGGCTCTTGGAGACAATTAGGGATTCACGAAAGTGAGCGTCTATTACGATTCATACAAGCTTATGACATTGTATGTGAAACCGGACTTCTGTCAGAAAAGGAAAAAGCATTGTGTAAAGAAGAAATTCATAATAGTGCTCGCTTTTTAGAAGCTTGGACTTTAGAAAATGATCTGAATGTAGTTTATCAAGGCCAAACATACTGCTTTAATATTAAATATTTTCCTGCTATAATGCTGGGATGTGTAGCAATGTACTATCCTGACTTTGAGGAATCACCGGCTTGGTTAGCGAAAGCTCAGGATGAAGTAATTCGTTATTTCTATACAGAAAACTTCCTGGACGGTGCATACGGAGAAGGCTCTATACATTACTTTCATCCTGTAGCCAACGCTATTATCAACTTTATATATGCAAGCCGGAATACCGGATATGCAGACTACATGAAAGATCATGCTTTCAAAACAGCATTCAGCAATTTCATGCATTGGAGAATGAATCTGACAGCTCCTGATGGGAGAAAAGTCGCCATTGGTGATGCCAAACGCTCTTCATATGGCGCCGACTATCTAGAGCAAGCTGCTACCTTGTTGAACGATCCGGAATTATCTTGGTGCGGGCGTCAGATACTAAAACTATGCAATAAAGATTGCTTTCTATCTCCTTTTGAGCTACTAACTGTAGATCGAAGTATTACTCCGATAGAACCAACCAATCTTTCTGCTAACTATATATGGAGTGGATACAACGTATATCGTTCTTCGTGGGAAGAAGACGGAAACTATCTGATGTTTAAATGGGGGCCAACTTTTGCCGGAAGACGGGAAATCGAACGCTATGCAGTTATTGCAGGGCACGCACACGAAGATTGTATGGAGATAGAAATGCATTATAAAGGTATCCCTATGTTAGTGGATGGAGGATACAGGGGAGTATATGCTAATTATGATACTTATGGCGGATATTGGAAAGCCACCATTTCACATAATACCGTAGGTTTAGGAAACGCTTATGGTTATAATCGTACAGACGGGAAATATCTGGAACACGTTCAAAAGCACGGAAAAGAGTTCCGTTATGAGAAAGAACAAAAAATATTTCACAGCAAACGACACGGCTCTTATCATATGGAGATGTGACAGATGCAACCATGACGTCCGCTAAAGCACAAACATTTGACGACGTAACCCATCAACGTACTGTACTCTGGTTCCGTGACAGTTCTTTAACCTTAGTCTATGACTGTTTGGAAAGCGATTATGAACAAACTTATGAATGGTATCTCAATCCTATAGGGAAACATTTGGAAACTAATAATGCTTATACTTTCGGGGATAATAAAGCAAAATTGGATGTAATACCACTAAGCAAGAATCAGACAATTAACATCATTAGTCAAGGGACAAAAGGATTACCAGAGTATTATCACGCTTTTCGCGATAATTTTGCTCCAGAACCCAGTTGGGATGGTCCGAATGCCAGATGGCAATACTATAGTTTAATGACTGAATCTCAAAAAAAGAAAAATGCTATTTTCTTCAATATGCTCATTCCTTACCAAGGAACTAACCCTTATAAGGAAGAAAAATTTGGAGAATCCGGCTATCGTTTTGCATCTGCCCAAGAAGAAATCTGTGTAATTTCCAAAGAAGAAAGCCTTGTACTTTCCACAGATGGTTTATGGAGCTTTACCAGAAAGAAAAATAACAAATTAGTAAATTATGGTATTCAACGTGGTCATATTTTAAATAGTAATCAAAGTGAACTGATAAAAAGTCAACTGATTAGTTTGCCATGGACTGATTTGTACGACCCTGCAATCACTGCATTAGTAAGTTTGGACACCCAACGCGCATCCTTTGTACTTGATCCTGATCCATGGAATGAAAGATTACTTTTATTCAATCCCAAGTTAGAAAAAGACAAAGAGCCAGCATTACCTATAGCCGTCAAGGTTAGCTTTAAAGTTCATAAAAAACCGCAAAAGATCGTCCGGTTACGTTCCAATAATCAAATGCCCGAATTAGAGAACGAAATATATGATCAAAAAATCAATAAAGGAAAATTCTTTACCGGAAAGAAGAACTATGATGTGATTGAAAGTCGTATAGGCAGAGAAATACTTAACTTCGACTATGATGAGAAAGAGCAAATAGTCAGTATCATCCTGCCACATGGTTTCAATCAGATTGTTTGGGAATAAATATTTTTTTAAACTGACATTATACATAAATCAAACTTATATGAAAAGTAAAAATATTCTTTTTATACAGATAATGATATTAGTGCTAACAACATCCTGTAACTATTCACCTCAAAATGTAACCCAATCGTGGGTAGATTCCATTGCAAGATATGGTAGTGAAGAATTTATGCCTGCCAAAAAATACAAATGGGGATGGGGAGAGGCAGTTATGCTAAATGGATATGTTCACCTCTACAACAATAAACCCAATGAGAAATATAAAGATTATATCCGTACAGCTATGGATATTACTTATAATACAGCTAATGGTCATCACCCTAACGCTGTCGCTTCTGGTTTAGGAATGGCTTTTCTAGCTAGGCAAAAGGAGGATGATAAATATCTGGAAAAGGCTAACCAAATATTCATTGATTATAAAAGAATTCCGGTTGCTTTAAATGGCGGGGTATCACACAGACCCAATACTATTGAATTATGGGACGATACAGTCTACATGATTGGTATATATCTTAAAGAAATGTATCAACTTACCGGCGATACAAAGTATTTAGATATCTGGATGGAGCAGTTTCTTGCCCACAAAGAAAAGTTACAGGATGAAAAATGTGGTTTATGGGTACATGGTTATGATGATGACAATGAAGATTTTGACGATAATTGTTGTCAATACGGTTGGGCCAATATGACTCCCGAAAGAAAAAGTATAGAATTTTGGGGAAGAGGAAACGGATGGATCATTATGATGATCAGCGATTTTCTACAAATCTACCCCAAGGGCTCCCAGGAGTATCAATTTCTGGCAAACGAATTGAAACGTATGGTGAATCCTCTCATTTCTCTCCAAGACAAAGAAACTGGTTTATGGAGACAACTTCCCATACACACAGATATTCCTGAAAATTATTTGGAAAGCACATGTACCGCTATGTTCGCTTACGGTATGTCTGTAGGAGTCAGATTAGGAATTTTGGATGAAGAGGCATATATAAACACCATTCAGAGAGCTTATCGAGGTCTTAGGAAAAATGCAATGAAGCAAGAAGGAGCTTATTTAATACCTACTCGTGTATGCTTGGGAACCTGTATCGGAGATCCGGAGTACTATTACAAGCGTCCTACCGGAGAGGGAGTAGATTATGCCATTGGAATCTACATCATGTTCGGATTGGAATACGAGAGACTAACGAATAACATAACTCATTCATAAAAGAATTATGAGACTGAAATTAATAATTATGCTCCTTTTTGTCACTCTGTCCGCTACATGCCAGAATTCTTATGATTTGGTTATAGTAGGAGGCAATCCCGGAGGTATTATGGCAGCTGTACAAGCTGCCCGCCTCGGGAAAACATCCGTCATATTAGAACGTACAGAACACATAGGAGGACTTCCTGCTAACGGTCTAGGAGCAACTGATATAAATACCCGTGGAGCCACAACCGGCTTATTTCTGGAGTTTGTCAACAGAGTAAAGGAGCATTACACGAAAACGTTTGGTCCCATTTCCAGACAAGTAATTGATTGCAGCGATGGATATCATTTTGAACCATCCGTAGCTGCCAAAATTTTTAATGAAATGATTCGGGAACAAGACTCTAAAATTACCGTACTAAAAATGCGCCAGTTTGATTCTGATCCTGCCCATATAAAGATTGTCGATAATAAAATAAAGAAAATAACCATCAAAAACAGATTAACCGGTGAGTCTGAAGAATATTTTGGAAAAATATTCATAGATGCAACCTATGAAGGAGATCTCGGAGCCGCAGCAAACATTCCTTTCAGGATTGGAAGAGAAGGTTATAATGAATTTCAGGAAATTGGAGCTGGAAAAATCTACAAATATTGGGATGGTCCGACAGGATCAGGCAGTAGTTTCCAAGGTGACAATGCTGTTCAATCTTATAATTATCGCTTATGCCTAACGAATAATCCGCAAAATGGAGTTCCGTTCCATAAGCCGGAAAATTATAATAGAGAAGAATATCTTTCTCTGGTGGAAGATGTCCTTTTAGGAAAACATACTGGAATAGAAATGCTGTCTGTAACAAAAAAAATGCAAGAAGAGAATAAACAAAGAATTCTCAAAGGAGACTCTACGAATATCCCCGGAGATATTTGGGGAATTAAGAAACTAACGAATATGGTTACTCTCCCTAATTCCAAAACAGATGCCAACAACCAACATCTGGCATTTATTTCCACTGACCTTCCCGAAGAGAACTGGGGATGGGCAACCTCTTCTTGGGAATGGCGAGATAAATTTGCAGAAAGACTCAAAAACTATACTTTAGGCCTACTATGGTTTGCTCAGAACGATAAAGCTTTACCACTTTCATTCCGCAAAGCCGTAGCACACTGGCAATTTGCTAAAGATGAATATACGGATAATGCAAACTTTCCACGACAAGTTTATGTACGAGAAGGCAGACGATTTGAATGTTCCTACTTTTTCACAGCAAAGGATGCATTACCTATGGAAGACAAACGGCCTCCTATCTGTCCCAATAGTATTACAGCCAGTCATTATGCCCTCGACTCACATGCTGTGAGAAAGAGAGAAAACGGCAAAATCCATTTGGATGGTTTTTTAAGCTATCCATCAGCCCCTTATACTGTTCCTTGGGGAGTTATACTTCCCAAAGAAGTGGATAACCTCTTGTTACCGGTTGCAGTATCCGGCTCACATATCGGATTCTCCACACTCCGGATGGAACCATGTTGGATGGCTTTAGGACAAGCAGCAGGTGTAGCTTCTTCCATAGCTATTGAATCAAACTGTAAGATGAAAAATATATCTATCGAACTGTTACAGGACATATTGCTCGATAATAATGCAACTCTCATCTATTTCAATGATTTAACTCCTCAGAATCCACATTTTCAAATGGTTCAATATTTAGGCATACGAGGCTATCTTCCTGAATGGAGTGCCTGTTTAAATGAAAAAATCAGTCAACAAACCTTGGAGTTTTGGACAAGGAAATCAGGAATACAGCTCAAGGCTGAAATAGGGAAAACACTCCGTATAGAGGTTCTTAAAGATATATACGACATGCTTAAAGGCAACACCAATCCTCCCAAATATTATAGTAAAACCCACTAAAAAAAATCTATGAGCAATATTAGACTTTTAACGGTTTTTATCACCTATATACTCCTATGTAACCATTCATCGGGGCAAAACACTTCGCACACTTTCGGAAATTAAAGAAATTGAAGACCAGTACGGAACAAAGAACAGTAACAATCAATTCTTGTTCCACAAAAGAAACAATCTCTCTGTTTATATAGGCAAGAGCTACAAGAACAACCAGAGAGTATCCGCCTGTGATACCATTAATACCATCCATAAAGTTATAAGCATTAATGATACCGGTACATATTATTAACGCTACAAGGATTGTCCACCAAGGAAGAGAGAACAGTCCCCACTGATAGAACATCAAAGACATAGCAGAGAAATG
>ENA-UEYD01002271-UEYD01002271.1-human-gut-metagenome-genome-assembly--contig:-NODE-2271-length-10957-cov-3.656526_pt1 | contig 10957 bp, 4 predicted proteins | sample MGYA00242907_ERZ507875 | MGnify/ENA primary metagenome ERZ507875 (study PRJEB26167, sample SAMN06115506) | human gut metagenome | host: Homo sapiens | place: China:Shandong | collected 2015-08-07...
ACAAGCCAAAGATAGAACATAACAACATACTTGTTTTACCCCCAAAAAGTTTAAAATTTTGTTTTTCATAAGAATATTAATTTATAATAGTTAATAATAGGCATATTCTCTATTTTATATAATAGTAAAATCTTCCCCAGCATTAACCGATGTGTTTTTCATATCCATAGTATAGCTTTTATTTTTAAATAAAAATGTCACTTAGATTTTCTGATGCAAAAGTCCGAAAAGGTATTTAGTTAAGGGGGGAAAATTTATCGCAATAGGTGGAAACGAATGTTCACAATGTTAAAAAACAGCTTTCTGGGTAGTCACAAGCCCGATAATACACCTAAGGAAACAAATATTCCACATAGCTATATAATAATTACACATCCATGCTTCCTTTACCGAAGTGCTGAAAAATCCACCTACATTTACTATCAGAATACATAGTAGTAAAACAGATAATTTATATCTTTGCAAAGCAGTTACAAATTAGTCAATACTATGAAAAAGTGCATTATACTACAAATCAATTATTTAATATTGATTTATCTTTTTATCCCCTGTGTAGCCATTGCACAACCGATTTGCCAAATTCAACGTTTCTCCGCTTACAACGGATTGGCACAAAGGGCTGTCACCAATATCCTGCAAGATTCAAAAGGGTTTCTCTGGTTTTCCACTTGGAATGGCTTAAATAAATTCGATGGATACACTTTCAAAAACTATAAAGCATTTCCGGGAGACGGATGTACTTTAACCAGTAATCGTTTAGCCAAAATCACACAGACACAAACCTGTGACATCTGGTGTCAGACTTATGACTTACGAATCTATCTATTCGATAGCCGCCGGGAAAAATTCATAGATATCTTACGCCCTTATGAAAACGAAAAACAGCAGACCTACTCTATACATTACCCAAAGGCGTCAGTTGGATCGTATGTGATCGTGGAGCATTCCGTATTGACGAACAAGCATATAAGGCTCAGGAAGGAGAAGGAATAACCTTATATAATATCGAAGAGAAGAACCTGAAAGGGGATCAAATAATCACTATTTTTCAAGATAGCGATGGGGACGAATGGATATTAACCAACAAAGGAATTTCAATCATTGGCAAAAAGAAAATAGAATCTGATATTCCATTCAAGAATATCAAAGAAGATAATGGCAATATATATCTAGTATCTGCCAACAACCAGTTAGTGATATATCTACCCCAGACACAGCAACTTCAGTTTCATGAAATGCCCTTTTCAACCTCCAATGCTATCAATTCTATCAGTAGACTGGGAAAAGATAGCATAGGACTGTGCACAAATAATGGACTCTATATTTACTTTGCGGAAAATCAAAGATACAGATTAATAGATCCCCGCACTCCTACCAATCCCTCTACCGAAGTTTTATCCGTATTCAGAGACAGTTTCGGCGAATTATGGTTATACTCCGAAATGCCCGGAGTAGTGCGTTATAACTTAGAGACAGAAGAGAAACAACATTATATTACTCCCAAAGAGGATCTGCCAAAAGCCGAACGATTAAGTCGCGACCTGATATTCGAAGATAAGCAAGGAACATTGTGGATGGTTCCACATAGAGGTGGCTTCTCCTATTATGATCGAAAGAACAAACAACTAAAGCCCTATTATACTGATTATAATAATCCTGATACAAAATTCAATCCCGTCATTCTGAATTCTTTTTTAGATCAGCAGGGAAATCTCTGGATATGTAATCACTGGGACGTTACAAAAATCTCATTTTCTACCTACGCATGTTCACTACAAGCCATAGATGCCAGCTTTGAAACACGCGCTTTCTTGATAGATGAAAAAGATGAGCTTTGGACAGCCAGCAAAAAAGGATATGTACGAATTTATCAGCCGGATGGAAGTTTAAAAGGATATCTGACTCCCGCAGGAACCATCAGTTCACAACCTATTTCTTTCCAAAAAAACATCTACTGCTTTATGGAAGATGAAAATGGAGTTATTTGGATGGGAAGTAAGTTGGATGGGCTTTTCCAATTAGAAAGAACCGGTAATGATCATTTTCAAATACGTCAATTTACTCATCAGGAAGACAACCCGTATAGCCTGAGCCATAATAGTATCTATAGCATCTATCAGGATCATCAAAAACGTATCTGGATAGGTTGTCATGGTGGAGGACTGAATTTACTGGAAAAGACACCTGAAGGGGAAATCCGCTTCATACATAGCGATAACCAACTGAAAGGATATCCCAAAGAACATTTCTCCAAAGTCCGCTATATCACCGAGGTCAATCAGGCGATTCTTGTCTGTACCACAGAAGGGTTACTAACCTTCTCCAATGAATTTAAACAACCGGAAGAAATCAATTTCTACCGTAATCTCCGCAGTCCCAATACAGTTTCCAGTCTTAGCAGTAATAATGTGACCTATGTTTACACAGATAGCAGAAATACAACTTACATCCTTACATTTACCGGAGGAATCAATAAAGTCCTTTCTGAAAATCTTTTAAGTGAACACATCGAATTTAAACCTTATACGACAAAAGATGGCTTACCATCCGACCTCGTCCAGTCTATGATAGAAGATAAAGAAGGAAGTTTATGGGTAATTTCGGAAAATGCACTTACCCGTTTCAATCCGGAAAAGGAAACATTTGAATATTATGATAAAAAGTATATGCAACAAGAGCTTTACTTTACAGAAGCGGCTCCTGTGCTGGAAAATAATCAATTGCTATTAGGAACAGATATCGGAATACTCAAAATTAGTCCTGAACATCTTCAGAAAAGTAATTATGCCCCTCCCATTGTATTCACCGGATTTAAAATACAAGGAACCTCCCAGGATTTAGATATCAATGATCTGGAAGAACTAAGGCTGAAACCATCCGAACGCAATGTTACTTTCCAATTTGCAGCTTTGGATTATGTAGCGCCTGAATCAATCAGCTATGCTTACCGTCTGAAAGGATTGGAAGAAAAATGGAATGAAGTGGATAACAGCCGTTCAGCCAGCTATATCAACCTTCCTCCGGGAGAATATGAATTGCAAATACGTTCTACCAACAGCGACGGAGTATGGATGGAAAAAGCACGTATCCTGCCTATAACTGTACTTCCAACCTTTTGGGAGACATACTGGGCATGGATTCTGTATGTCGTATTATTCGTGTTATCCACAGCAACTATCGTCTATATCATTCTCTACATATACCGGTTACGTCATCAGATAAATATTGAACAACAACTGGCAAATATAAAATTGCGCTTTTTCACCGATATTTCGCATGAATTACGTACTCCGTTAACACTCATAGCCAGTCCGGTTAGTGAAATTCTGGAACACGAAACTCTCACAACCAATGCCCGTAAACATTTAACCCTGGTGCACAAGAATACGGAGCGTATGTTGCACTTAGTAAACCAGATATTGGATTTCCGGAAAATAGAGAATAAAAAAATGAAAGTGCTGCTGGAAAAGACAGATGTCCTCAGCCTATTACAAAAAGTAATGGATAACTTCCGCCTTATTGCTGAAGAAAAGAATATCAATTACCAATTGGAAACAAACCAGGAAGCTATAGAAACCTGGATCGATCAGGATAAGTTTGAAAAAATCATTTTTAATTTGCTATCCAATGCATTCAAGTACACTCCGGCCAATAAGTCTATCACCGTCATTGCCAATGTGGAAAGTAGCAGATTAATTGTTTCCATAAAAGACGAAGGCATTGGTATCGATCTTCAAAAACAGCAAACACTTTTCCAACGCTTTGAAACATTGGTAAAATTCAACATATTGCAGCCCTCGTCAGGCATAGGACTATCACTTGTCAAAGAACTGATAGAACTACATTGTGGCAACATTGAAGTAAAAAGTCAACCCGGTGTAGGCAGCGAGTTTACCGTTATATTACCAATGAATCAAAAAGTTTATGAGGGAAGAGAAAACACAGAGTTTATATTGAATGACGGAAATTCAGTCCCCGCTGAAAAGAAAAATGAAATAAGACCCATGGTTGAAATAGCTTCAATGGCCGACATTACTCCTTCAGAGACAGCCAAAGAACCAAATCAGATATCGAATGAAGAAGACCCTGTATCCATCTTAATTGTCGAAGATAACGTAGAGCTAAGAAACTTCTTATCAGATATCTTGTCAGAAAGTTATCGGGTACTCACCGCCACCAATGGACAAGAAGGATTGGACCAAGCCCGGGAATATATTCCCGATCTGATTATCAGTGACATTATGATGCCTGCTATGGATGGCCTTGATATGGTAAAGAATATTAAGGAGAACAGAGAAATATGTCACATACCTATCATTCTGCTTTCTGCCAAATCATCGCTGGATGATCGCATATCAGGACTGGAACAAGGGATAGACGATTATATCACCAAGCCCTTCAGTGCAACGTATCTAAAAATTCGTATCAAGTCTTTGCTTCACCAGCGTAAAGAATTGCAGGAAATCTACTGGAAAGCATGGTCGGAAAAATTAAACAATACCCAGGAAACCACTCTGGAAGAGAAACTGACCCCCTCGCAACCTCAGATCATTTCATACGATGAGCAGTTCATGCAGCAAGTGATGCAAGTAATGGAAGAGCAAATGGAAAACTCGGAACTTACAGTCGACGAATTTGCCCAGTTACTGAATTTAGGACGTTCTGTCTTCTATCAGAAACTAAAATCCATCATCGGTCTGTCTCCCGTGGACTTCATACGCGAAATTAGGATTAAACGTGCCGTACAATTAATAGACAGCGGAGAATATAACTTTTCACAAGTGGCTTATATGACAGGCTTCAACGATCCTAAATATTTCGGAAAGTGTTTCAAAAGACAAATGGGAATGACGCCTTCGGAATACAAAGAAAATAAAAGAGATGATAGTTGAATATTTCAGCTATCATCTCCTCATAATTTTACCGAATGGTAAATGCCCGTGATAATAAACTCTTCTCACAGGAAGTACCTCCTATCATAACAGTATAATTTCCCGGGCAAACTCTCATTGTATTGCTCTGTTCATCCCACCATTCCAACTGGGTATCATCCAAAGAAAATTTAACCTCAACCGTCTTTCCTCCCGGAATACGCACACGCTTAAAAGCACGCAACGTTTTAACCGGTCCCTCTGTATCATCCTTTTTTTTGAGATAGACCTGTACCACTTCATCTCCATCCCGACTCCCTGTATTAGTTACAGGAATCACCAGGTTCAGATTTTGACCGGCAGCAATTTTATCATCATTCATTTTTAACTTTCCATATTTGAATGTAGTATAACTAAGTCCATGACCAAATGGGAACAAAGGAGTCTCTTTCATGTACCTGTAGGTCCTTCCGGTCATATTATAATCCTCAAAATCCGGAATTTGAGCCAGGTTACGATAGAATGTCAATGGTAATTTTCCAGCCGGATTGTAATCGCCGAACAAAACTTCGGCAACAGCCTGACCACCAGCTTGCCCAGGATACCATGCTTGCAGGATAGCCTCACAATTCAGACTTTCCGGCTCCAAAGCTATAGCTGCACCGGAGAAATTAACAAACACAATCCGTTTTCCTGCAGTTTTCAAAGCCTCAACAACACGTCGCTGTACAGCCGGCAACTCGATTTCGGTGCGATCTCCTCCCCTGAAACCAGCTGCATCAACAGGCATTTCTTCTCCTTCCAGTGCCGGAGAGATACCACCCGCAAAGATAACTACATCTACATCTTTGATACGCTCCAACAATCCTTTCACATCTATCTGAGCATTTACTCCCATATCAAAGCTAAGATTTGCCGTTTTGTCAAAATGACGATACTTTAATAAAATATCATAAGACTTTCCCGATTCTGCCTTCAACGTATAAATGGAAGTCATTTGCTTCACGGCTCCTTCGTCTTCCTTAACCAGTTTACCATTAATATAAAGTTCATAGGCGCCTCGCATCTGAATACGAAAAACAACGTCTTCTGTTTTTTCCGGATGAAATACAGAACGATATTCAGCAGAAAATCCTCTTAAAATAACTCCCGGTGCAAAAGGAGCAGCCCCATTAGTATTAAATAAGAATGGGGTGGATTGCTGAACTTCCGTAACAGCCTCCCCTGTAAAGGTATTATTATTCCAATATGTTGAATGAAAACCGTTTCCTTCCGAAGTAGAACATTTGTTGAATAAGCTAATGAACAAAGTACTATCCGTGTGTCCGCAAACCGGCTCATAAATAAGATTAGAAGTTGGCAGATAACGCTGCATACCTTCGAGCAAAGTAACGGTATGCGAAGGTAGCCCATTATAATTTCCCCATTGCATAACCGAATCATTTGCATTAGGACCTATTAATGCTATTTTTGCCTGTTTACTCAATGGAAGTATATTATTATTATTTTGCAACAATGTCATGGTTTCACGCGCCATCTGCAATGCCAACTGACGATGTTTGGGTGAGTCCACAACATCCGAAGAAATCCCTGTCCAGACATTCTCATCCATTTCTCCCAACTCAAAACGAGCTTTCAACAAACGTTTTACTGAAATATCTATCTGATTTTCAGTAATAAGTCCAGCCTTTACTGCATCCGGTAAGGATTTATAGCTATTTCCACACTCAACATCCGTGCCATTTAAAACAGCATCTGCCGAAGCACTGGCAGCATCAGGATGCGTCTCATGCTTTCTTTTTTGCCAGAAATCCGATACTGCCCCACAATCTGAAACAACGACTCCGTCGAAGCCCCATTCATCACGCAAAATCTGAGTCAGCAAACGATTACTTCCACAACATGGTTCACCTTCAAAACGGTTATAAGCACACATCACTTCTTTCACTTTAGCTTCCTGAACTAAAGTTTTAAAGGCGGGAAGATAAGTTTCCCATAAATCTCGTGGAGAAATATTCTCAGCATTAAAACTATGCCGATTCCACTCCGGTCCCGAGTGTACAGCATAATGTTTTGCACAAGCGTGAAGTTTATTGTATCGTGCTGTATCGGGTCCCTGCAAACCATTGACTACTGCAACTCCCAAACGGCTGGTCAAATAGGGATCTTCTCCATACGTCTCCTGTCCACGCCCCCAACGCGGATCACGGAAAATATTCACATTAGGAGTCCACACTGTAAGTGCCTGATAACGTGTAAGATTTCCTTTACTATCCAATCTCCGGCTCTTTGCTCTTGCTTCATCAGATACTGCCGTAAAGACTTCATACAACAAACTATCATCAAATGATGCTCCCATACCGATAGCCTGTGGAAACACTGTAGCCAATCCTGTACGCGCAAGACCGTGAAGTGCTTCATTCCACCAACCATACGCTTTGATCGATAATCGGGGAATAGCCGGAGAACCGTTCATCATCAATGAAGCCTTTTCCTCCAAAGTCAATCTTTTGAGCAAATCATCCGCCCGTTCTTCTGCAGTTAAACTTGTATCCTGGTAAGGAAACTTTTCGGGCAATTTGTTTTGTGCCTGTATAGTCATACCGGAAGCTACGACCATACCAATCAAAATCCATCGTTTCATAGTCTGTTACTTTTATAGAGTTACTGTTAATCATTTTATGCAAATATACCCGGGAAAATTAGGTATTATGGGGGAAATTCAGGTACTATAAGTGCACTATCTCAAAATTCGAAAAGTTTCTCAGAGCAGATTAAACACAAAAGGAGGTTGTTCATATGAACAACCTCCCTCCATCATTAACAATCTTTCCTATATGGAATCTTACCTATTGTATCCACCATCTCGGGTCACCGGCTTTGCCCTCACCCTCAAATTTCAATTCCGGTTTGTAATGGAAATCCCCATTCATCGGATCTACGAACAATTCCAGAGATGTCATAGACAAAGACTTGGCATTCGTGAACGGTCTAGAGTCCACTTGGAAGTCAGAGGTCAAATAGCAACCGGAGAAATCCAGGTAGCCAGAATAATCTCCATTTCCGGAATTAATCTTGCTGCCACCATTCGTTCCGGTGAAGACAGTACTTGTCACAGCAATAGACTTCGGTTGCTTATCCAAACGGAATACCTTCGGCATACCAATTGTATAATTACAGAAGATACATTTATTCATTTTTATTTCATCAATAACAAAACGAACATCCATCAACTGATCACCAATCTCACAAAGCGTAGAGTTTTCAATAACGAGTTTCTTCAGGGATTTAGCTTTACCGAAATTGAACAGACCATAGCCGCTCAATGCTACATTCTTCACAATACAATTACTGATTGTAATACCACTTATCTCTACATCACCATTGTTCAAACGCACAAGGCTACGTGGAATTTCACTGATATGACATCCCTCAAAGGCTATAGTACTGAAGCAATTCGTATTACCTATTTCAATGAAGAATTGAGATTGTCCGTCACTTATCAAATCGATATTCTGCCATTTCACAGTTCCCAGCGGAGCAGTAAATGTCATTTTGGTAGCCGTCAATTGAGGCAGCTGACCGTTAATCACATTACCTGCCAAATAAAGAGCCTTCACATTTGTCGGCACAGTGATCTCACCAAACGTATAGCTTTCTCCACCTTTGAAAGCCAGAGTTACCGGTCCTACCGGGGCAGAAGCTAACAAAGCATTAATATCATCTCCTGATTGTACGTCTATTGTTTCTCCTACAGAAGAGCCCAGTGTCAAAAATCTATATTTACCTCTAAGCACATCGCCATTCAGGATATATGCCAGATAATTAGTTCCTGCCTTCAAGTCTTTAATGGAATAAGTTCCGGCCTGTTTTTCAGTTGCAGTTAATTCGTGAGCGGGTTCTACCCATACTGTATCAATCAAAACAGTCTGTTCTTCCCCTTCTCCTTCCACCGTAAACTTCAATTCGGCATGGCGAATATGAGTAGCGGTCTTATCGGCTTTCCACTTCAAGACAGCACCGGAAGTAGAAGGAACAACCTCCGTAAATATCTGCTCATCCGGAGTTTCAAAGAAAAGTCCCACATAACCGGACTCTTTACCTGTTTTTCCATCTACCGCTTTTACACGTACCGAATAACGGCTGGTTCCATCCAAGTCTGTGAACAATGTACGATATTCCGTTTTAACCGCAGTAGTTTCCTGACGATACGGTGTCAAGGTGTCTGCCAGAATTTCCACAGTCTTCACAATATTTGTAAATTCCAGACTATCTCCTTTACTAAATTCAAAGATATACTTTGAAGCATCCGTTATACCTCTGTAACTTAACATTATAGAAGTAGGAGATGTATTATCAGCCACTTTAAATTCAGTAGTACGGAATAACCGGTCATGCCCTGGTTCTATCCCCCAGTCATTGGCATCCTCCTGGCAAGCAACGGCAGAAAATGCCAGAACTCCCAATAAGATATAATATATATTTCTAAGTTTCATATATTCATTCTTTAATAAGTTAACTTTTTATTTTTGCTTATCATATCCATAAGAGTTCTTCAAATACCCTTTTGACTTATAGATATCATCATAATAGATAGAATGGAAATGACGATAATTACAGATCTCATTACCTATATCTATCAGATTCAACTTAGCCTGAATCAACTCGCCATACTTCAAAGTACCCAGCAATTCCGTATAATCATAAGATTTACGCAAACCAGTGGCACAAGACAATATCTTTACTGAATTATCAACTAAAGAACTTTCTTTACCTTCGGCCAAATTCCAATAAGAACGGGGGAACCAATTCGCTTCTGAATAAACTTCCGTATCGGGATTATCGGCCAGGTTACGATAGAAATTGGCTGAAGACAAATCGATGAATTCACCTTCCTTATCATATCTATAGTACACTTTCACCGGGAAATCAGTTGGTTCATACGTTTTATCGAAGATTTGTATGGTATGAGTACCGTCCAGCAAATAAAGCATCGCCTTTTTCATATCCTCTATTTTAGAATCTAGTAATCCCCAACGGACTAAATCCAATTTACGGATACCTTCACCACCCAGTTCCCAGGCACGTTCGTTAACAATAGCCTCAAAGAAATCAGCATCATATTTATTCACTTCTTCAGAACCGGCACCGAAAGCTCTCGTACGAACTTGTTCCAATGCGTTGCGGGCACTGATATTAGCTATTTCACTATTTGAATCAATTCCTTTACCCAACATATAACGAGCTTCAGCAAACATCAGTAAGACGTCTGAATAACGCATCACAATCCAGTTAATACCGGTCGGAGTACGAGCCGTAGCTGTTTGTGCTATAGAACGATATGCATTAGAAGTCCAGAAGAAGCCCCATTTACCCAATTTCACGTTCATTATATCAGTCTGCATCACCTCACGATTTCTCTTCGCATCTGAATCTTTCTTATACTGAGGCCAGTAACAAGCATAATCACGACGAGTATCAGTCGGAGAAAATGAATAGAAATAATACGCATTTGAACATACATAAGAACCACCGAAACCACGGCTGCCATACCCGATTCCACCGTCCATTGCACGTCCCATCAATGTACCGATGTCACCACTATACCCTACTCCATTAGCTACTTCAAAAAGATTCTCATTATATTCGTTATAATTCAAGCCACAAACTGTTTTCCAGATATGTCCATAATCAGGATCCAATTGATGAGGATTCTCCGGAGCACCAATAATTTCAGCACATTGCTGCTCGGCTATTTCATAATAATCACGCCAATTCTTAGGTCTACCAACATAATAACCTCCTACTTCCTCCATACCGGGATTTCCTTCAACATTAGGATAGTGTTCTACATTAGAATCATCAGGAAACTGATTACCGTCACGAACAGACCATCCTCCTGCAAAAAGAGCAATACGAGCCAATAATCCCTTGGCAAATCCTTTATTCACGCGTTCGCAATTATAATCAGAATTTTCTCCTACCCAAGGCAAATAGTTAACTGCCTCCTGCATGTCACGAACAATACTTGAATAAATACTATCACGATTAATCTTTCCCATATATACATTGGAAAGATCCGAGTT
>ENA-UEYD01002272-UEYD01002272.1-human-gut-metagenome-genome-assembly--contig:-NODE-2272-length-10956-cov-3.773141_pt1 | contig 10956 bp, 8 predicted proteins | sample MGYA00242907_ERZ507875 | MGnify/ENA primary metagenome ERZ507875 (study PRJEB26167, sample SAMN06115506) | human gut metagenome | host: Homo sapiens | place: China:Shandong | collected 2015-08-07...
GGACGCGCCGTTCGCGAATGCGTTGCTCAATGGGATCGTCGACCAAAGTCTGGATGATGCGTGCCAGATCGCGGTCTTCACGACGTGCGATCTCGGCGCTGAACACCGTACGTAAAGCGAGATACTGCAGTTTGGTCATCGGGCTTTTGCCGGTCTCCAAGTTAGACACCGTCTGTCGCGCGACTCCCAGCTCGTCGGCCAGTTGCTGAGTCGTCCATCCGGCTACCTTGCGAATCGGACCCAGGTTCTCCTGAAACTTATCAATCCACCATTGTTCGATTTCAGACGTCGCCATTACGCACCTCCTTCCACGCTGTCACCAGTGTACGTTACCTGTACCGAAATCAATCCAAAAAACAGTGTTCATGTGAAATTCACTGCGTATTTGCGCTTTCGCCGGCTTACCGAGATTAGCCTTAGACAAGGAATAACAGAGTAGAAGCAGAAGGTATGCGCGTATTCGATTTCGACGGAACCATCTATGATGGCGAAAGCCTGTTCGACTTGTACCTGTATTCCGCCCGGCACGACCCGAAAGTGTTCCGCTATATCGCCCCCGTGCTGCGGTACGCGGTCAAATACAAGCTTGGCCGGGCCACGCTTGAACAGATGGAATACGGCGTGGGCAAGATGACCGAAGGCTATCTCACGGAACTGAGCCGATCCAAACGGGTGGCGAGCGTCGAACAGCTCGTGGACGATTTCTGGGACCGATATTACGCACGTATCAAGCCTTGGTACCAGCCTGAGTCGGACGATGTGATCCTCACCGCATCCTTCGATCTGACGGTGGGGGAGGCCTGCCGCAGACTCGGCGTGAGGAATCTCGTGGCCAGCGAGGTGGATGTGGGGACGATGAAGGTCACGTACCTCAACTTCAGCACCAACAAGGCCAAACGGTTCCGCGAACTGTACGGTCCGGACGTCGTCATCGACGAGTTCTACACCGACTCCAAATTCGATCAGCCGATGATCGACATGGCCCGGCACGCGTTCATGGTCAAGGGGAACACCATTACGCAGGTCAAGTAGGAAACAGCAGAAAACAACACAACGTAACCAATAACGAAAGAGGAATCCATATGAGCATGCCGCTCGATCTATACGTAATCCGGCATGGCGAATCCGAAGCGAACGTCATCGTCCAGGCGGGCGAGCAGGGCGACAATTCCCTGTACACGCAGGACAACGTCACTGTGCCCGATCGCTCCTGGAGACTCACCGCCACCGGGCGCAAGCAGGCCGACTGCATCGGTCGCTGGCTGGTCAGCCAGCAGCAGCTGTTCGACCGCTACATGGTCTCGCCATACGTGCGCACCCGCGAAACCGCAGCCACCATGGCCCTGCCCAAGGCCAAATGGGAGGAGAACCGTGTGCTGCGTGAACGTTCTTGGGGTGAGATCAACACCATCACCAAGGACGAATTCAAAAACAACTACGCGCGCAACTGGAACTTCAAGAACACCGATCCGCTGTACTGGCGTCCGCCGGCAGGCGAGTCGATTGCCGATGTGGCCGAGGACCGTGTGCACAACATCCTGACCTCGCTGAGCCGCAAATCCGATTCGGAATCCGTGGTCATGGTCACCCACGGCGACTTCATGCTCGCCCTGATGCTCACCATCGAGGATCTGGCCGACGAGGAATTCCTGCATCGCGCCGACTCGGACGACTGGAAGATCACCAACTGCACCTGCCTGCACTATACACGCCGCGACCCGGAAACCGGCCGCACCTCCAAGCGTGTGCGCTGGGAGCAGACCGCCCGGCCCGTGCTCGACGAGACGACCGGCCGCTGGGAGGTCAAGGTGGAGCCGTGGCGCGAATTCAAGCGCCCGTATCTCTCCAATGGCGATTTGGTGGATGTGGTGCAGGCCGTCGATCCACACCTGCTGGAGTATTACGGCAAGTGAGCGTTCCGACGGATGGACGCCGCACGATCCCCGTACGCTAGAATGACGCGTGGCGCGGCCGGTCTTGTGTGCCGCACCACCAAGCAAGAGCGAGGAAAGTGAGCAATGTCCATGTCCAATATCTTCCAATGGCAATTGCATGGCGACGGCAAGACGCTGGCGCCCGGCGAGGTAGTCGAGCCCGATGAACGTCTGACTTGGGTGCGCACCGCCGGTATCGGCGCACAGCACGTCATCGCCATGTTCGGTGCCACCTTCCTGGTGCCGATTCTGACGGGCTTCGACCCGTCCACCACCCTGTTCTTCACGGCTATGTCCACCGCACTGTTTCTGCTGATCAACAGGAACGTGCTGCCGAGCTATTTGGGCTCGTCCTTCGGCTTCATTGCACCGATCACCGCGGTCACCACCGCCAACAAGGGCATTGCGGTCGCCAGCTTCGGCATCATGGTCACCGGTATTCTGCTGGCCCTGGTTGGCGTGCTCGTGCATTACGCCGGCTCCAAATGGATCGACATCATCATGCCGCCCGTGGTCAACGGCGCGATCGTGGCCATCATCGGCTTCAATCTGGCACCTTCCGTGTGGACCAACTTCCAAGCCGCGCCCGACACCGCACTGGTTACCCTGTTGGCCGTGCTGCTCGTGGCTGTGCTGTTCAAGGGCTTGCTGGGCCGCCTCAATATTTTGGTCGGCGTGATCATCGGCTATGTATATGCCTGCATCCGTGGTCAGGTCGACTTCTCCGCCATCGGCGACGCCGCATGGATCGGCTTCCCGAAGTTCCACCTGCCGCAGGCCGATTTCTCCATCCTTCCCATGTTCATCCCTGTTGTGCTTGTGCTTGTGGCTGAGAACGTTGGCCATGTCAAGTCCGTGGCCCAAATGACCGGCCGCGACTACGACAATCAGATCGGCACCGCCCTCATGGCCGACGGCCTGGGCACCACGCTCGCCGGCTTCGGCGGCGGCTCCGGCACCACCACCTACGGCGAGAACATCGGCGTGATGGCCGCCACCAAGGTGTACTCCACCGCCGCCTACTGGTGCGCCGCCGCCTTCGCCCTGATCCTGAGCCTGTGCCCGAAGTTCGGTGCCGTGATCAACACGATCCCCGCCGGCGTGCTCGGTGGCGTGACCACGCTGCTGTATGGCATGATCGGCATGATCGGTATCCGCATCTGGGTGGAGAACAAGGTCAACTTCGACAAGCCGCTGAATATCATGGTGGCAGCCATCACCATGATCATTGCCATCGGCCAATTCGCGTTCACTGTTGGTGGCATTTCCTTCAACGGCATTGCCATTGGCACGATCGTGATTCTTGTGGCCTACCACGGCCTGAAGGCCATTGGCAAGGCAACCGGCACTATTGCCAAAGACGATCCGGATATTTTGTAGTGTGTTTTAGGGCTACTGGGCTGTATCTTGGCTCAGCCCTTTTGCACAATGGCCCCTACCTTCACGGGTGGGGGCCATTTGCGTGTTCCATGGAGCGGTGCTCGCCTTACGTGGTGGTAAAACCCATGGGGCGGCAAATATCCCATGGGGTGGTAAAACCCTCATGGGGCGGTAGGTGAAAATGGCTTTATTCTGCGGTTTCACAATTTCTTCAAACCGCCCCATGGGCAAGTTGCCGCCCCATGGGCGAGTTACCGCCCCATGGGGTCATAAGTAAAGAGTGGGATGACAGTGTGGCGAGCACCAAGCAAAGTAGGGGGCTTACGCTAAGCTCGGAAAGCTTGCGTAATTTGCGTAACCTTTGACATGAAAGGCCACTGTGCCCCGTAATAATTTCGATGATCGTGACGATTCCGCTGATTTCCAGATGAACGACAGCGCGGAATCCCGTCCCCTTACCTTTGGCGAACTTGGCGTACCCGGACCGCTGGTGCGCGTGCTTGCGGCAGATGACAAGAAGACCGCATTCCCCATTCAGGCCGACACCCTGCCCGATTCACTGGCCGGCCGCGACATTCTCGGCCGAGGTCGCACCGGCTCCGGCAAAACCCTCGCATTCTCCATTCCGCTGGTCACCCGCCTCGGTTCCTACGATTCGTTCGGCGAAATCGCGATGGAGGAGTTCCGCAAGGAAATCAAGCGCCGCAAGAAGGCCAGCCTGGAAGAGCGCCGCGCCGACGACTTCCTGCCGCACCCGCGCGGCCTGGTGCTGGCCCCCACCCGCGAGCTCGCGAACCAGATCAACGACGTGCTGATGCCGCTGGCCCACACGTTTGGCATGAACACCACCACGGTGTACGGCGGCGTCAAGTACATCCACCAGATCCGCGATCTGAAGGCCGGCGCCGATATCGTGGTCGCCTGCCCGGGCCGCCTTGAGGACCTGCTGCGCCAGCAGGCGCTCACGCTCTCGTCCGTCGAAGTCGTGGTCATCGATGAGGCCGACGAAATGGCCGATATGGGCTTCCTGCCGCCGGTCAAGCGACTGCTTGAGCAGATTTCGCCCGACGCCCAGCACATGCTGTTCTCCGCCACGCTCGATCACGGCGTGGATGAAGTGGTGAACACCTTCCTGCACGATCCCAAGGTGCACGAGGTCGATTCGGCCACCACCGAACCCGACCTGATGACCCACCACGTGTTCGAAACCACGCGCGGCGACAAGCACGAACTCGTGCGCATGCTCGCCTCGGGCGAAGGCCGCCGCATCCTGTTCACCCGCACCAAGTTCCAGGCCAAGAAGCTCGCCAAGAACCTGACGCAGAACGGCATTCCGGCCGCCGAGCTGCACGGCAACCTGAACCAGAACCAGCGCGATCGCAACCTCGCTGCGTTCGATTCCGGCGATGTGCGTGTCATGGTGGCCACCGACGTGGCCGCCCGTGGCATAGACGTCGGCGGCGTGGAGCTCGTGGTGCAGGTCGAGCCGCCGGCCGACCCGAAGTCCTTTGTGCACCGCTCCGGTCGTACCGCCCGCGCCGGCAAGGCGGGCGACGTGGTCACCCTCGTGCTGCCCGAGCAGCGCCGCGAGACGCGCCGCTTGCTGAACCAGGCCGGCATCAAGACCAAGATGATCGAAGTGACCCACGATTCGCCCGAAGTGCTTGAGCTTGTGGGCGACCGCGCCGAGCGCGTAGATGGTTGGAGCCTCGACAAGTCGCAGCCCGTGGGCAACCCGCGCAAGGGCAAGAACAGGGGCGCCAAGAACGCGGCGGGCGACGAGTCCGGCCGCGGCGGCAAGCGCAAGCACAATCGCAATCGCAACCGTGACGAGCAGAACGTTGCCGAGACCGAGTTCCAGCACGAGAACGCAGGCGGCGAGTTTGTTGCCGAAGGCGAGCCGCAGCGCAAGCACGGCGACAAGGCCAGCAAGAAGGCCGTGAAGAAGAACCGCAACCGTGCGGAACGCCGTGCAGGCATGAGCAACCCCGAGGCCGAGCGCCGCGACTATCTGTTCGAGCATGGCGATGACCGCCGCGAGGAGCGCCGCAAGGGCGACCGTCGCGACGGATACGGCAAGAACCGGTACGACGAGCGTCAGGACAATGGCCGCGACCAGCACGGCAAGAACCGTCGCAATGATCGGTACGGCAAGGGCGACAAGTTCGATAAGCGCGACAGGGCCGGATACGGTCGCAACGATGATTTCGGCAGCCGCAGGCACAATGCGGGCCGTGATTTCGAACGGTCCGATTCCCGCGATTTCGAGCGTCCGCGCAAGCCTCGCCGCAATGAACGCAGCCACGAGGATTACGGCTTCTCCTATGACGAGCGCTCCCATGACGGCCGCAGACAGTCCATGCGCAACACCCGTCAGGGCGAAGGCGGCAAGCGCATCCATCGCAAGAACGAGAACCGCATCGTACGCGACGAGCGTTCAGAAGGTGCCAAGCGTCACGAACGCCGCATGATCGCCAAATACGGCAACACGGAAGGCCCGAACCGCCGTCATTCCAAGAAGAATCGCCACAATGCGCCATTCCGTATGAAGTCTGGACGCCGTTAGTCCGACAGCGCGTATGAATCAGGCCCGACGACCTTTGATGGTCGTCGGGCCTGATTGTGTTATAGGCCGGTGTTTGCGATGCGGATGCCTGTTCGCCTGCCTAGCGGCCATGACGATTGCACTTATCGCCGCAGTCGTTGTGATCGTGGCCATGCCGAAACGGCGGTAATGGCCTGTACGCACCCTAGAATAACGGATATGACGCAATCGCAGCCCCGATCCAAACGCACGCCCACCCTTGAAATCCACGGGAGAATCCTTGACGCGGCAAGGCGGATCGTGGAACGGGACGGTGTGGATGGTCTGACCATCCGTGCGCTGTCCGCACAGGCCGATGTGTCGCCCACCAGCATCTACCAGCACATCGGCGGCAAGCAGGCGGTGTGCGATGCGCTCATCGACACATACTTCACCGATCTGCGCGAACAGCTCATCGCCATTGACGAATCCGACCCCGTGCTGCGCCTGCGCAGGGCGGGCATAATCTACCGTGAACACGCGCTGGACGCCCCCGGCATTTACGCGCTGGTCTGGATGGGGCAGGCGTCGGACTCGGCCCAGCACTGCCTGGACGCCATCACGCAGATCATTCGATACGGCCAGGCAGCATCTGTATTCCGCGGCGATGACCCCCATCTAATCGCATCCTCCATCTGGGTGTCCATACACGGGTTCATCCAATTCGAACTGCGTTCCGCACAACCCCGCACACGCGGCCGCGAACGGGTCGACCGGTCGTACGGTTACCTGCTCGACCTGCTGATCCGAGGCATTCAGAGGTGAATGAGTTAGCTCCCTCTGATGAGGGAGCTCACCATTGATACGCTGTACTGCCATCGGCGTTGCGGATGGTGAAAGTGGGGGATTGCTCGATGTTGAGGTCCACGGTCAGGGAATGCTGGGCGTCGGCGCTCGTCGAACGATAGACGAAGTGCTTGTTTTCCAGCTTCACGGCCTCGGTACGCGCATCCAGCAGCCATGGGTTGCGACGGCGCAGCGCGATCAGCGCCTGATGCAGCCGGTATGTCGGCTCTCCCAGCGTGGACAGTTCGGCAGGGGAGCCGGGGAACTTCGGACGTACGTCGTCATCGCCGCCGAAACGCTCCTGCTTGACGCCCACATAGCCCTGTTCGTCGCCGTAATAGATGCTTGGCACGCCGCCGACCGTCATGAGCACCGCCAATGCCAACGCCGCCTTGGCCGGGCCAATCTGCGATGCGATACGCGTCACGTCATGGTTGCCGATGAACGTCTGCGGCACGAAGGAATCCAGGAACGCGTTGTGCCGCTTCAAGTTCCAATCCAGCTCGAAGAAGTTCTCCGTCTCCAGCGCATGCTGGATCGACTTCCATAGCTCGTATTGCGTGATCGAATCCATCGTGGATTCCTCGATGATGCGCGGGTAATCGCCATGGATCACCTCGCCGAAAATCCACGAATACGGGTGTGCGGCTTTGACCTGCGGCAACACGCGCGCCCAGAACGGGCTCGGCACGGCATACGCGGCGTCGAGGCGCCAGCCGGCGGCTCCGCGATCCAGCCAATGGCTCATCACATGGACCACATAGTCAACGGTCTCGTCAGCCGAATGGTCCAGCGCCACCAGATTCCCGTGCCCCTCGAACACATCCAAAGCGGGTTCGCCATTATCACCGACATGCGCGCGGACCAGACCATGCCACGGGTTGTCGGCCGGATTCAAGCGTCCGGCGGTCTCGTCAAGCGCCGCCTGAACGGCCGGATGATTGCGGCTCACGTGATTGAACACGCCATCCAGCATCACCTGCAATCCCATGTCCCGGCAGGCCGCGACAAGCTGATCGAACGCGGCATCCCCGCCCAATCGCACATCGATATGCATATGGTCGAGCGTGTCGTATCCATGCGTCGCCGACTCGAACACCGGACCCAGCAGCAGGCCGGACGCGCCTAGATCGCGCACGTACTCCAGCCAGGGAATTATCGCGTCAAGGCCGCGGCCATGGAACTGGCGCGGGCCGGCGGGCCTGATATCGGCACCGCAGAAGCCCAGCGGATACACGTGCCAGAACACCCCGTACTTCACCCAATCGGGCATTGTGCGGCTCGAATCCGTGCTTACAACCACTGTGCACCTCCTGATTGATACCGTGTCCATTTTCGCACATCGCGGTGCGAATCCCGGGTAATCGGCATGAAACGCAGTCCGTGAACATGTGGCCAAGCTCACATATTGGGACATTTTCCTGAGGCGCGACATGCCGTGGCTACGCTTCCAACCAGTGCCATAAGCAGACGAGAGATACCCCAAAAGGGTCGCAATGAAGAGAACCTTTCCCGCAAAGGTTATTGAAGAGGAACAGAGGGTTATTATGACCACCGCCGCAGCCCAGGCCCCGGCACCTGGCAAGTTGGAATTCAAGGACGATTACACGCCGGACGAAGCCGAACGTGTGATTCGCAATTCGAAGGGACTGCCCGTAGGCGTGCGTCCCAAAATGGTATGGACATGGAAGAAGGCCCTGCTGTGGGCCGCCATCGCCATCGTATGTGCCTGCGGATGGGCGATTCTGGCCGTCTCGCGCGGTGAGCAGATCTCCGCCATCTGGTTCCTGGTCGTGGCGCTGAGCTCCTACGCCATCGCCTACCGCTTCTATGCCTATTACATCCAGATCAAGATCATGCGCACCGACGACGCGAACGCCACCCCGGCCGAGCGCGTGCATGACGGCGCGAACTTCGAACGCACCGACCGCCGCGTGCTCTTCGGCCAGCACTTTGCCGGCATCTCCGGCGCCGGACCGCTCGTCGGCCCGATCCTGGCCGCGCAGATGGGCTACCTGCCCTCCACTCTGTGGATCATCCTCGGCGTGATTTTCGCCGGCGCCGTGCAGGACATGCTGGTGCTGTGGATCTCCGCCAAGCGCCGCGGTCGCTCTCTGGGCCAGATGGCCACTGATGAAATGGGTAAGTTCGGCGGTATGATCCTATCCATCTTCCTCGTGGTGATGACCGCCATCGCCATGGCATTCCTGGCGCTCGTGGCCATCAAGGCCATGGCCGCCTCGCCGTGGGCCGTGTTCTCCATCGGTATGACCATCCCGATCGCCCTGATCATGGGCTGCTACCAGCGTTTCCTGCGCCCCGGCCGTGTCATTGAGACCACGCTGCTCGGTTTCGTGCTGCTCGTGCTCGACATCGTCGCCGGCGGATGGATCGCCTCTATCCCGGCCGTGGCCGCCGTGTTCACACTGGACGCCAAGCAGCTCGTCATCGCCCTGGTGATCTACTCGTTCGCCGCCGCCGCGCTGTCGCACTGGCTGCTCGTCACCCCGCGCGCCTACCTGTCCACGCTGATGAAGATCGGCACGCTCGTGCTGCTCGTCATCGGCATCATCATCGCCAACCCGTCCGTCAAGGTGCCGGGTCTGACCGAACTGGCCTCCACCTCCACCGGCCCGACCTTCTCCGGCAACCTATTCCCGTTCCTGTTCATCACCATCGCCTGCGGCGCCCTCTCCGGCTTCCACGGCGCGGTGAGCTCCGGCCTGACCCCGAAGGCCGTGGAGAAGGAGAACCAGATTCGCATGATCGGCTACGGTTCGATGCTCGTCGAATCGTTCACCGCCGTCATCGCGCTGATCGCCGCGATCACCATCTCGCAGGGCGTGTACTTCTCCACCAACATGTCCGCCGCACAGATCACCGCCGCATCCGGCGTGAGCATCTCCGCCACCTCCACGCCGGGCGAACAGGCCGATGCCGCCGTCAAGGCCGTGGAGTCGATGAAGGTCTCCGACATCGAAGGCAACCAGATGCAGGTCACCTGGGATTCCGTGGACGAGAACGGCGCGGCCAAGACCTACGAAGGCGCCGCGGCGCTTGAGCAGGCCGCCGCCGACATCGGCGAGACCTCCATCGTCTCCCGCACCGGTGGCGCCACCACGTTCGCCATGGGCATGGCCAACTTCCTCAAGTCCTACCTGGGCGGCCACGACTCGATGGCCTTCTGGTACCACTTCGCCATCATGTTCGAAGCCCTGTTCATCCTGACCACCGTGGACAACGGCACCCGCGTGGCCCGCTACCAGATCGGCGAAATGCTCGGCAACGTGCGCAAGCTCAAGAAGTTCGCCGACCCGACCTGGAAGCCCGGCAACATCATCACCACGCTGATCGCCACCGCGCTGTGGGGCGGACTGCTGTGGATGGGCGTGTCCGACGCGAACGGCGGCATCAACGCGATGGTGCCTATCTTCGGCATCTCCAACCAGCTGCTCGCCGCCGCCTGCTTCGTGCTGATCACCGTGTGTGTGGCCAAGATGGGCTACTGGAAGCACCTGTGGATACCGGTGGTACCGCTCGTGTGGGACATCGCCGTGACCTTCACCGCCGACTTCCAGAAGATCTTCGGGCCGCTGAGCTACTTCACCACCGCCTCCAAGTATCAGGCGCAGATCGACTCCGGCGAGCTGACCGGCGAGGCGCTGACCAACGCCAAGGCCGCGCTGTCCAACGCGTATCTGGACGGCGTGCTCTCCGTGTTCTTCCTGGTCATGATGGGCGTCTTCGTGGTAGTCGGCATCGTGGTCGTGGCGCGCACGTTCGCCGCTGGCAAGTACGGTGCCGAAACGACGTCCGAGGAGCCGTTCGTGGAATCCCAGTGGTTCGCGCCCTCCAGCCTGGTCGCCACCGCGCTTGAGAAGAAGGTGCAGCGCGAATACAGCGCCAAGCTGCATGAGCTTGTGCGGAACGGGCAGGTTGCAGCGTAGTGCGTCATTGGCTCCCCTTTTTTCAAGGGGAGCCAATAATCAGCGAAAGGAGACAAAATGCTCGGCAAACTCGTTGCCGTATGGCACGGCATCGTCTGGTATCTGCGTGAGATCAGCGGCGAGGCCCGCTACGACCATTATCTTGAGCATTTCGCGGCCGAGCATCCCGGCGAAACACCGATGAGCGAGGTCGAATTCATTCGCGCCCGCGAGGAATACGACCGTCTCCACCCCAATACCAGTTGTTGCTGCTGACAGGCCGCAATAGCATAACAACACCATAAAACCCGCGCGCCATGGGAACTACGTAGCCATTCTTCCGTTA
>ENA-UEYD01002281-UEYD01002281.1-human-gut-metagenome-genome-assembly--contig:-NODE-2281-length-10903-cov-3.525494_pt1 | contig 10903 bp, 8 predicted proteins | sample MGYA00242907_ERZ507875 | MGnify/ENA primary metagenome ERZ507875 (study PRJEB26167, sample SAMN06115506) | human gut metagenome | host: Homo sapiens | place: China:Shandong | collected 2015-08-07...
GTAAAGAAACAATTTGCTTCCGGTTCAAATTCATATACTCCGTTCATATTATAATACAGCGTACCTACATTGTTCAAATATATATGTCCGTATCGGTAAATATCTTCTTTCTGTTTCTGTACGAGCTTTTCTATCTTGCGGGTTGCATCAGGAAAATCCGTATTATATGCTTGCATATAAGACTGTACAAGCAAACCGTCATTCATGACAAGTTGAGGATTAAAGCCGATTGTACGTGCCGGCGGACAAAACTCTCCCGTATCTTCGTTGTATACACACGAACGATAGTGAGCTATAAAGCCTCCCAGACCAGGAACAATCACGCAATCGTTCTCCAGGAGTAATACTTCAATATGTTTTGCTAATTCAATCATAATGCAAAGATATGATTTTTTCTCTAATATTTACATTACTTTTCTTGTATTTTGTCTGAAAAGAAATGCGTGTACAATCTATATAAACTAATAAACTGCTTATAAAAACATATCACTTCTTATCTAAGAAACCGTAATAAAGTAAACATAATCAGTAATCGAGGTAAGTATTATATCCTGAAATAGGGTATCTTTGCCATCAAAATCAAAATCAGTAATGGATAGAATAACCAATATTAAGAAAAACAATTGTTTTTGCAGGCTTTTTGAACCTGATCTGTACTCCAGGGATATCGCAAGAACAAAAACATGATACAATTCGTGCAAGCAAAGTTTATGAAATAGGAGAGGTAGTGGTTACAGGAAGCCGTAACGAGACAGATGTGCGCCATCTTTCACAAACAGTTTCCGTAATCAACCGCATCGACATAGAACATGCCATGCAACCCTCTTTATTACCTGTGCTTACCGAACAAATTCCGGGACTGTTTGTCACCTCAAGAGGTATCATGGGATATGGGGTTTCAACTGGTGCTGCCGGAGGTATTTCGCTGCGTGGTCTAAGTGGCGGGACAGGCAGATTAATGGTTATGATTGACGGTCATCCATAATATGCCGGTATATTCGGTCACCCTATAGCAGATGCTTACCAATCATTTCTTGCCGATAGGGTAGAAGTTCTAAGAGGTCCGGCATCTGTACTCTATGGCTCCAATGCAATGGGTGGCGTAATAAATATTGTCACCCGCAAAATGCATGATAACGGTGTAAATACTAATATTCACATGGGATATGGTTCTTACAACACATTGGAATCAGAATTCACCAGCCGTATTCGTAAAGGACGTTTTTCCAGTGTAGTGTCAGGGTCGTATAATCGTACAGACGGGCATCGTAATAATATGGAGTTTGAACAATACGGAGGATATGCAAAATTAGGCTATGAAATGACCGGCAACTGGAATTTGCGAGGAGATATAAACATAACCCATTTCAATGCATCATATCCGGGACCGATAACGGCTCCGTTGCTCGACGGTGACCAGCGTATTACGAGAGGGGTAACTTCATTCGCTATTGAAAACAACTATGAACAGACATCCGGAGGTCTGAGTTTTTTTTACAATTGGGGAAAACATTGGATTAACGATGGATATACACCTTCGAAAGAAAAGAAACCTCAGGATGGGCGTTTTAACTCACGGGATAATATGATGGGAGTTTCACTCTATCAGAGTATGCAGTTTTTTAAGGGAAACCGAATAACAGCAGGGATTGACTGGTTTCGATACGGAGGTAAGGCTTGGAATGAATATGTAAGTGGAGAGCATATAGGTACAACATCAGATCTGGTAAACAAGCATGAAAACGGATTGGCTGGCTATGTTGATCTGCGCCAAAATATAGGAACTTGGCTGACTTTCAATGCCGGACTTCGCGCAGATCATCATTCACGTGTTGGATTGGAATGGGTGCCACAAGCAGGACTGGCTTTTCATTTGCCCCATACGATTGAAATGAAAGCTTCTGCATCGAAGGGCTTCCGTTACCCAATTCTACGGGAGATGTATATGTTTCCGCCACAGAACCCCGATTTACAACCGGAATCCATGTGGAATTATGAATTGGCTTTTTCGCAACAATTGCTGAACGGCAGATTTACTTATGGAGTAAACTTGTTTTACATTGACGGGAAAAATCTTATTGAAACTCTTCCCAATCCCAATGGTAGTGGTATGCTAAATCAGAATTCCGGCGAAATAGAAAATTCCGGAATAGAACTACAAGCAGCCTGGCGTATCAGTCAATATTGGTCTGTCGACGGGAATTATAGTTATCTGCATATGAAGAATCCTGTTTTGGCAGCCCCAAAGCACAAGCTTTATACCGGAGTCAACTTTAACTATAGACATTGGGATATATCTACTGGCATACAATATATCTCCAGACTTTATACACAAACCGATCCAATTAAAACAGAAGAATTTGTTTTATGGAACATACGGGCTTCATATCAAGCTTGCCGTTGGTTGAATATCTGGGCACGCGGTGAGAACTTGCTGGCGCAAAAATATGAGATTAATGCAGGATATCCGATGCCACGGGCAACAGTTATGGCTGGAATAAATATCAGTTTTTAAAGACCGACTATAAAAGATCTTCATCACTCCATAAATCCAGCATATCATTTACTCCCCAATACCAGCGTACAAGACTGGCATAAGCATTATTATGCCGATAGAACGAAGATGGTACCGTATTACCACGCATTGTATAAACTGATGCTGCCGGAATTAAATTTTCAGACGTTATAAGCTGTTCTGTATAATGAGATTCATAACCACGCAGCATCAGTTTCCGGTAATTCATTTGACGATAGCCAGTACATACTCGCGAATCGGTCACTGTAAAATTAAAAGGAAAGATATCAGCCATTTCATAGGCAGTTCCCCCACGACGTGCGGTTATAGAGTGTGAAAGCAGGAGCATTCCCCCACATTCGGCCAGCAGTTTGCCCCCATTCTCAATATAGTTGCGAAGCTGTCCGAATAATCGTTTCCGGCGATATAGCTGACGTGCAAACAGTTCCGGATATCCTCCTGGAATATAAACCAGATCAGCTTCCGGAAGGTCACTGCCATATATAGGACTAAAATAGGTAATTTGCCCGTTTCGTGACAAGGAATCAATCGTTTCACGCGATAAAAAACAAAAGGCCGGATCGCGTGCGATAGCTATACGTAACTTTTTACTGTTTGTTATTGGTCTGTGTTCTAACTCCGAATCAGATGTGTAAGGAAGAATATGCTGACAGGGGAAAATGCGTTCACATAAACTTAACAACTTATCTACATTCACATATTTGTCCACTAGAGAAGCGATCTGGTCTATTTGTTCGTCTATAGAACGCCTGGCTGTCAGTGTCAAGCCAGAATGGCGGGAAGGCAATTTAAAATCATCTATTATAGGTAAATATCCCAGACATTCTACACCTGCATCGACGCAAGCTTCACGCAACAAATTTAAATGAACGGATGAAGCAACCTGATTAAAAATAACACCTGCTACATGAACCAAATTCTCGAAATGTTTGAATCCATACAATACAGGCGCTACTGAATATGCAGTTGCACGTGCGTTGACCACTAATATTACGGGTATCTTCAATAATCGCGCAATATGAGCATTACTCCCTTGCATACGATTATAGCCATCAAAGAGTCCCATACTCCCCTCAGTTATACATACATCAGCCTTTTCTGCATATTTATTATAAACAGACTGGATATGACTGTCGGATGCAAGCCAGGCATCCAGATTTACAGAATCGTAACCAGCAGCAATGGAATGATACTGAGTATCTATGCAGTCAGTGCCACATTTAAACGTTTGTGTACGCAATCCCCTTTGCTGCAAAATACGCAACAATCCCAGCGTAAAAGTAGTTTTTCCGCTTCCAGATACAGGAGATGCTATCAATAATTGTGGTTTCATGCTAGTTACGGTTGATAAAATCGGGCACAAAGATAGGGAGAACTCATGAATTTCCGTATTTTTGCAAACAAGAAAATAACAATCAATGAGAACAATAGTTATAACTGGCGGAGCCAAAGGGATAGGGCGCTGCTTGGTAGAGTATTTTGCATCGCAAGGTAATGCAGTCTATTTTATAGATATGGATGCGGATGCCGTTGCGACTGTAACGGAAAAATTATGTGCCAAACAAATGAATGTTTATGGCTTTACAGGAGATATTGCCGACGAACAAGTATTGCAAAAGTTTGCGGCGAGAGTGATAGAAGAAACTCCACAAGGAATACATTGCCTGATAAATAATGCTTGCTTGATGAAAGGAGGAATCCTCAGCGGATGTAGTTACGATGATTTCTTGTATGTACAGCGTGTCGGTGTTGCAGCTCCTTATCTGCTTAGCAAGCTCTTCATGCATCATTTTGCCGGTGTTGGTTTCATCGTAAACCTTTCCTCAACCCGTGCGTTTCAGTCGCAGTCCGATACAGAAGCTTATACGGCAGCCAAAGGAGGCATTACCGCACTGACCCATGCGCTTGCCGTAAGCCTCGCCTGTATAGCCCGTGTCAATGCTATAGCACCGGGATGGATTGATACAGGTAAGTTTCACGACGAAAGTTATGTTCCCGACTACACTGAAGGAGATATCATGCAACATCCGTCACAACGGGTAGGAGAGCCTGAAGATATCGCCCGTGCTGTAGAGTTTCTCTGCGACGAACGCAATTCTTTCATCAACGGACAATGCCTGACCATCGACGGCGGAATGAGTAAGCTGATGGTTTATCACAACGACTACGGCTGGAGAAAAGAATAAAACTTGTATTAATTATTTCATAAAGATTCTTATGCTATTACAATTATTATTTGTCCTTGTGGCGATAATTATCGGTGCAAGAGTAGGCGGTATCGGACTGGGAATATTGGGCGGACTTGGTCTTGCTGTGCTGACCTTTGTATTCGGACTTCAACCCACTGCACCTCCGATAGATGTAATGCTTATGATTGTTGCTGTCATTGCGGCAGCAAGTTGTATGCAAGCAGCAGGTGGACTGGACCTGATGGTGAAGTGGGCAGAGAAGATTTTGCGAAAGAACCCGCATCATATTACATTGCTAAGCCCGTTTGTGACTTACTTTTTTACCTTTTTTGCAGGAACAGGACATGTAGCTTATTCTGTTCTTCCCGTTATTGCCGAGGTTGCCAAAGATACAGGTATTCGTCCGGAACGTCCGCTGGGTATCGCAGTTATCGCTTCGCAGCAGGCTATTACTGCCAGCCCGATATCGGCAGCAACGGTTGCTATGCTTAGTATGCTTGCCGGATATAACATTTCGCTGTTCGATATCCTGAAGATTTCCATTCCCTGTACGCTGGCTGGAGTTCTTCTCGGTGCACTGTATTCGATGAAAGTCGGCAAAGAACTGAAAGATGACCCTGAATATCAAAGACGACTGGCAGCTGGTGAAATTTCCGGTGATGGTTATCATACCACAGAAGTGGCAAGTCATGGTAAGGCACTTACTTCTGTCATTCTCTTTTTGGCTGCCACGATAGGAATTGTTTTATTCGGATCTATCGACGGACTCCGCCCGACATTTACAACAGCTCAAGGTGAAGTTCAAATGGAGATGTCACACATTATCGAAGTGTTGATGCTTTCTGCCGCCTCACTCATTTTGCTATTCACAAAAACAGATGGTATAAAGGCAGCAAAAGGTTCTGTTTTCAATGCAGGAATGCAGGCCGTAGTTGCAATTTTTGGTATTGCATGGATGGGAGATACCTTCATCGCAGGAAACATGGAAGTTATGAAAGAGAATATTTTCGGCCTTGTTACCGATATGCCTTGGCTGTTTGGTGTGGCCTTGTTCCTGATGTCCATCTTGTTATTCAGTCAGGCAGCTACCGTTCGTTCTCTGCTACCGCTCGGCATAGCACTAGGCATTTCTCCTTATATGCTTATCGCGCTTTTCCCAGCTGTGAACGGTTATTTTTTCCTGCCCAACTATCCGACAGTGATAGCCGCCATAAACTTTGATACTACCGGAACGACACGAATAGGCAAATACCTGCTGAACCATTCGTTTATGATGCCCGGACTGATAGCCACCATTGTATCGGTTGTACTGGGTATTGTGTGGGTTTCGATGATGTAATAATAATGAAGTTTAAATCCCATATAGATAGATTAATTTATTACTCTTCTGCTAATAGCCCTATCATTACCAAAAAAGTTTGATAGGGCTATTATTACTTATGATATTTCAAATGGCTGATTGAAATTCAATGAATAACATACAAGATTCTTTTGGAGATAAAAAATCAATGATTTCCTATTATTTCAAAAAGCAGCAAACAAGCCATTAAAAAAATCTGATATCACAGAGCCAACATAAACAACCAATTTAACCAAGTAATAAATAATAACACAAAAAAGAATAATCATTATACCTGTCCAGACAGCTTTCCGATTGACTTCATTGATCACCTCCTGATCATCTTCTACAAAGCCGACTATAAGTTTGCAGTTCTGTAAATAAGCACGATTGCAAAAATCTATAATATCGCCGATATAGAATGGAATTAAACCAAGTGCCACATCGCGAAGTATATTGAAAATAACCGCTAATGTCAATGGTAATGAACGAACTTTACATGCGGCAACATAGATAAATGGTACGGCAAAAACTGAAGTTAGAGCGTCACCAAATCCTGGCATGAAAAAACCAATTATAGGGTCAAGACAGAATTTATCCATCCATTTGGCTATGCTTTGAACTGTTCTATAAGATGAAGACTGTTCGATTTCCATGCGCCGCAACTGCTTTTCCATTTGACGTAGTTCTTCTTTCTGTATGGATTGTTCGATCTGCAATTCTTCTTCCGTATTGTCTAGCCCCAACTCTTTTTGGGCCTGATGTCTTCTGTTATTTTGCATTTCACTCATAATTCTATTGTTTTAGTTCCATTAATAAAGTCCTCCCAATCTCCGTCTTCAAATAAATTACGACTTTTGTCAGCCAATGCCAAGAATCCGCTTTTTAGTTGTTCATGGTTTTGAGCTGTATTCATGCGTTGCAGACTTTTCATTAAAATATCGCTCCTGCCATTTAAACTTTCCAGATACTGGTAAAATTGGCTTTGTAGTTTTGTTAGCTCCTGATTATAATTATTTTCTGCAATTGCACATTGGGCTTTCATGGCTTCCAGTTTTATCGCACTCTCAAGAAAAGTGATTGTCTGCTGAATAGCTACGCCTTCTGCTGCTCTTATTTCTGCTAATTCGTGCTCACTCTGTTTTATCTCTGGGATAGATTCAATAACAGGAATATTGTCTACATTACTTTCAATAGATTTTCTTCTATGTGCAGAAACTGTAGAACCTTCCAAATGTTCTCTTACAGACTGACAAAATACGTCTATTTTGTTACTTAAATCTTCAGGGATCCGAATATCTTGCTGTGTGATAGAAACCGTTTTGGCCAATGAATTATCTAATCGGTTTTCTGCTATTTTTCTGCCGGTGCTGTACAGGATATCCCGCGGCGCAGGACGGCCGTGGATGACACCCGCATTGTGGAGTGCGGCAAGAGACGCGCCTATGTGGTAGAGGAGTTTCTTTTTCTCTTCAAAGGGGAGATCAGGATCTTCCATCCAGTCTTCTATCGTGGGGCCGCCGTCACGGGTGACCATGTATTCGGATGTGAGGACTTCGATTTGCGGAACGAGTTCGGGGCATGCCTTCGCGGCGATGGCAATCCGGGCAACTTCGAAAAGAAATTCCGTTTTCGGAGGCTGCTTTATCAGTCGGTTTCTTTTATTGCTGTACTTTCTTTTGATCCAGAAAATGGTATCATCGATTTTAAATCGTATATTCTTTTGATCCGGATGGCAGGCGATTTCTTTTTCCGCCGCTTGTTTTATGATTTCTGCATTCATGATTTCCCTGTGTGACGGTTAAATACTTTTAATAGATATATCCATCTTAGCACGTTGACCCGATTTTTCAAGTTTCATGGAAGAGCCGGCGGCTTGAATAATCGGTTTATATTTCCTATACTGGACGTAGAATGATGAGAGGACACAGGGGATTGGAGCAGTGCGCGGGAGGACATATGGAAGCGGATGAGTGGGAAAGAACGGTTTGCAGTGAAAGAGGAAAAGAGAAATCTTTTTTTGGAGAGAAATTTTCTTCTCCACTTGGTTTATGCTGTTTCTTTCTTGCCGCTTCGGCGGTTTTCTTTTGGAGTCCTTTCGTTTCTTTGACGCTTCTTTTGCTTCCGCCTGCCTGGGAAGATTGGAAGACGGGGTATGTTTCTGATTATTGGAGCGTTTTCCTTGCAGCGGCAGGATTGGGGCACAATGTTTTTTACAGCCGTCTGACGGATGGTTTTATATCCTGCGCTTTTGTTCTTGGCCTGTACGGGCTTCTCTTTCTGCTGGCAAAGCATGCCATGGGGGCGGGAGACATATTTCTTTCAGGTGCGGCTGCATTATGGCTTGCACCGGTTTCCGTACCGCTTTTCCTGTTTCTTTCCGCTTCCTCCGCGGCTATTGCAGGCATGGTGCTTCTTTTCCTTGGCAGAATGTCCCGCAGGGAGGGGATTCCTTTCTGCCCGTTCATCGCGTTGGGAGGTGTGGCGGCATATGGCGCGGAAGTATTTCAGCTTCCGTTCTTTCCATCGTGGCACTGTTTTATTTGAGGCTCTTCTGGTTTCGGTTATTTTATCGCTTGCGGCGCTGGCAGTGATCCCTCTGTACACGGGATGGCGGAGCGAGAAAAGGCTGGAACTGGCAGCGGAGGAAGTGGCTTCGGCGATACGGCAGGTGGAAATCCTTGCGAAAAATGAGTCGGCCGATTACCCTTCTATGTCGGAAGGGCTCACGTTCTTTTGTGAAACGATGACTGACGGCACGGGACGGTATTACACGAGGAAAGGGACGGAGCGCGTGAATCCGAAAGGATATCTGCCCAAAGGGATCCGCGTGGACGGAGGGAAGGCCTCGCTCCGTTTCCGAAAAGACGGTTTCGCAGGAACGGGAGAAGAATATAATATATTTCTGACCACCGACAATGGGAAATACGGGCGGATGATTACGGTAGCCATGTACACGGGGCGTGTTCGTGTAAGGAAAATAAAATAGTGGGAAAGATCGGTTTTATGGTAGAATGAAAATGTATCAGGGAGATCTGATATATCATTAAAGGAAAGGATTCTTTCCACGGATCATGAACTGATCCATTTAGTATTTGTCACGAATTTTCGTGCACCTTTTATTTATGTAAGAAAAGAGGAATTTTATATGGCTTATTTTATTACCCCTAATCTTACGGCGGATAATTCCGCTTTCCCTCTTCGGCAGGCAGAAGGGAAAGTTCTCGGACGCGTCCGTTCCCTTGTCAAGGGATCCACGCCGCGGGCGGGAGTGAAGGATTACCGCTTTTTTGTTGATCCTTTGTCATCGCTGCCGCCTGAAATGGGAGAAGGCCCGCGGTTCGGCTTTACCGGATTTATGAGCCGCAGCGGCTACGGTTTCAATGCTTTTGCCGGTGAAGAGGAGGCGCTTGCCAGATTGCAGGAAGATCTGGGAGGTTCTTTCGTGACATTCACGCCTGCTCTTAGAAATAATAAGTTTTTCGTCCTTGATGATTTGAAAAAGGAAGGACGCACCCCTTTCATGGAACAGGATGAAGATTACCGTCCCGTTCCTGCTTTTGGACGGCAGGGAGAGCCTGCGATGGAAGGAGATATCAATAAATTCTGCCGCCATCTTTTGGAGGGGAAACCTATACCCGGCCTGTCAAAAAAATATTGGAACAATGATTTTACGCCCTACTTCATTGCTGCGGCTGCGGAGCGGCATGATGGAAAGTTGGGCGACTTCGTCCTTTTTGCACCTTTGGACGGCGATGCTTTTGAAGAGACGGTCATTGATGAGGGCGGCGCATATTTTCACGGAGGCCGTCTCGGGTACAAAGTGATTGATATCTCTGACGAAATCATGGCGGGCCACGTTCTCCGCTGCACCAATTCGCCCCTTTGGTTCGTACCTTTTGAATATATTGAACGCTTGAAGGAGGGGATGGAAGAAGTGCCGGCTGACGGGGATATCTTATCCGCCCGCGGCATTGAAGAAAGGCCGGCGGTATCCTTTGCGTCCGCCGCGGAAACACCTGCAGGTTTGGGAAATATTCTGCCTTCTCTTTTGGAGAAAGACACTTCTGAAAGCGTGACTGCCGGAGAGGAAGGGCCGGCAATCGATGAGAAAGTGGAAGAAATAGAAATGTCTGAAGAAACGGAGGAAAAACCGGACAGGGAAGATGAATTCCTGAACCGTTTTTCCGCGCTTGCTTCTTCAAAAGGACTTCTGTATGCGGAAAAAGATTTGATCAATTTCCATATTTCCGTGAAATCTTCGCGCCTGACGATCCTGTCGGGGATGAGCGGCACAGGGAAATCACGTCTTGTCCGTCTTTACGGCGAAGCCATGGGACTGCCTGATGACCGCATCGCCGTCGTGCCTGTCCGCCCGTCATGGATGGATGACGGAGATATCCTCGGCTATGCGGATATGAAAAACATGATTTACCGCCCTGCCGACACGGGCCTTGCGGAGCTTCTTCTTGATGCGGAAAGGCATCCGGAGGAAATGTATATCGTTTGCTTTGATGAAATGAACCTGGCCAGAGCGGAGCATTACTTTGCCCAATTTATTTCCGTACTGGAAAAAGAGGAGGATCCGGTTATCCGCCTGTACAATCCGTCGCTCCAGGGGCGTCTTTATAATGGAGATACTTATCCTGCGGAAATTTCCATCGGAAGAAATGTCATTTTCACCGGCACGGTGAACGTGGATGAATCGACGTACCGTTTTTCCGATAAAATCCTCGACCGCGCGAACATGATTACTCTCCATCAGGAACGGTTCAGCGACTGTCTCACTGCCGAAAAGGCGGAGCCGCCGGATCTGAAGGAAATATCCTTTGCCCAGTT
>ENA-UEYD01002283-UEYD01002283.1-human-gut-metagenome-genome-assembly--contig:-NODE-2283-length-10897-cov-3.703697_pt1 | contig 10897 bp, 10 predicted proteins | sample MGYA00242907_ERZ507875 | MGnify/ENA primary metagenome ERZ507875 (study PRJEB26167, sample SAMN06115506) | human gut metagenome | host: Homo sapiens | place: China:Shandong | collected 2015-08-07...
CTCTTCGTTGAGCCGAGAACTACTATACACGGACCGTGGACCAAGGCAAGTGGCATGTCTGAAATGTCGTTAACTTTATGGGCGTTTCTGGGGGTGTTGTGTGGTTCGGCCCATGACACGCCTGTTTCTCGAACGTGCGAACCGGCACGCCCGACGTAGAGCAGGTCTGCTCTTCCCGGACTGATGGATTCCATCAGTCGCCGACTAATGCGACACAGACTCGAAGGTGACGCCGTTGCGGGCGGCTTTGCGCTCGGTCTTGCGCTCCTCGGCGTCTTCGATGCGCTGGATGCGCAGCTGGCGCCAGTCCTCGCGCATGTCGCGGAAACGGTCGGCCAGCGTTACGTCATCGTTCTCGGCATAGCCATCAGTACTGCTGCCATCGGCCTTACCGAACGTGCCATCGGCCACCTTGGCGATGCCCAGCTTGAGCAGTCCGAGCAACTCACGCAACGTTTCCGGTACGGGCTCATCGCCCTCATCGGCGGACTTGGTCAGGCCCTCGATGCGGCGACGAAGCGCGTCGGCGTCCTCGGGATCGATCTTGAGCCCGGCGATCAGCGACTGGCGCATGGTCTCGTAATCGAGGTTGGCAAAAAAATTCAGCTGTTGCAGCGTCATGAAGCCCTTGAGCTCGGGGAATCGGTGGACGATGTATTCCTCGCGGTCGTCGGCGGCGCGGGTCCAGTCGCGGGTGAGCTGCGGATCCCAGCTGGCGGTAATCGACCCCTCGCGCATGCGGTAGTGGTACAGCGCCTTGGGCAGACGGACCACGCGCGTGGCCTCGCCGATCACGTTGCAGATACGGGAGAGATCCTCGATTTTGCGACCCACCGGGAAGGAGAATCCGGTGCCCTGATAGGTGGAGGCGGGTGCCAGGAAGGCCCAGAAATAGCCGTCGATCTCAGCCTTGACCTGCTTTTTGATGGCCTCGACCGGGGTCAGAACCTGCACCTCGGTGAAGTCGTTGTGGCGATAGTTGGACAGCAGCGGCTTGTTGTTCTCGGAGATGGTGTCGAACTGGAACATCACCAGATCGGCATCGTATTCACGCATGGCATTCAGGCAGTCCTCCACCAACGTGGGGGCCACGGTATCGTCGGAATCGGCGAAGTATATGTACGCACCGGTGGCCCCGGCGATGCCGGTGTTGCGGGCGTCGGACAGGCCGCCGTTGGGCTTGTGAATCACGCGTACGCGCGGGTCGCGGGCGGCCCAGGCGTCGCACATGGCCGGGCAATTGTCGGGCGAGCCGTCGTCGACCAGCAGAATCTCCAGATTGGCGTACGTCTGCGCAGCAACGGACGCCACGCATTCGTCGAGGAATTTCTCGACCTTATATACCGGGATGATGATGCTGACCAACGGCTCCTGTTCCATGCCTCCAGCGTAGCGCCGTCGTGCGAACGCGGCGGCGCTGCGGGTTCGCGGACCGCGAAACCCTTAGAAGTCCCAGTCGTCGTCATCGGTTTCTTCGGCTTTGCCCATCACGTAGGAGGAGCCGGAGCCGGAGAAGAAGTCGTGGTTTTCGTCGGCGTTCGGGCTCAGGGCGGCCAGGATCGCGGGGTTCACATCGCAAATCTCAGCCGGGAACAAAGCCGGGTAGCCGAGGTTCATCAGCGCCTTGTTACCGTTGTACCGCAGGAACTTCTCGACGTCATCGGTCAGGCCCACGCAGTCGTACAGCGACTGGGTGTACTCCACTTCGTTGTCGTACAGCTCGTTGAGCAGGTCGTACGTGTAGTCCTGCAGATCCAGGCGCTCGGCATCGCTCAGCTGGGCGATGCCCTTCTGGTACTTGTAGCCGATGTAGTAGCCGTGGACGGCCTCATCGCGGATAATCAGACGAATCACGTCAGCGGTGTTCGTCAGCTTGGCGTGCGCGGAGAAGTACATCGGCAGATAGAAGCCGGAGTAGAAGAGGAACGATTCGAGCAGGGTGGAGGCCACCTTGCGCTTGTACGGGTTGTCGCCCTCGTAGTAGTCGAGCACGATTTCCGCCTTCTTCTGCAGAAACTCGTTGTTCTCGCTCCAGTCGAATGCGGCATCGATCTGTTCGGTGGAGCACAGGGTGGAGAAGATGGACGAGTAGCTTTTGGCGTGCACGGATTCCATGAAGGCGATGTTGGTGTACACGGCCTCCTCGTGCGGGGTGAGCGCGTCCGGAATCAGGGAGACGGCGCCGACCGTACCCTGGATGGTGTCAAGCAGGGTCAGGCCGGTGAAGACGCGCATGGTGAGCGTGTGCTCGTCCTCGGTCATCTTCTGCCAGCTGGGGATGTCGTTGGAGACGGGGACTTTTTCGGGCAGCCAGAAGTTGCCGGTCAGGCGGTCCCAGACCTCAAGGTCTTTCTCATCTTCGAGGCGGTTCCAGTTGATTGCGGAGACGCGGTCGATGAGTTTCAGCGGTTTGCGCGGAATGGAGATAGGTGCCATGAGTAGTGTTCCTTTTACTCGTTGTCGTTATCGTCGTTGGATTTGTTTTCGAACTCCTCCGGCGCGGTCAGCCGGAGCAGTGCTCTATAGACGGTTCGTGACATTGTTGGTTCCTTAGATGGTGGAGCCCCCCTCAGTCCGCTTCGCGGCCAGCTCCCCTCTCTGAGGGGAGCTGTCGGCGTTAGCCGAGTGAGGGGAGTAACAACGGCTCTCTGGTTGTTCAATGCGTGCGGAGACCGCCGTCTGAGGCCGAAGGCGTACGAAGGTACGTCGAGTGCCGAAGAAAGGCGGTATACGCTCCCTCGAACGATCAGAGCATGCAGGAGACGCAGCCTTGGACTTCAGTGCCTTCCAGGGCTTGCTGGCGGATGCGGATGTAGTAGAGGGTTTTGATGCCCTTGCGCCAGGCGTAGATCTGGGCCTTATTGAGGTCGCGGGTGGTGGCGGTGTCCGGGAAGAACAGCGTCAGCGACAGTCCCTGATCCACGTGCTGGGTGGCCTCGGCGTACGTGTCGACGATGGCCTTCCAGCCGATCTCGTAGGCGTCCTTGTAGTACCCGAGGTTGTCGTTGGTCATGTAGGCGGCCGGGTAGTACACGCGCCCGATCTTGCCTTCCTTGCGAATCTCGATCTTGGAGGCGATCGGGTGAATCGAGCTCGTGGAATGGTTGATGTATGAGATCGAGCCGGTGGGTGGCACGGCCTGCAGGTTCTGGTTGTAGATGCCGTCCTTCAGAATCGCGTCGCGCAGGGCCTCCCAGTCGGCCGCAGTCGGGATCGCGATGCCGTACTGTTCGAACAGCGCACGGACCCGTTCGGTGCGCGGAGTGAGCGAACGACGACCATCGGTGTACTTGTCGAAGTAGTTGCCCTGGCCGGCCGGCTTGGCGTAGTCGCTCGTAGCGAAGCTGGCGAACGTGCGGCCATGCTCCACGGCGAGCGCGTGCGAGGCGCGGTAGGCGTGGTAGGCGACGGTCATGAAGTACATGTCGGTGAAGTCGAGGCCTTCTTCGGAGCCGTAGTGGATGCCTTCGCGGGCCAGGAAGCCGTGCAGGTTCATCTGGCCGAGGCCGATGGCGTGGCCCTCCTCATTGGCGCGGCGAATCGAAGGCACCGCGTTGATGCTGGTGTGCTCGGCCACCGAGGTGAGTGCGCGGATCGCCGTCTCCACCGTGTGGCCCAAGCCGCCATCCATCGTCTTAGCGATGTTGAGCGAACCCAGATTGCAGGAGATGTCGCGGCCGACATGCGCATACGTGAGGTCCTCGTTGTATGCGCTCGGCTCCTGAACCTGCAGGATTTCCGAGCACAGGTTGGACATGGTCACGCGACCTTCGATCGGGTTCGCGCGGTTGACCGTGTCCTCGAACACGATGTACGGGTAGCCGGATTCGAACTGCAGTTCGGCGATGGTGGTGAAGAACTTACGGGCGTCGATGTAGGTCTTCTTGATGCGGTCGTCGGCCACCATCTCGTCATAATGCTCGGTAACGGAGATGTCGGCGAACGGCTTGCCGTACACGCGCTCCACGTCGTACGGGCTGAACAGGGCCATCTGGGCCTTCTGTTTGGCCAGTTCGAACGTGATGTCCGGAATCACCACGCCAAGAGCCAGCGACTTGATGCGGATCTTCTCGTCCGCGTTCTCTCGCTTGGTATCCAGGAAGCGCAGGATATCAGGGTGGTGGGCGTTGAGGTACACCGCGCCCGCGCCCTGACGCGCGCCGAGCTGGTTGGCATAGGAGAAGGAATCCTCCAGCAGCTTCATAATCGGAATCACGCCACTGGACTGGTTTTCGATGTGCTTGATCGGAGCGCCGAGCTCGCGCAGGTTGCTCAGCAGCAGAGCCACGCCACCGCCGCGCTTGGAGAGCTGGAGGGCCGCGTTGATGCCGCGCGAAATCGACTCCATGTTGTCTTCGATGCGCACCAGGAAGCAGCTGACCGGTTCGCCACGCTGGGCCTTGCCGAGGTTCAGGAAGGTCGGGGTGGCGGGCTGGAAGCGGCCGGCAAGCATTTCGTCGGCGTATTCGATGGCCTGCTGCTCATTGCCGGCGGCGAGCTCCAGGGCCACAGCGGCGCAACGCTGCGGGAAGTCCTCAAGATAGAGGCGACCATCGAACGTCTTGAGCGCGTAGGACGTGTAGAACTTGAACGCACCAAGGAAAGTGCCGAACTCAAAGCCGGCGGATTCCACGTGCTCGTAGATGCGGTCGAGGAATTCAGCGGAGTACTGGTTGAAGACCGCAGGGTTGTAGTACTGGTTGCTGATCAGGTATTCGAGACGCTCGGCGGTGGAGGCGAACCGCTTGCTGTTGGTGGCCACGTGCCCTGTCACGTATTCGCGTTCGGCGGCCTTGTCTTTGTCGAACTGGATCTTGCCGTCGGCGTCATAGAGGTTGAGCATCGCGTTGAGCGCGTGGTAATCGTGCGCCGGGTCGTACTGTTCCGCTGCGGTGTCGGCAGTATTGTCGAGCGGCAGGCCGGTGGCGGTGAGGTCAGTCATTGGAAATCCTTGGAATATGGCAGAAGTGTGTTTACTCAGACAGTTGCTCCCCCCAGTCAACTTCGTTGACAGCTCCCCTCGGAGAGGGGAGCCAATACCTCGAGGGGGTCAAGATTTACTGTTCGGTGAAGAAGCGGACGAGGCCGTTTCGCACGGCGGCAGTGTCTTCCGGGGTGCCCATGAGTTCGTAACGGTAGAGGTAGGGCACCTTGCATTTGGCGGCGATGATGTCTCCGGCGGCACAGTAGGCCTCACCGAAATTGGTGTTGCCTGAGGCGATGACGCCGCGAATCCACTCGCGGTTGGCTGGATCGTTGAGGAAGCGTTTGACCTGAATCGGCACTGCTTTCTTGACCACGCCGCCGCCATAGGTGGGCACCATGATGACGTACGGTTCGCGGACGTTTAGCGCCGGGTCGGCGGCCCGCAACGGGATGCGGTAGACGTTGATGCCTTCGTCCTGCAAACGGCATCCGGCCACGAACCGTGCGGTGTTTTCGGAGGCCGACGAGAAGTAGACCAATGCGCCGATCGTCTTGCCTTCGGCCGCGAATTCGGGCTGGCTCAGACTCACGCGGACACCGTGGCGGCGGCGCGGTTGTCGGCGGCCACCTGCTGGGCGACTTCGCGAATCAGGTCGGGGCGGTAGCCGGTCCAGGAGTTGTCCGGCGTGATGACCACCGGAGCCTGCTGGAAACCGGCGGCCTGCAGCTGCTCAAGGGTGGAGGGGTTCTGCGTCAGGTCCACGGTTTCAAACGGCACACCCAGCTTGGTGAGCTGGCGCTTGGTGGCATCGCACTGCGGGCAATGCGGCTTGGTGAACACGGTGACGGTCATGGCGACTCCCCTTGATGTGGTTCTGATGAACAGTGAAGCGAAGGCCATATTACAGCGGTGTGATTTGAAATCAAGGCACTATATGTAGTGGCGCGTGTCACATAACAAACCTAGATATAGGGTTTTTCGTTGATATTCCGCCATTCCCATGCACCCCCGAAAATCGGCGTACAGCGACCCGCCCAATCACATGTGGCATTGTTCACATTTGCGTTTGAACCGCTCTTCGACTGATCCTCAACCGCCCTGCAACCGCCATCTTGAGTTTCGAGGGGCTGTTTTGACCCTTTCCGGAGATCTATCTCCGTTTCGAGGGGCTGGTACTCAAGTAAGCGCATCCCCAAAATGGCGGAATGACGGTGGGGCGAAGCCGTTTATACCCGTGTTCTAGCGGGCCACCAGCCCCTCGAAACGGGAGTAAACCTCTACGGAAGGCCAAATCAGCCCCTCGAAGCGGAGAACGGATACCTCGGCACCCCGTGTGGAGCCAGAAGGCCCGGCCGGATGTCCAAACGAGCATCCGGCCGGGCCTTAAAAGTAGTTGTTCAGTTATCAGAATCGATGCGGCGCGATACTACTCCGCGTCTTTACGGCTCCAACAGATCTTCGATGCGGCAGCCAAGCGTGCGGGCCAAAGCGAGCACGGTGGAGACGGCAGCTTTGCCAAGGTCTTTGCGGCGCTGCTCGTACATTTGGATGGAGCGCAGGGTAACGCCGGAGCGGCGGGCCAGCCCGGATTGGCTGAGTCCGGCGCGCACGCGGATCGTGTGCAGCCGGGAGTCGCCCTCGGTGCGATTATGGGCGGCCCGCTCGTCGTACACGTCGACGAATCGGCTTTCGTCGGCGTCGTGCAGAGTCGGGTGCAGTCGCACGATATCGTCGAGCGACAGCACATCGAGAATGTCCGAGAACCGCACTCCCCTGGCCCATTGGCAGTATGCGAGTACCCATCCGGCCCAGTATTCGGGTGTTGAGCCGGCGCGCAGTGCGGCTGGCGGCATATCGAGAATGCGCGCCCAACCGGTTTGCCGCATGATTTCGGCCACCAGCTCCTCGCCGGACATGCCACACACGTATTTGGGCGTGCCTCGCCCGAAAAGCGCGGCCGCCTCGGAGGTGGCGAAGAAGTCCATGAATAGGCCGACCGGCAACCCGCAATCGTTCAGCGCATAATCGAAGGCGCCGGCCAAGTTGGCCATGGCGTCCGGCAAGTATGTCTCATCATAGGCGGGGATCATCGTTGGTCACTTTCTCGCGGATGATGTCGCGCATGAACAGGCCGTCGAGATCGGCTTCTGCACTTTTGCGGCGGTAGGCTTCGCGAGCTGTGCGGTCGCGCTCGTTACGCAATCCGTGGTAGGTCGAAGCGCGGGCGATTTCGCAGCCTTGGAACCGCAGTGCCGCGAATGCCTGAGGACTGGCGAGTACGATCTGCTTGCCGAGCTCGCCCAACCGCATCGCCTCAGCGAGTTGGTCGATGGAAATCGCGTTATTGACAAAAGCGCGGGCGAACGAGAAATACGAATCGTCGGCACGATATCCGACGATGACGTCAGCCTGACTGGCATCCGGCAGAAACACTTGTTTCAGATATTCGATGCCTTGCGCGGCGACGGCGGTGGTCGGCTGGAAACGACGGTTTTCGACCAGCATGGCCAGCCAGTTCAGGATGGTGTAGGGCGGCTGGGACAGGTCCAGGAAGAGGAGCCCGTCCGTGGTCAACGTGTACCGATTCGCGAAACCGTCATCCAGTCCCGCGCACGCCCATTCCTTGGCCAGCTCGACGCTGCGCGTGCAATAGAATCCGCGGCCATAATCGTTGTTCGGCTTGACCAGCCCGTATTCAGGATGCTTGATGACATGCGAAGAGCCATGCCACAGTTCGATCGATGCGGTCTCCATTGGCCGGCTCCTTCTCTCTCTCCTTACATATTCTTGATTATATCACTGTGGTGATAGTCATAAGGGAAATACGAGATGAAAAATACCGCTGTATACGTTCGTACACAACGTGAAATGTATACGAACGTATACAACACTGACGTCCGGAGTCATGCTCCGCAGTGGCGCAGCGGGCGCGCCACTACAATCGGAATATGGGACTGAAGACGTGGAAGAAGTGGACGGACTGGCCGCTGATGGTGCTGTCCGTGGTGTTTCTGGTGGTGTATTCGTGGGAAATTCTCTCCCGCACGCATATCGCGCTGTGTGAAACCGTCATCAACGTGATCTGGGTGGTGTTCGTCGTCGATTATGTGGTCTCGCTGTGGTTGGCCGACGATCGCTGGCGGTGGTTCAAGCACAACCTGTTCACGCTGCTGACCATCGCGCTGCCGATGCTCCGGCCCTTGCGACTGTTGCGTTTGCTGACCGTGCTGCACGTGCTGAACCGCACCTCCGGCATGGCGGTGCGCGGGCGCATCACCGTATACGCGGTCGGCGCGGTGGGAATGCTCATGTACGTGGGCGCGCTGGCCGTGTATTCCGTGGAGCGCGGGGCGTCCGGATCCACGATCACCGACTTCGGCACGGCGTTGTGGTGGGCGTTCGTGACCGTGACCACCGTGGGATATGGCGACTTCTCGCCGGTCACCTTCCAAGGCAAGATCATTGCGGTGGTGCTGATGTTCACCGGCATCGCGTTGATCGGTATTGTGACGGCCACGCTGGCCTCGTGGATCGTGGATCAGGTCAATCTGGAGACGGATCGGCGCGAGGACGCTCGGGAGAAGGAAGTGGCCAAGGAAGCCGCGCAAGAGGCTATTGCAACATCAGCCAATCCCGAAATCGACCTATTGCGCGAGGAAGTGCGTGAGCTGACCGCTACGGTAGCCGGTCTGCGCACCGAACTTGAGCGACGTTGATTGGCGAAGCGGGACAAACAACGATTCTGCCAAGAAGGTCCGCGTCAGTTGTTGTCACCGCGGATTGCGGCAGAATCATTGTCGCCACGGCTGTTTTCTTCAGTCGGCTCAACCCAACTTTTGATAATTTTTATTTTTTTGATATTTTTGATAATTTTTATTTTAGGTTGATTCAGCGAGGAGGCGGTCCACATGAAGGCAAAGGAAAACCCATTCAAGCCAACGGCAGGAGGGGAACCGCCCCTGCTCATCGGCCGAGGCAAAGTTATCCGCGATTTCGAGAAAGGTCTCGATAACGGAGTCGGTGCCCCAGGGCGCATTATGCTCGTCACCGGCGCTCGTGGAACCGGAAAAACCGTGATGCTCACTGTGTTCGGAGACCGGGCCAAAGCGCGCAGATGGGATGTCATCGAAGAAACGGCCTCTGCCGGACTATGCGAACGCCTTGTTGATGCCTTACGAACCGGGCGAGGGGCCCTTGACCACCTCACTATCCGACCATCGTTGACTTTTGCTGGAGCGGGCATCGGCCTCGGAGAAGCCGAACTATCCCCGAAGCGTATGCCCGAAACGTTGAGAAGTGCCATTGCCGGACGGTTGGATGCGCTTGAGAAGCGCCATGCTGGGTTGCTTATCACCATTGATGAGACTCAAGCGGCTGAGCGATCCGACATGATTGCCATCGCCACTGCCATACAGCATCAAATCAGGGAACGACGCAATATCGCCATCGTGTTCGCCGGTCTCCCACAGATGATTTCTGATTTGTTCAATGACGAAGTCATCACGTTCCTACGTCGCGCGAAAACGAACATACTCACAGATATTCCTCTTGATGAAGTGCGCGATGCTTTCGCCACAACATTCCGCGCCTCCGGCATGTCCATCACCGACGCTCAATTAAGCACTGCAGCCAATGTGACAGCCGGATACCCCTATATGATTCAACTGGTTGGCTACCATATCTGGGATGCCGCAGACATGCGGGACTCGGATACCATCATCGACGCTGATGTTACGGCAGGTATCGAGTAAGCACGTATTGACCTTGATAACGCCGTGTGCATCCCGGAGTTGCAAGGCTTATCCAAAAACGACCGTGCGTATCTCGAAGCCATGGCAGCGTCAGATGGTCCCTCTCCCACCGTGAATGTTGCACAGCGCATGGGCAAAACGCCTAACTATGCCGCCACCTACCGCAAACGCCTCCTTGACGCCTTCGTTATCCGCGAAACAGAACGAGGCGAAGTCGATTTTGCCGTGCCCTTCCTGCGCGAATACTTGCGTCGGAATCAGTAATCGGCACAATGCACAGTATCGATATATTCCGTTCCATATAATGACTTTTCGCATTCAGATACACAATGGACGGCCTGTTGAGTAGCACTCAGCAGGCCGTCCATTCTATTTAGCTATTCAGTTATCGGAGACACACCTCAGGCCTTGACCGGAGCGTCAGCGGGAGCCGATGCCGCCGCGGCCAGTTTGCGGCGCTTGAGGTACTTCATGATGGTCAGGACCATGCCGCGGAAGCCCCACTCGCCACGCAGGACAGTGTTGAGCAGTCCGAAGTGGGAACCGCCCCACTCCATACCGATGTAGTTGAAGGCGCTCATCACGGCACCCGCGCCGCCCTGCTTGACGCTCATCTCGAAGGGCTTCAGGTAAATTTCGCGGGCAGACTGCTCATTCAGCCAGGTTGCTGCACCGTACTGGCCTTCACGGTCGCCGCGGTGGTTTTCCTGGTCATTGAAGGCGAAATGCTTGATGTAGGCATACAGCCCCTTGGTGGCAGCACCATATACCTCCTTGGAGGCTACCGTGCCGGACAGGAACGGATCTTCGGAATAATACTCGCCGTTACGGCCGCTGAACGGCGTGCGGTGAATGTTCATAGAGGGCGCATACCAGCCGTCGCAGCCGCCGATAACCGCCTCATTGCCAATCATCGTGCCGTATTCCAGTGCCAGGTCCTGGTTCCAGGTCTGTGCCAGCGTCATCATATTGGGGAACATAGCGCCGGTACCGCCGTAAATCAGGCCGCTGGCAGTATCTGCATCAATCACAAAGGGCTTGCCGACGCTGTCGATGGCCGGCACGCCGTAGCCGGAGCAGGTAATGATGTTATAGTAGTCCTCTGCCGTCAGCTGGTCGAGCAGGTCATTCCACATCGGGTCGTCATAGCTCTTGCCGCGCAGGTCAATCAGGCTCAGACCATTCTTGGCGCCGTAGGTAATGGTATCGCTGTAGGTGT
>ENA-UEYD01002284-UEYD01002284.1-human-gut-metagenome-genome-assembly--contig:-NODE-2284-length-10896-cov-5.126814_pt1 | contig 10896 bp, 9 predicted proteins | sample MGYA00242907_ERZ507875 | MGnify/ENA primary metagenome ERZ507875 (study PRJEB26167, sample SAMN06115506) | human gut metagenome | host: Homo sapiens | place: China:Shandong | collected 2015-08-07...
TCACCACTTTCCTTCCTACAGATGAATTACTTAACCACATAAATGATTGAATTTAAATTATTTAATAGTTAGAAAATTTGCTTTTACTTAGGGTCTTACACTAATTTCCCGCAAAAATAGAAGAAATACATTGATTAAACAAGGAATTAAAGAAATAATTCCGTAATTCAGGGAATAGATAGAAGTTGACAAGTGAGTCAGGGAACAGGTTGACAAGGGAAGATTACTCTTACTCGTCACCCTGTTCCCTGGCTGAGTCGTCATTTTTTTCTTTTATAATGGTGATTTTCTCTCCGCTGGCAGCACGTTTTCGCAAGGAGCGAGGGGTGTCTCCAAAGGAGTCCTTGCAGAAATGAGCGAAGTGCGACAGGGAGTCGAAACCATAACGTGAACTGATCACGGAGATACGTTGCTTGGTGAATTGCAGATCGTTCAGAATACCTTCACGCTTCTTGTCCAGTATCCATTCGTACACCGGAACATTATACATATTTTTAAACAAACGGCGGAATGTAGTGGTTGTATATCCACCTAAATGGGCGAATTCTTCCACATTCTTCACCTTGTCGTAGTTCTGCATAATGAAATAATGGAAACTTTCCGTATAAGTACTGATAGGATAGAAGAACGTACTTATCTGGCGCAGGGGATAATAGCAGGTTAGTATGTAAACCAGTTCCTGACGCTTGATGTCGAGATATTTCCCGCATGCGGAAGGCTGTTCTTTAAAATAGTCGGCGATATCATGCAGCAACCGCTCCAGTTTGGTATTGGCTATCAGCGGCGTGTAGGTCAGCGGAGCCTCAGAACGTTCGAGGATTTCCTTGTAACGGTCTTCACATATAAGTGGAAGTTCCGTAAACCAATAGGCGATATATTCCACCTCGGTCAGTGCTAACAACTCCATTTTTGAACCGATGGCTTGCAGTACACATTGTCTGCTCTGGAGCGTAGTGCCCGGGTATTCGTTACTATTTATCAACAATTCTCCCTTTAACATAAAGATCATGCAGTTCTGGGTACACTTCTCCGCTGAGAAATGCTGCCCCTGGGGATATTGGCGGTATACCAATGTCCCGTCTGAGATTTTTGGGCATAGAGTACAATCTACTTGCCGTGTGCAAAGAGTGTCTTTTGTCATGAAATATAAGACGAATTACTAAAATTATGGCAACAAAGATAGAATTTTTTTGTGAATACTCTAACAAAATCGCCTATCTTTGCAGCAAACTATAAGAAAGACTACATGAAACGGACTATTTTTTTTGTATTTTTTGCATCATTACTTGTATTCAATATTTCTGCCCAGAACTGGGACATTAATACTTTGCATAAAATAAATAGTTGGGATGGTAAGTTCATTCGTAATTATAATAAAATAATTTCTCGTACTGAACCTTATATTGCCGTGGGGGTTCCCGTGGCGATGGCGTTGGCTGCCTGGGTGAAAAAAGACCGCGAATTATTGAAGGATGCTGTGTATGTAGGTACCAGTGTTGCCGGTGCTTTTGTTGTGACTTATGGCATGAAGTATCTTATAGATCGTGAACGCCCGTTCGACCGCTATCCCGACCGGGTTCATGCTTATAGTCATGAAACCAGTCCTTCTTTTCCTTCCGGACATACGGCAACTGCTTTTGCATTGGCAACTTCACTTTGTGTGAAGTATCCGAAATGGTATGTAATCGCTCCATCTGCCTTATGGGCATGTTCTGTCGGGGTATCTCGTATGAATGAGGGCGTGCACTATCCATCCGATGTGCTGGCGGGTGCAGTTATCGGAGCCGGATGTGCTGTAGTAAATATCTATGTGAACCGTTGGCTGAATAAGTGGTTGTTCGGCAATTAAGAATTGCACTGTATTGGATCTATATATTCTGCGTATTGTATCTATATATCGGATGTGTTGCATCTATATATCCAATGCGTTGCATCTATATATCCAAGATGTTGGACATATAGACGCTGCAAATGGTTTATTAAAGTGGTAGTTTCTTCTCGTAAATCTTTTCGTTCAATAACTCAAGGGCTTGTTGCACGCTGTTGTTCGTGGTGTTTATCACCTGAAAGTATTCGTTCATGTCCCACAGGTCACGGGCAATCAAGGCTTTCAGCTGTGTCTTTATCAGAGGCAATGATTTGTTGTATTGCTCTTCATTGAACTCGATCTTCTCTTTGTCAGCGGCAGCGCGTATGTCTGCAAGCATCTGTTCGTCTATCTCAAATTTATTGTTGAAGGTATCGAACTTCTTATATTTCTCTTGGAGTTCTTTCCGATTTTTCTCGATATACTTGGTTGTTGCTTTGATGACAACGCCTTTGGCAACCAGATTACGGTGATAATCGGTATATTGGGTTGTATCGATAGGCACGAAATAGTCGGGCATGATGCCACCGCCACCATATACGGTACGTTTCAACTTCTTAGTGGAGTTCTTCAATGAATCAGGAAAATGGATACTGTCGGCATGCATCATTTCTCCACGGTTGAAGCGATCTACCAGTTCCATATTGTATTTCTCCTGGCCGTCATCTTTACTGAGGCCTCTGCCGTCCAGATTGGCTGTATGGTCGTACGGTTTCTGGATGCAACGTCCGGATGGGGTGTAATAACGGGCGATGGTCAAGCGGATCATAGAGCCATCGGGCAATTCGATGGGACGTTGTACCAACCCTTTACCAAAAGTACGGCGACCTACAACTACGCCTCTGTCCCAGTCTTGTATGGCACCGGTTACGATTTCACTTGCTGAAGCGGAGTATTCGTCTACCAGCACAATGAGGCGTCCGTTTTTGAAGTTGCCTGTGCCTTTGGCATAGAAATTACTACGCTGAGAGGTTCTTCCTTCGGTATATACAATCAGTTCTTTTTGTTGCAGGAACTCGTTGGCAAGATCAATTGCTGCATTCAAATAGCCGCCACCGTTGCCTTGCAGGTCGAGTATCAGGTCTTTCATTCCTTGCTTCTGTAGTTCTTTGAGGGCGGCGGTAAATTCTTCGGCGGTAGTGGCACCAAAGCGGTTGATACGAATATAACCGGTCTTGGGCTGTATCATATACGAAGCGTCCAAACTTAGAATGGGTATTTTATCCCGTTTTACAGTGAAGTATAAGGGATCGTTCACTCCGCGACGGACAATGGTTAGTTTTACTTCTGAGTCTTTCGGGCCGCGCAGGCGTGTCATTATATCTTCTGTGGACATTTTTACGCCGGCAATAGCGCTGTCGTTCACTGCCACGATACGGTCACCTGCCAGAATACCAACCTTTTCAGATGGTCCGTTGCTGACGGGCTGTATAATAAGTAATGTATCTTCTATCATCTGGAACTGCACACCGATACCTTCGAAGTTACCTTGCAATGGCTCGTTCATTTTCTTCACTTCCTCAGCATCATTGTACGTGGAGTGCGGATCGAGCTGGGCGAGCATACGGATAATAGCTTCTTCCACCAGTTTATTTTCGTCTACCGAGTCTACATACAGATTGGCGATGGCAAATTCTGCCATTTGTAACTTGCGGGCAGCCAAGTTGCCCATATTCTGCGCCTGCATGGAAGCCATGGCACCGCATATACATATTATAAAGATAAGAAGTTTCTTCATCATTCTTTTTTGCTTATCACTTTTCACTAATTCACTAATCATTAAATATCCATTCCTTCGGGGATAAACTGGCTGATATCTTTGCCGAACTGTAGAAGTTCGCGGACAGTAGTCGAACTGATACATGTCAGTTCGGGTTCGGTAAAGAGCAAGATGGTTTCAATACCTGCCAGTTTGCGGTTGATATCGGCAATGGTCTCTTCATACTCGAAATCTTTCACGGTACGGATACCGCGAACAATAAACTGCGCGTCTACCTGCCGGGCAAAATCAATCGTCAGGCAATCATAGGAGTAGACCTTGATTCGTGGCTCGTTCCGGTAGAATTTCTGTATTATCTCCACGCGCTTCTCAATAGGGAAGTAGGTGTTTTTATTCTCGTTGATACCAATTCCAATAATGACTTCATCCATAAAAGTCAGTGCGCGGGTCACTACCGATGAATGTCCGATAGTGAAAGGATCGAATGTTCCCGGAAAGATTGCTCTTCTCATGATGCCAGATCTTCTTCTATAACCAGATTGTTAATAATAAAGTTTTGCCGTTCCATGGTATTTTTGCCCATGTAGAATTCCAATAATTCTTTTACGAGGTCCGTTTTGCGTAAAGTAACTTGTTCCAGACGCATATCTTTGCCGATGAAATGCCGGAATTCATCAGGGGAGATCTCTCCCAGACCTTTAAAACGCGTAATCTCAGGATTGGGACTCAGTTCGGCAATGGCTTTTTGCCGTTCCTCTTCCGTGTAGCAGTAAATTGTCTTTTTCTTGTTGCGCACGCGGAACAACGGAGTTTGCAGGATATAGACGTGCCCTTTCTTTATCAGATCGGGGAAGAATTGCAGGAAGAATGTGATGAGCAACAACCGGATGTGCATACCGTCCACATCAGCATCGGTAGCGGCAATCACCTTGTTGTAACGCAATCCTTCAATGCCGTCTTCTATATTCAGGGCAGCTTGTAGCAGATTGAATTCTTCGTTTTCGTATACCACTTTCTTTGTCAGCCCGAATGAGTTCAACGGTTTACCACGAAGACTGAATACAGCCTGCGTATTTACGTCACGGCTCTTTGTGATGGAGCCGCTGGCAGAATCACCCTCAGTGATAAAGATGCAGGACTCGGATTCTTGTTCCTTTCCTTTGCCGTCATTGAGGTGGTAACGGCAATCGCGCAACTTGCGGTTGTGCAGGTTGGCTTTCTTTGCGCGCTCACGTGCCAGTTTGGTAACACCGGCAATGGCTTTACGTTCCTTTTCGGAGTCTTGTATCTTTTGCAGCATGACTTCCGCAACCAACGGATTCTTGTGGAGATAGTTATCCACCTCTGTTTTGATGAAGTCGCCTACATACTTATTCACGCTTACACCGCCGGGAGACATGGAGGGGGAACCGAGTTTGGTCTTGGTCTGTCCTTCAAACTGGGGTTCTTCCACATTGATGGCAATGGCGGCAACAATACCGTTGCGGATGTCGGCATATTCCTGGTTTTTGTTGTAGAACTCCTTGATGGTGCGGGCAATATGTTCTTTAAGCGCACTTTGGTGTGTTCCACCCTGTGTGGTATGCTGGCCGTTGACAAAGGAATAGTATTCCTCGCCGTATTGATTCGTATGCGTAAAGGCTATTTCAATATCTTCTCCTTTCAGATGGATAATATTGTAAAGGCCCTGTGCGGTCATATTGTCGTTCAGCAAATCTTCCAGTCCATGGCGTGAAATAATGCGCTGTCCGTTGTATATAATGGAAAGTCCTGTATTCAGGTACGTGTAGTTACGCAACAGCGTTTCCACAAAATTAGCCTGGAAGGAATAGTTCAGGAATAACGTGCTGTCCGGTTCAAAGAAGATATAAGTTCCGCTTTCCTCGTTACAGCTTTCCGTTACATCACTCTGGAGATTACCCTTTTCAAAGATGGCGATACGGACTTTACCTTCGCGATAACTGCGTACTTCAAAGCGGCTGCTAAGTGCATTCACAGCTTTGATACCTACGCCGTTCAGTCCGACACTTTTCTTGAAAGCTTTACTGTCGTACTTACCGCCGGTATTGAGTTTACTCACCGCTTCAATCAGCTTTCCTTGCGGAATACCACGACCATAGTCGCGCACACTGACACGGAGATTATCCTCAATGTTAATCTCGATCCGTCTACCAGCACCCATTTTGAACTCATCGATGCTGTTGTCTATCACTTCCTTCAAAAGCACGTAGATACCGTCTTCGGCATGAGAACCGTCGCCCAGCTTTCCGATGTACATGCCCGGACGGGTACGGATATGTTCCATGTCCGACAAGTGGCGGATGTGGTCTTCGGTATATTCGGTAAGTATCGGTGCTTCGTTTGGTTTCTCTTCTTCTGCCATAGTGTGTTTCTATTTAAGTGACTTCTGATAGCAACGTCTGTGTTTATGTACCTCTGCGTCTAAGTAAGCCCATTGCCCCTGGCTTTTTTCGTTGGTCTCCAGTTGCGGATGCGTTTCGCCGAACTTAAAGCCCATCTGCTGGCAAATGGGGATGAGGTCGGCGAAGAGCATGGCATTGACCCCTTTGTTCTGATATTCCGGGAGGACGGCCACGAGCAACAAATCTATGATGTCCGAATGCTTGAAGAACAGCGCCTTGACCAAATGGTACCAACCAAAGGGGAACAGGCGGCTCTTGGCTTTCTGCAAAGCGTGCGAGAGGGAAGGCATACCCACCCCCATGGCTATGATGCGTCCTTCGGCATCTTCTACGACCGTGACCAGCCGCATGTCTACGAGCGGAAGGTAAGTGTTGACGTATTGGGCGATCTGCCGCTCGTTCATTTCGGAATAACCGTACAACGGGGCGTATGCTTTGTTGACTACGTTGAAAATCTTGGGTCCCCATCCTCCCCTGCGTATTTCGCGGGCGCTTTTGAATTTGCGTACGTGAAGGTTGTAGCGTTTGGCGCTCATTTCCGCCACGCGGAAATATTTGTCCATGTGTGCCTGATGGTCGCGGTCGGGTACGCGTATCTTGCGCTCCACCCAGTCCACTTCTTTCGTATACCCCAAACGTTCCATGTGTGCTGGGTAATAAGGATAGTTATACGTGGTGGACATCGTGCTCAATTGGTCATAGCCGCCGGTGAGCATACCTTCCGGATCCATGTCCGTAAACCCTAAAGGCCCTACCAGCTTGTCGCATCCGTGGGCACGTCCCCAAGCTTCCACCGTGTCCATCAGGGCGCGGCTCACTTCTGGGTCGTCCGTGAAGTCGATCCAACCGAAGCGGGCGTTGTTCGTACCCCATGTCTGATTGGCCTTATGGTTGATGATGGCAGCCACGCGCCCCGCGATTTTTCCTTCGCGCAGAGCTAGGAAATAATCCACGTCGCAGAAATCGAAGGCTGCGTTTTTCTGCGGGTTGAACGTGTCGAGCGTGTCTTCCAAAAAGTCGGGCACGGCGTACGGACAGTCCTTGTACAGTTCGTAGTTGAAGCGTATGAACGCTTTCAACTCACGGCGAGTCGATATTTTTTTAATGGTTACAGCAGACATGTCATATATGTAAAATGGTCAATAAATTGCGGCGATGCGCAAACGTGCAAATATAGCCTTTTTTTTATTAACAGTTGAGTAAAATGCTCCGCTTTTCGCTTATCCTCCCTTTTTTTTAAGAAAAAGTTAAAAAAGATTGTTAGCTTCTCGTATTTATCTTATATTTGTGAACTTAATCCAAGTTGAATCATAAAAATATAGACTGATGAGAAAGATAAGATGTATGCTCGCGGTTATGGCTATGGCCATAGGCTTATGCCGGAGAAGGAAACAGTGAGAAAGATTATCGTCCGTATCCGCACATGTTCTTCGGGTTGAACGGGGGCGCGCAAGTGTCTTTTACTCATTATGATTTCAGCAAGTTGATCACACCGAGTTACGGCGTTTCGTTCGGTGCTTATTTCAATCCGGTCATCGGGGCACGTTTGCATGTGAGCGGTTATGAGAACAAAGGCGGCATCAAGTCTTTGAATGAAACTTACGATTTCAATACGGTGACGGGTAGTGCGGACTTGCTGTTGAACGTGACCAACATGTTCCGTAGCGATAAAGATCGTGTCTTTAATCTTATTCTTCTTGGAGGTGTAGGATTGGCAGGCGCATGGGACAATGACGATTTCCACACGTTGGCTGCCAAAGCAGCCGAGAACTATCCGATGGCATGGCAGGATCGTAGGCTTTCGCATAATGTGCGGTTGGGAATGCAGCTCGATTTCAATATCGCCAAACATTTCGGACTGAATCTGGAATTGGCCGCTAATAACAGAGCCGATCGTATCAATTCTAAGACGACCGACCGAAATGACTGGGCTGCCACAGCTTCTTTAGGTCTGATTTTCAAGTTCGGGCAGAAGAAGACCGAGAAGATGGCGGAAGAGCCGGTTCCGGTAGCAGAGGAATGGGCTACGCGTACGGATACCGTTTGGTATGACGACATCACGTATAGGGACGTGCCCGAAAAAGTCACTTATGAGGACAATATTTACTATAAAATCCGTTTGAGCGAACCGGAACCGGCTTCAAAGATTCAGAAGATAGCCGATTTCGTCAAGGCGCATAAGAATTGCAGCGTGCAGGTAACCGCTTATGCAGATAAAGCCACGGGAACACCGGAGTTGAATATGCAATATTCCAAGGAACGGGCGGAGAAAGTCGTTGCGGCATTAGTGAAGGCCGGTGTGAGCCGATCTGTCATTACTTCCGAATATAAGGGCGACACCGTGCAACCGTTTGCCGAGAACGACAAGAACCGTGTAGCTATCGTAAAAGTCACGGGTGAGGGCGTGAAGAAGGAACAAGTGAAGACGAAGAAATACAGATTGGAAGAGACCCGTTACAGGGTAAAGTAACAGAGCAATTTTTTTCATAAGGAAGGGGTCGGCTGTGAAGCCGGCCTTTTTTATTGGGGTTCCGCTTTCCGGCACCGGAGCAGTACATGCCGTCCGTCGGCCAACGTCGTGGCGAAGAGGTAAGCGTTGCCTCCCTCTTTCAGTTTGAGGCGTTTGCGGAGTCCGGCTACGGTGTCCGGAAAGTTACGGACGGTCAGATTGGCTTGTCCGAGGCCGTTTAAAAGTCCTTTCAGTTCCTTTTTGCCGAACCCGCAGCAACCCTCTATGGCAAACGCCCGCCCGGGAAAATCCTTGCAGGAATGGTCTGAGGTGTATAAATGGGAATTGGGATGCAGTTTCCGCAGGCCGTAACGTGTGGCCAGGCTACGGAATCCGCCGCACTTCATCACGGAAGCATTCGGCTCGTAGAGAAATCGGCCCGGCGTGTCCGAATAAGTGCATGCGGCCTCCTCCTCTTCAGTCAAGGTGAACGTGAAGGTGGGGTCTTCCGTGCCGAGGTTGACGCAATGGCACGCTGTCTTTTCCGGCTTTTGCCGTGTCACGACCAACAGCAGTTCCTTGCATTCCCCTTGTACGCTGACAGCGTGGACTTCGGCCACGTGTGCCAAGGTGCGCAGGGCCGTCCGGATGTCCAGCATGGGGGAGAGCTTGATGAGGCTGAAAGCCGCCTTGCGGCGGATAGCTTCTTGGAGGATGGATAAATCCGGCTCGCAGTCTTCTATGGCCACCGTCTTGCGCCCGACGGTGTCGCGCCGTGCCGGGTCGACGAAGCAACAGGCGACGTCGGGCCATTCGTCCGGCGAAAGGGAAGAGTCGGTTTCCCGGATTTCCGCTTGTGCCAGTCCCAACGTTTTGAAGTTATGTGCTGCGATACGGCACAATTCCGGTTGGCGTTCCATGTAGACAGCCCGGTCGAACAGTGGAGCCAGAAAACTGAAATCGATGCCGAAACCTCCGGTCAGGTCCATCAGGGTATGGGGAGCTTCCGTGCCGTTGTTGTCCAACAAGCGTTTTACGAGGGCTTGTTTGTACCTTGCCGTCTGTTCCGAAGAACATTGTTCCATCGGGAGACGGGGCGGATACAGTATCCCGTCTCGTTCCGCCCATGAGGGGAGTTTGCGCCTTGCCGTCTGCCAACCCTCGATTTGTTGCAAGGTCATGCGCAGGTCTACGTTCTCCGGGGCCGGTTTCAGGGCCAGTCGGCGTACGTCCTCCTCCCGATGTGTCCGGATGAAGTCTTGTGTCTTTTCGTCCAGCATGTGTTTTATGGGATGGGTTTATAATGCGCTTTGGCTTCGGCGCGCGTGATGAAATTGAAATGCCACCATTCCGTGTGCAGGGCTTTGAACCCGGCTTGGCGCATGACCCGGCGCAGCAGTTCGCGGTTGCGCCGGGCTTCCGGCGTGAGTTTGCCCAGCTTTACCATTTCCGCCTCGTTGTCGATATGGGCCAATTTGCCTAAGTAATCTATTTTCGTGCCCATGGGCAGCGTGTCGCCTTTCACGTCGCAGAGTGTGAGGTCCACGGCCATACCGTAATTGTGCAGTCCCCCGCCGTTTTTGGGATTGCTCACGTAGATATTCTTCGGCGTTCCGGCCACTACGTTCCACATTTTTTGCTGGATGTGCATCGGGCGTGCGGCATCGTACACTTTCAGGCTCAGTTCAGGGTGGGAGGCTTTCAGGATTTTTTGGGCTTTGGCCAGGGCGCGTGCGGCTTTCGGGTGTAGGTAAGCTTCATGCAGGTCGGTGTAAAGCACCCGTCCCGTGAAGTTGTCCGCCCGTGCGTACATCAGGCTCACGCGTATCGTGCTGTCCATGCTGCGGACATCCACGAAGCCCGCCCGTTCCATGGCTTGCGCCGTCCGTCCCGGAGTTTGAGCACAGGCGGTACTTCCGGCTAAAAAGCATGCTAAAAGGATATATGGAGTGAACGTCATATTTATGGGGTTGTCATTTTGTACCGCAAAGATACGGATTATGCCTTAATCATGGGGCGAATTAACGGGGTTTTTGCTTGCTTTTTGTCAATTTTATCCTTGTCGTTTTATGGCTTTCGGAAGTTTTGTCGGCTCATGGAACGGTCTGTTTTTCACACAAACTTCATTCTTCTGCTTCTATTGCGCATTTCCGGTTTTTAATCTCAGCCGAACGGAAAATCGTTTGGCTGAAAGAGATTTATCGTTTGGCGCAGGGCGGTAGTGAGTTGTCGATATTTTGGGCCGGAAATGTCCGTCCGGCGGTGGATGGAAAGTCTTTAAGTACCTTGTAAATCTCTATTTGCCGAGAAAAGCCGGGCCTGAATGGAATGGCAGAAAGAAAGGAAAATGTTTGCAAGGAGCATGATCTGGGAGCAGAATTTCAGCCAGGTTACCCCCACGCAGGTCTCCATCATGCGGGTGATGTCGGGGTTGGTT
>ENA-UEYD01002285-UEYD01002285.1-human-gut-metagenome-genome-assembly--contig:-NODE-2285-length-10892-cov-8.682940_pt1 | contig 10892 bp, 7 predicted proteins | sample MGYA00242907_ERZ507875 | MGnify/ENA primary metagenome ERZ507875 (study PRJEB26167, sample SAMN06115506) | human gut metagenome | host: Homo sapiens | place: China:Shandong | collected 2015-08-07...
AGGTATATGCATGAAGGGAATTGACAAAAATTAATCCCCCAAGTTTTCAGACTGAGCCTTTGTTTTGTTTGAGGGAGCTTTGTAGTAATGGCTACTTGAAAAAAAAATAAAAAAACAGTAATAATATTTTTTTATTGTGTTATTAATCTTTTATTTTGCTTTTAGATTATGATTTAATGTATAATATTATATTGAATCATTCCTTAGACCTAAATATATGTAATATTTGATTTAACCGCTAACACTGAAAAATACTAGAGAGATGGAGAATAATGACAGGCAGATTGAATTAAAGTTTCAGAGGTTTTTCACTGTAAATTTTCCAAAGGTAAAGAACTTTGCTCAAATGCTGCTTAAATCTGAAAGTGATGCAGAAGATGTGGCTCAAGATGTTTTCTGTAAGCTTTGGATGCAGCCGGAGTTATGGCTGGATAATGATAAAGAACTAGATAATTACATTTTCATAATGACTAGAAATATAGTTCTGAACATCTTTAAACATCAATGGGTAGAGCAAGAATATCAGACGGAGGTTATAGAAAAAACTTTTCTTTATGAATTGACAGAAAAGGAAGAGATATTGAATAGTGTGTATTATAAGGAGATGCTCTTAATTATTCAGTTGACACTGGAGAAGATGCCGAAGCGTCGTCGGTTGATATTCGAACTAAGTCGTTTCAGGGGATTAAGTCATAAAGAAATAGCTGATAAACTCGATGTTTCTATCCGAACAATAGAGCATCAGGTTTATTTGGCATTGATCGAATTAAAGAAGGTACTCCTCTTTTTTATTTTTTTTCTCTGATATTTTTAAGTAGTATGTATGTAGTAGTTGTATTTAGTGTATAAAGCCCAAAAAGAAAGAAAAAGATTCATGAAAGATTATATTCAACAACTCATAGAATTGTTCGGCCATAATAACTATTCAGCCGATACGCATAAGAAAGTGCAACAGTGGTTGGCTGATGAGGAGCATGTTGATGAAAAGAGTGAGGCTCTTCGTGAGCTTTGGAAACAAGCAGGAGAACAGAAAGTGCCTGATGGCATGCAACAATCAATACAACGAATGCGGCAGAATCTGGGAATGCAGTCTATCACTTCACGTAGAAATTACCAGTTGCTTATATGGAGAGCTGCAGCTATTTTCTTGTTAGCAGTCTCATCCGTTTCTATTTATTTGATGTTGGAAAAGGAACGGCCGGAAAAAGATTTAGTTGAATGCTATATACCGACAGCGGAAATTCGTGAACTTACATTACCGGATGGTACATATGTCATGTTGAATTCGAAGAGTATACTACTATATCCGGAAAAATTTACAGGAGAGACTAGAAGTGTATATTTGATTGGTGAGGCCAACTTTAAAGTGAAACCGGATAAGAAGCATCCTTTCATTGTAAAGGCCAATGATTATCAAGTTACTGCTTTAGGTACTGAATTTAATGTAAATGCTTATCCGGAAAATAGCGAACTGATGGCTACTTTGCTGGAAGGTAGTGTGAAAGTTGAATTCAATAACTTGCTGTCCAATATTATTTTAAAGCCTAATGAACAGTTGGTATATGACAAACATACGAAAGCGCACAACCTGCGGATGCCGGAGATAGATGATGTGACGGCATGGCAACGTGGGGAATTGGTTTTTAGTAATATGTATCTGGAGGATATTTTTACAAGTCTTGAACGCAAATTTCCTTATGCTTTTGTATATAGCCTTCATAGCTTGAAAAAGAATACATATAGTTTCCGCTTCTCCAAACAGGCGAATCTGGAGGAAGTTATGAAGATTATATCGCAAGTTGTTGGAAATGTAAACTATGTTATCAAGGGAAATAAGTGCTATGTAACTAGTAAAGAATAAATATATTGTAGAACCTTTTAAATTTAATACGTAATGCAAAAAAATACCCGGAAGGAATGGCCGTTCCTCCCGGATATGAAATCAATCTCTTTTAATATTAGCGTAATATTGACGCTATTCTGAATGATCCTAGAATAATAACCAATTAACTAATACTAAAGATGCTACAAATCTACGAAAAAATAGCAGAAAAAATAGCTCATAAGCGGGTCTTTCTCACTTTTTTAAGTCTTATTCTTATACAGACTTTCGCTTTGGCTCAAAATGATAGTAAAATAACTATCCAACAAAAGAATATTACTGTCATTGATGCCTTAAAAACTGTGGAAAAACAGTCTAAAAAGTCTATAAATTATAGTGATTCCGAATTAAAAGGAAAAGTAATAGCCCAGTTAAACTTGCGGAACGCATCCCTCGAAACCGCACTTGATACCATCTTAAAAGGGACGGGCTTTTCATTCCAAATACAAGGTAACTACATTATAATAGCTGAAAAGAAGCCTGTAGTTGCACAAATCCTTAAAAATATCAAAGGAAAGGTTACTGATGAGAGCGGTGAACCGTTGATTGGAGTAAATATATCTGTGGATGGTAGTTCTACAGGTACGATTACCGATTTCGATGGTAACTTTACGATCAAGGCAGCAGAGAAATCTATTCTCAAAGTATCTTATATCGGATATGCTGCACAGATAATTCCTGTTTCCAAGAAAGATTTCTATCCGGTTGTAATGAAGCAGGATACAGAAGTGCTCGATGAAGTTGTTGTAACGGCATTGGGTATCAAACGTGCAGAAAAGGCGTTGTCTTACAATGTACAACAAGTCAAGGGAGATGCACTGACTACGGTAAAAGATGCTAACTTCGTAAACTCGCTGAACGGTAAGATAGCCGGAGTGAGTATTAACAAAAGTGCTAGTGGAGTTGGTGGTGCGACACGTGTTGTAATGCGTGGTGCAAAATCTATCGAAGGTGATAACAATGCTTTGTATGTGGTGGACGGTATTCCTTTGTTCAATACCAATATGGGAAATACCGACAGTGGTATTATGGGTGAAGGTAAGGCCGGAACAGAAGGAATCGCCGACTTCAATCCCGAAGATATTGAAAGTCTTTCTGTTTTGAGTGGTCCTTCGGCTGCTGCGTTGTATGGTAGTAGTGCCGCTAACGGTGTAATTTTGATTACCACTAAAAAAGGAAAAGAAGGAAAACTTTCAGTGCAGTTCTCTTCTTCTTCAGAGTTCAGCAAAGCTTATATGACTCCTGAGTTTCAAAATACGTATGGTAACAAAAAAGATATGTATGAAAGCTGGGGTGAGAAACTGTTGACTCCTACAAGTTATGATCCTAAGAAGGATTTCTTTAATACCGGAACAAACTTTATTAATTCGGTTACGTTGACCACCGGTACGAAATCGAATCAGACTTTTGCTTCTGTTTCTTCTACCAATTCCAAAGGTATTGTGCCTAATAATGAATATGAACGTTTGAATTTCACAATCCGTAATACGGCAACTTTCCTTAATGATAAATTACAACTCGATTTAGGTGCGTCGTATGTGAAACAGAAAGACAAGAATATGGTATCGCAAGGACAATATTGGAATCCGGTGATGGCCGCCTATTTGTTCCCTCGTGGTGAAGACTTTGATGGAATTAAGTCATTCGAACATTTCGATGAAAGTCGCCAACTTCCGGTTCAGTATTGGCCGGTGGCAGATCCGGTATATGCTTCACAGAACCCTTACTGGACTGCTTATCGCAATGTAGCTACGAATGAAAAGAGTCGTTATATGTTCAACGTAGGGTTGACTTATAATATTACCGATTGGTTGAATGCGACAGCCCGTTTCAGAATGGATGACACACATGTATTGTTTGAACGCAAGATTTACGCTTCATCCGACGATAAATTTGCGGAAGGAAAGAAAGGACTGTATGGATACAATAACTATGAAGACCGTCAGGAATATGCCGACTTTATGTTGAACGTAAACAAACATATAGCTGATTTCAGTATTTCTGCCAATGCGGGTTGGAACTATTCTAACTATTGGGCATTGGAGAGAGGATACAAAGGGACATTATTGGGAGTGCCCAATAAATTTGCGGCTTCTAATATCGATCCGGCTAATGGTCGTATCTCAGAAAAGGGTGGTGATAGTCGTGTACGTAATCATGCTGTTTTTGCCAATTTGGAACTTGGTTGGAAGAGTATGCTTTATTTGACGCTGACTGGACGTAATGACTGGAATTCACGTTTGGTGAATACCGATGAAGAATCTTTCTTCTATCCCTCAATCGGTCTGTCCGGGATTATTTCCGAGATGGTCAAATTGCCCGAATTTATCTCTTACCTGAAAGTTCGCGGTTCGTATACGGAAGTCGGTGCGCCTGTATCCCGTTCGGGACTGACTCCGGGTACGGTAACTACCCCTATTGTGGGTGGTGCATTAGATCCTACCGGTATCTATCCGTTTACTGATTTCAAGGCAGAACGTACAAAGTCATACGAATTTGGATTAAGTCTGAAGTTGTGGAATAAATTAAGTGCGGAGGTAACCTACTATCATTCTAATACATACAATCAGACTTTCTTGGGTGATCTTCCGGAATTTACCGGATACAAGCAGATTTATTTGCAGGCCGGTAATGTGGAAAATCGTGGTTGGGAGGCTTCATTAAGCTATTCCGATCAGTTTAAGTTCGGATTAGGAATCTCTTCAACATTGACATTCTCTCGTAATATAAACGAGATTAAGGAGATGGTTGAAAACTATCATACGGATTTGATGGATGAACCGATTAATATTCCGGAGGTTTTGAAGGATGGTGGTCGTGTCATCTTGAAAGAAGGCGGAAGTATCCACGATATTTATGCCAACACCTTCTTGAAGAAAGACCACTTGGGATATGTTGAGGTAAAGAGCGACGGAACCTTTGGAATGGAAAAGGGGGAACCCGTTTATTTGGGAAAAACTTCTCCTGATTTCAATATGGGATGGAGTAATATGTTGACATACAAAGGCTTTGGGCTCGGATTCCAGATCAACGGGCGTTTTGGTGGTGTGGTGACCTCTTCTACAGAGGCATTGCTTGATCGTTACGGTGTGTCCAAACGTTCGGCTGAGGCTCGTGAAGCGGGAGGCGTATTGTTGAAGGGACAAGGTCTGGTAGATGCGAAGTCTTATTATCAGATGACAGGTACGGGAAATTATGAAACTTCCGGTTACTATGTATACAGTGCCACCAATATTCGTTTGCAAGAACTTACCTTTAGCTATACTATGCCTAATAAGTGGTTTGGTAACGTGTTGAAAGATGTTACAGTTTCGTTTATAGCCAACAATCCTTGGATGTTGTATTGCGAAGCTCCGTTCGATCCGGAACTGACTCCTTCCACTAGTACTTACGGACAAGGTAATGATTATTTTATGCAACCGAGTGTTCGTAGCTTTGGCTTCGGTATTAAATTTAAATTATAATACACCTTCTTTATTATGAGAAAAATGAATCATTTTAAACTATTAGCGGTGATATGCGCAATGGCGCTATTTGCCTCATGCAATTTTGAAGAAATCAATACCAACCAATTTGAGATGAGCGACGGAGAAGGTGCGATGGATGGTTTTGAAGTCGGAGGGCTGATTACAGCTATGCAACGGACAGTGATTCCCGTAGGCACACAGGCTGATGATACAGATGTTATCAATGAATATCAAATAGCTTATCATCTATCGGCCGATAATTGGAGTGGATTTTTTGGCGAGAACAACAGTAACGGTTGGAACGCAGGTAGTAACAATACTACTTATTATTTGTTGGACAATTGGATAAAAGCGACCTATACACAGTCTTATACCAATGCTCTTGATCCTTGGAAGAAATTGAAAATAGCGTCCGAGAAAAATGGTACGCCCGAAGTCTTTGCTTTGGCTCAAATTCTGAAGATTTCCGCTTGGCACAAGACACTTGAAAGTTTCGGTCCGATGCCTTATTCTCATGCGGCGGACGCTACAATGAACATTCCGTTCGATTCGGAGAAAGAGGTGTATACGGCGATGTTTGAAGAATTGACCGCAGCCATTGAAGAATTAACAGAAAAGGCGGCAAATGGGGTGAATGTAATGGGCGCTTATGATGCGGTATATGCCGGAGATGCTACCAAATGGGTGAAATACGGCAATTCGCTGATGCTTCGTTTGGCTATGCGTGTCCGCTTCGCTGATGCGGAACTGGCGAAAAAGTATGCTACTCAAGCAGTGAATCATTCTATTGGCGTGATGACGGCTAAGGATGATGCGGCTCAAATGAGTCAAGGAGCGGGTATGACTTTCCGCAACAACATTGAATGGCTGGCAGGCAACTATAATGAAGCTCGTATGGGTTCTTCCATCTTTTCTTATCTGATGGGATATGAAGACCCGCGTTTGAGCGTTTATTTTTTGCCGATGGATGGTAATGCCTCTTATGGTGTTGAGGCTTTCGACGGAAAAACGTATCAAGCGGTGCCGGCAGGGCATGCCAATGCGCAGAATGATATCTACAAATCTTGCTCAAAGCCCAATATTCAAAGTGGAACTCCTACATATTGGCTGCGTGCATCGGAAGTTTATTTTTTGCGTGCGGAAGCAGCTTTAGTGTGGGAAGGTTTCGGCAGTGCGGATTCATGGTATAAACAGGGCATTGATATGTCTTTTCAGGAGAATGGTGTGACCGATCCTGTAGACGATTATATGAATTCCAATTTGTCACCTCGGGCATATGTTTTTTCCCATTATCAGTATGGGCAAACACTTTCTGCTCCGTGTGAGACTACTGTCAAGTTTGAAGGAACAACAGAGCAGAAGTTGGAAAAAATTATGATTCAGAAGTGGATTGCTTTGTTTCCTAACGGACAGGAAGCGTGGACGGAATGGAGAAGAACCGGTTATCCGAAGTTGAATGTCATTAAGACTTTGAAAGGAGCAGTGCAAGGCGCAACTCTTGAGGGCGGTATTCGCCGTATGATTTATCCCACCAGTTTTTCTCAGACTAACGAGGGAAAGGCTATTTATGAAGCAGCCTTGAAGTTGTTCAATAACGGTGCAGGTGGCGAAGATAAGTCTTCTACCCGTTTGTGGTGGGATTGTAAGAGATAACCTACATGTATCATTTTAATACAGATGAAGAATATGAAATCATTAAGAAAATTGTTATATATTATTCCATTGACAGGCATGATGGTAACTTCTTGCATGGATGTGGAGAATATTGAGATAGACCATATAGGCGGGTATGCCACAATGAACAATGCGGAGAGTGAGGCATATTATGCCAATCTGCGCGCCTATAAGGCGACTGCTTGGAATTACAATCGTCCCGTAGCTTTCGGATGGTATTCCAATTGGGCGCCTGCTGGAGCTTATCGAAGAGGATATCTCTCTGCTATGCCCGATAGTATGGATTTTGTTTCAATGTGGAGTGGCGCTCCAGGACGTTATGAAATCACTCCGGAGCAGAAGGCAGATAAAGAGTTTGTGCAAAAGGTGAAAGGAACGAAACTGTTGCAGGTAAGTCTGCTTTCTTATCTTGGTAAGGGTGCGACACCAAATTCGGTATACCTCGAAGTGGAAAAACAAGCGGAGGAAGAAGGCTGGTCGGCGGCTCAATTGGAAACGGCGAAGAAACAAGCCCGTTGGAAATATTGGGGATTTGAAGGTCAGTTTGAAAGTGAAAACCATTATGCATGTCTGGCGAAGTTTGCCAAAGCTCTGTGCGATTCTTTGTATGCAAACGAATGGGACGGTTATGATGTAGACTGGGAAATCGGTAGTGGTGTGTTTGATATGGATGGCACATTGAGTCAGAATAAGCATTTGATTCATTTGGTTAAAGAGATGAACAATTACATTGGTCCGAAAAGCGATCCGGAAGGTAAAGGACATAAAATGATCTGTATTGATGGAAATATTTATGGGCTTACCCATGAATTGGATGAGTATGTCGATTATTGGATTATACAAAGTTATGGTAGTTCCAATCCCGGTTTTGATGGTTATGGCGTTGATCCTAAGAAAATAATCTGCACAGAGAACTTTGAAAAGTATGCCACTAATGGAGGTCAATTGCTGAAGCAGGCTGCTGCTATGCCGCAAGAAGGTTATAAAGGTGGAGTAGGAGCTTATCGCTTCGATAATGATTATGACAATACGCCAAATTATAAATGGATGCGTCAGGCTATTCAAATCAATCAGCGGGTTTTCAATGAATGGAAAGCGAAACAAAACGAAGCGGAAAATAAACCGCAGAAATAAGTGGACTTATAAAATTCTAAAACAGTAAAAAGATGATGAATAAACATATATTCTATTATTTGATGGTAGGTAGTATGGCGTTATTGTTGGGCGCTTGCAACGACAGCATGAATGACCTGCTGGAGCCTAAGGTTTATTTCGAAAGCAAGGAATATAATTTCTCGGTGGAAGATGAAATGGATGTAATGACATTTGATCTGGTTTCAAGACTCTCGTCAGCAACTTCCTCTCAGGTAGACGTATCATATAGTGTAGCCGAACCAAGTGTAGTAGACGAATACAATGCAAAGTATGGCACAAATTATGAGATGCTTGATGTTTCGCAGGTAAAGCTAAGCAGTACGACATCTTCTATTTCGAGTGGAAAATTGTATGCGGATAATGTAGAAGTCGAACTTTCCGGGTTAGAAGCCTTGAAAGCCGGGAACTCATATGTTTTGCCTATGCGGGTGCATTCGTCTTCGGTGTCGACTCTTTCCGGAACAAACATTGCATATTTCTTTTTCTCCAAACCGTTGAAAATTACCAAAGCTGGTAATTTCAGTAATCACTATATTTCTGTGAAGTTCCCTGTCGGTACTTTCTTCTCGTCATTCACTTACGAAGCATTGATTAATGTGGATTATTTCCTCGATAATAATACGATTATGGGAACTGAAGGTGTGATGATCCTCCGTATCGGTGATGCGGGAGGAGGAATTACTCCTAAAGATTATTTGGAAGTGGCCGGAAGACAGAACTACCGTGTAACGAAACCGTTGTTAACAAATCGTTGGTATCATGTAGCGTTGACTTATGATCAACCGACAGGAAAAACAGGTATTTATGTAAATGGTGAGAAATGGGCTGGTTCAGATTGGGGTATTGACGGTTTTGATCCGAATTCGGACATGGGTTTTTATATTGGTAGAATCTATGGTTTTAAATGGGGTGAACGTCCATTCCATGGTAAAATGAGTGAAGTCCGTGTTTGGAGTGTAGCCCGTACGGAAAATCAACTTAAGCAGAATATGCTGGGTGTTGACCCTGCTTCAGAAGGCTTGGCACTTTATTATAAACTAGACGGATCAGAGACTCAGGAAGGTGGAGTTATCAAAGATGCCACAGGGCGTATAAACGGTACTACAAATGGAATTACTATTAAGACGTTGGATGCTCCGATAGCTATCAATTAATGGAACACACAAATTTGTGAGAGTTTTTGCTCTTTGCATTTTTGAATATGAGTGAAAGCCTGCTTACTGAAAAGATAATATTCTTTTGGTAAGCAGGTTTCTTTTATTTAGGTTTGTTTTATGAAGAAGTTACTATTTATCCTGTTTATATCTTTTCCATCTAAATGTTTTTGAAGCGTGGTGAAGAACGGGAAGTGAAGTTTATTTTGTCCGAAGAGGATTTCTCGCTTGTCGATCGGAATTTAAAGAGGATTGTGGAGCCGGGAACTTTTCAGATAATGATTGGTGCTGCTTCCGATGACATAAGATTACAGACGAAGGTGGAGATAAAATAGGAGATATTATCTTTGGCAGTTCGATATGTTCTAAGTACATTTGTTTCTGATAAAAGAAATGAATGTTCAAGATGAATATGGAAGAAAGTAATAACGGAAGCAAGAAACTGCAAATACGCAATAGTACGGCTGAATTTCTTATTTTTCAGATAGAGAATAAAGAAGAAGGCATTGAAGTGCTTTATCAGGACGAAACTTTGTGGCTGACGCAGAAGACGATGTCGATATTGTTCGATGTTGATATACGCACAATTAATGAACATTTGAAAAATATATATTCGCAAGGAGAAGTAGATAAGAATACAACTATCCGGAAAAACCGGATAGTTCAAAAAGAAGGTAATCGGAATATTTCTCGTGAAGTTTTTATTTATAGTCTTGATGCCATCATTTCAGTCGGCTATCGCGTCAACTCCGTGCGCGCCACTCAATTTCGGCAATGGTGTACATTTATACTTCGGCAGTTTGCCATTCGTGGATATGTCATTGATAAAAAGCGAATGGAGAACGGATCATTCATCAATGAAGATTACTTTGAACATTTGCTTGCTGAAATCCGGGAAATACGATTGAGTGAGCGACGTTTCTACCAAAAGCTAACAGATATTTATGCTACCAGCATAGACTATAACCTCAATGCCCCGACCACACGTTTGTTTTTCAAAAAAGTCCAGAACAAAATGCACTATGCAGTTCATGGACACACGGCGGCAGAACTTATTGTAGAGCGTGCCGATGCAGAGAAGGAACACATGGGACTAACTACCTGGGAGAAAGCTCCTAACGGAAAGATTGTAAAAACAGATGTGTCGATAGCAAAGAATTATTTGAAAGAAGAAGAACTGGAGTCAATGGGACGGTTGGTCAATGCTTTTCTGGATTTGGCAGAAGACCGGGCAAAGCGGCATATTCCTATGACAATGGAAGATTGGGCAAAACGAATAGACAAATTCATTAATTTATTTGATAGTCCGATATTACAGGATAGCGGAAAGGTTTCTGCCGAATATGCCAAAGAGTTTGCTGAATCAGAGTTTGAAAAGTACAGGATCATTCAAGACCGTCTTTTCCAATCTGACTTTGATAGATTTGAAGATAATAGTCTTCCTCCATTGGATATGGAATAATTATGACGCCATTCTTGGTTTGGCAAAATCAACTTTGATGATGTGGCAAATTCGTATAGGTTAACCGGTCGGAATAGGTGGCAACCAAAAGTCAAAAA
>ENA-UEYD01002292-UEYD01002292.1-human-gut-metagenome-genome-assembly--contig:-NODE-2292-length-10869-cov-4.806431_pt1 | contig 10869 bp, 8 predicted proteins | sample MGYA00242907_ERZ507875 | MGnify/ENA primary metagenome ERZ507875 (study PRJEB26167, sample SAMN06115506) | human gut metagenome | host: Homo sapiens | place: China:Shandong | collected 2015-08-07...
ATCCAGAATATGGTATCTGTCAATAGAATAAAAATGAGGCCTGCTATAAATATTAAATTACTACTCCGCATATAATTTTTAAATTATAATATCATAAATATGATATAATGTTTAATGGCTAAGACATACATTTATGTCAGGAATGATTATACGCATTCCTGACAAAATAGTAAACCTTAGAAGTTTTTAAAATAAACCGGTGATATGACCTTGTTCGTCGATATCGATATTCTCGGCAGCCGGTTTCTCGGGAAGTCCCGGCATTCGCATGATTTCCCCTGTAATCGGTATGACAAAACCTGCTCCGGCGGCAATTTCTATTTGGCGGACGGTAACGACAAAATCTTTCGGCCGACCTAGTAATTTAGGATTATCGGACAGTGATTTTTGTGTTTTGGCTATACAAACCGGGAGTTTATCCAATCCCAGAGCGATGATTTTTTTCAAATCGCTTTTGGCTTGTGCTGTATAATCGATAGCTGCAGCTCCATAGATTTCTTTGGCGATGGTTTCTATTTTCTTTTCGATATCCCAGCTCCATTCGTAGAGCGGTTTTAGTTTGCATACGCATTGTTCGGCTACTTTGGCTGCCAGGATTGCCAGTTTCTCAGCTCCTTCACCTCCCTTGGCCCAAACTTCCGCTACTTCCATGGGCACGCCCAGTTCTTTGCATTTGTCTGCAACAATTTGTATCTCAGCATCTGTATCGGTGACAAATTTGTTCAAAGCAACGATGGGGCAAATATTGAATTTCTTCATATTTTCAACATGCTTTTCCAAATTTTCGATTCCTTTTCTCAATGCTGCCGTATTCTCTTCTTTCAGATTTTCGACTTTCACGCCTCCATGGTATTTCAGCGCCCGGATCGTGGCGACCAGAACGACGGCGCTCGGATTCAGACCGGCTTTGACACACTTGATATCGAAGAATTTTTCTGCACCCAGGTCAAAACCGAAACCAGCCTCCGTGACGACAAAATCTGAAAGCGAAAGTCCCATCTTCGTTGCCAGTACGGAATTCGTTCCCTGAGCAATATTGGCAAACGGACCTCCATGAATGATGGCGGGATTCCCTTCGATGGTTTGCACCAGATTGGGTTTGATCGCGTCTTTCAATAAAGCGGCCATCGCTCCATGAGCTTTCAGGTCACGGGCATATAAAGGACGTTTATCATAGGTATAACCGATGAAAATATTTCCCAACCGTTCTTTCAGATCCATGAAACTTTCCGATAAGCAAAGGATCGCCATAATCTCTGACGCTGCCGTAATATCGAAACCGGTCTCCCGTGGGATACCGGATGATGTACCTCCCAAACCGACGATAATGTGCCGCAGAGAACGATCGTTCATATCCATTACCCGTTTCCAGGTCACAGTCCGGGGATCTAACCCCAGGGAAGAAGTTTTACTTTGGATGTTATTATCGATCAGGGCTGCCAACAAGTTATGGGCTTTCTCGATGGCATTGAAGTCACCTGTAAAATGGAGATTGATATCTTCCATCGGTAACACCTGTGAGTAACCGCCTCCTGTTGCACCACCTTTGATACCGAATACAGGTCCTAAAGAAGGTTCACGCAAAACAACCGTTGTCTTTTTACCGATCCGGTTCAGCCCTTCGGTCAATCCGATCGATATGGTCGTTTTCCCCTCGCCGGCCGGAGTCGGGGAGATGGCCGATACCAAAATCAGATGCTTGCCTTGCATCCGGGCGGGCTGAATCAGGTCGAGGGGGAGTTTGGCTTTATATTTACCATATAGTTCTATCACTTCCGGATCTATGCCTAATTTTTTTGCAGTTTCCGTGATCGGTTTCAGTTTTACGGTACTTGCAATCTCTATGTCTGTCATGTTTTTAATTGTTTGTTGGTTATTGGTTGGTTTTATATTAGTTAAGCGTAAATTCTGTACTCCCTATCAGTTCGTTGTCGCTGAATAATTCTGCAACGTATTTTCCTTTGACCAGACTTCCGTCGTTAGGCCAGTATATCGCCATTTCGAGCCGGTCACCTTCATAATTGATTTCCCGTTTGGCGGAGTAGGTCAGAGAAACATTCTGATATTTAAAGAATGATTTTTCGCTAAAGGCGATCACTTTGTCATCCGGACGTTTCAGACGCAGATAAATCACCCGGTCGCCCCGTTTGGCCGTTACATTTTTCGTGATCACAAATTCCGCTTTCAGGTTGTAACATTTTTTCCAGTTCGTTTCCTTATCTCTTTTATTTACGGGATATACGACGAAGTTTTCTGTCCGGAGGGCACTGGCCTGGGCGATCACTTCTTTCATGTCCTTTTGCTGATTTTCAAGTTTCTGATTCCGTTCCCTGACCCAATTCATTTGTTTGCGTACTTCCGTATTTTCTTTTGCCAGTTTTTGATTCAGCTGATTGAGAGAATCTATCTGTACCACATAACTTCTCAATACATTTTTTAATGTACCGATTTCTTTTTTATAACGATTGATTTCTGCATAAGAGTTATCGCGGAATTTCTTCATCTGATCCATTAAGGTAAGGATCTTTTCCTGTTCTAATTGCAGTTTTTCATTCAGGGTATCATTACTGGTTTTCAGATCATCGTAATTATGGCTCAGATCGGTAAGCTCCTGTTCCAATAATTGCTTTTCCTCATGAATGGCGGCGATATGTTTTTTATTTTCGGATCTTTCAACTAAAAAGAAAATGAATAATAAAATAAGAACTACCGACAAACAACCGATAACGATCATTAACATTTTGTCTTTCTTGTCCTTGATGATAGAATTTTCTTCCATAATTTAATACATTATTGTTTTTATTCGTTTTTATCTCCTGACTTCCGCAAAGGTAGGAAAAATAAAAGTAAAAGGAGAAATGTTAAAACTAAAAGCATGGCGATAAGGAGAGCATAAATTTGGATTTTACAATTTTTTAACGTATTATTGTATAGTCCTAAATCATCAGCATATGCGAGAAGAATTTTTACATTATCTCTGGGCGAATGCTTTGTTCAGAAGTAATGAGTTTGTAACCATTTCCGGTCATGCTGTGGAGGTATTGAAAGTCGGGCTGTTGAACCGGGATGCAGGGCCGGATTTTTTCAATGCCAGAATCCGGTTGGATGGAGTAGAGTGGGGCGGTAATGTCGAGGTACATTTGCGTAATAGCGATTGGAACAGGCATGGTCATCAAGTGGACGCAGCTTACGACAACGTGATTCTGTCTGTTGTCCTGGAGGCCGATGTCCGTATTTATAACAGCAAGGGACGCGAAATCGATACGATAGTTCTGGATTATGCCGATCGATTGTATGAGGAGTATCTTTATATGCTGGGCGGACAACTGAAACCCGGCTGCCGGCGGAAAATAGAAAAAATCGACAAGAGTAGCTTTTATCTGATGTTGCCGGCACTGGCTATCGAGCGGTTGATGAGAAAATGCCGGGAAATCGAGGGAATACTTGAATTGACCCGGAATGATTGGGAAGAATGCCTCTTTCGCCTGATCTGTAAGTATTGGACCGGTAATGTCAATGCAGAGCCCTTTTATCAATTGTCGCTTCGCTTGCCTTATCGGATATTACTCAGGTATGCGGATAAACAAACCGTTTTAGAGGCTTTATTGTTGGGATGTGCCGGGCTGTTGGAAGATGGTGCGGAAGATGAATATGTGGCTGTATTGAAAAAGGAATTCCTGTATTACCGGAATAAACACGATTTACAATCCATGCCTTCCGGACAATGGAAGTTTATGCGGATCCGGCCGGATGTTTTTCCGACTGTCCGTTTAGCTTTGCTGGCTTCGTTGATCCGTGATTACAGGACTTTGGCCTCCCGTATTTTAGATGCGACTTCATTGAAGGAACTGATGGGGCTATTCGAAGTAAATGTTTCTGCTTACTGGAACCGGCATTATCGTCCGGGTATTATCGCTCCCGAACGACCTAAAAAATTGGGAGAACAGGTGCGGAAAACACTGGTTATTAATGCAGTGATCCCTTTTGTTTTTTGGTATGGAAAACAAAGAGAGGAAAGAAAATATACCGAAAAAGCGCTGAGATGGCTGGAAGAATGTTCCCCTGAAAACAATTATATCGTGAGGGCCTGGCAAGAATTGGGATTTCGCTTCGATTCAGCTTTACAAACACAGGCCATTATAGAACTAACCCGGGAATATTGCGAGTGCCATCGTTGTCTGCAATGCAAATTAGGGCGGGAAATTTTAAAGATATGCTGATCTGAAATCCTGTCAGGGGATTAACTCGATCGCTTCCTGACGCAGGATTAAGGGGAGATTGATTTCTCTTTTTTCCAGGCTGATCAGCCATTCTTCTACTTCTTCCGGACGAAGGGTGTAAAGAATATCCCTGAATACTTCGATCTGTTCGTCGGTATAGGCTTCCGGAGCAATTTGCCGGTAAACATCCAGTTCTTCATCATCGAAGTAATCTATTTGGGGACTGGCTTTTTTCAATCCTTTTTCACATATCGCATGAGCTCCGCAGCAATCTGCCGGAGGAGCGACAATGGTCTCCGGGTCTTCACTATGGCGGCGTTTATGAATAAAAGTAAACAGGGCGACTAAAATCAGCAGCCCTGTTAATCCCGATAGAATATAGATCATTGTGTAGATCTGTTATTTTAATAGTTCTTTTTTTAATAAGTTCACCTGATTGGTCAGTTTTTTGATTTCTGCGTCGGCGTCGGCTTTTGTTTTTCTGATCCAATTCAGTTTTTTTGTCATTTCCTCGTTGTCTGCTTTCAGTTTTTCAACTTCTCCGTTTTGAGCTTGCAGGTTATTGGTAGCACTTTCCAGCTGTGCTTTGATTTTCTGATTCTCAAATTCCAGATTGGTTTGTACTTCGGTCAGCTGACGACGCAACTGATCCCGTTCATTGCTCACTTTTTGCAGACTGCTTTCCAATGACGATATTTGCTCGCTGGTAGATTGAGTAGTAGTTTTGATCTGATCGGCAACATTACTCAATTCGGATTTCAACTCCACTTGTTTGCTTTCCAAAGAGCGTAATTTGGTATACAGTTGGTCGATCGTTTTATCTTTTACAGCATTATTTTCAGTCAGTTTGTACCGAATGGTATTGAAATCGTCCTTTGCTAGTTGCAATTGATCTTCCAACTGTTTTTTATCGCGCTTCAGATCGAGCAGATTCCGATCGACTTCTCTTTTTGCTCTGGCTAATTCTTCGAATTTCTTCTTAGAGACGCAAGACACGGATAAAGATGAAATAATCATAAATCCACTCAGGTATAAAATCGTTTTTCTCATATGAAGTGACTCTAATTATTTATTGACACATTTTGGTTTTAAGCATTATAATTGCTTACTTTGGGGCAAATATATAAAATAAAATAGAAACGTAACGTAAAATAAGCTTGAATTACTAAATGTACTGATGATTATGGCCAGGAAATTTCTTTTATTATTGCTATTGATATGTGGAGGCTTGTGTATGGGGCAGGCTCAGGAAGATGGAAAAATTGTATTGAAGGGAGTGGTACAGGATGCCCGGACTAACGAACCTATACCTTTTGTCAACATCGGTTTGTTGGGAACGGTAGCAGGGGTTGCTTCGGATGTAGACGGACGATTCGAATTGGTCATCCCGGATCGGTATGCAACCCATGTCCTGCGTCTCTCGGCTATCGGTTATGCTTCAAAGGATATCAAAGTATATGAAATACAAAATAAACCCGACCTCAAAATCCTGTTGCAGCCGAAAACTTATGGGATCGGGGAGGTAGATGTATACGGACAATTGCTGATTTATAAGAAAATGCTGCAAAATGTCGTTTCCAACATCAACAAGAATTATATTTCTAAACCTTATAATTACGAAGGTTACTTTAAATATAGCCGGCAGGTCGACGGACAGGAAAAAGTAAAAGAGGCGACGGTAACGATCTATGATGCTCAGGGATACCATCGGGAAGATGTTGCCTCGGCTTTTAAAGAATTGAATTATAAATTCAATCAGGTCCGTAGAAATTCCGAAGTGACTTCGGTGTGGGACGGCCTGACCTATTTCGATGATATTCTGACAGCAGATATCGTCAGGAATACCCGTAATGTATTGGATATCGTCAATTCCCGTGATTATAAACTGAAAAGTAAAGGTAAGCTGGTCTATGAAGGTGATTCGGTTCAGGTGATCAGCTACCAGGCTACTCATCCTTCTATTTCAACAACCGGTGATCCGGCAGTGCAGACCTATAGCGGAGAGATTTATGTCAATCTGAAAGATCTGGCAGTCTTAAAGAATGTCGTCAACCTGACTTCCCGCGATTTTAATGGATTAGGCCGGAATCTGGTTACGATCAATGAAAAACCGAAAAGCGACGTGAAAATGACAATCACCACAACCTATAAGAAATTGAAATCGGTTTACTTTCTAAGTGGTGTTCAGGTGGAATATTCCTATAAAGAAGAGGGGAAAGAGGTGAAAGGGACGATGGAGTATATCACTACCCGTGTAAACAGGACTTCTCCTACAGTTATTGAAGGCCGGATTTATTACGAGGATATCGAGGCTAACGAAGAATTTTGGAATCGCTATTCGGTCTATTTTGAAGAATAAAATGGAGAGAAAATAAAACGTGCCTTCGTGTTCGGGGGCCCGGTCGCTTCTGTCGGTCGTCTGGCTTTTTCTGAACGACCGATCGGTGGTGTCTGACGGAAACGTAGCGTAAAGTTTTTTGCGCTACGAGGAGTTCCGCCGGTCAGTGAAGGAAAACCTTACCGGACCGGTCTGACGGTACAAAACCCGGAATCGGAATAGAAATAGAAAGAAAAAATAAAATCTACGTTAAAGCCAGACTGATCTTTTTAATCGGAATTTTTTATTCGGATCCACAACTTTATTTGTTAAAGATATCTTCTTTGCTGCGGGGTTGTTTGTCTTGATGCCATTCAAAATCTTTGAGAAAGCGATCTTTCGGATCGACAATGATCAGCGGATTCAAAGTTCCTTCGGGTTTGGTAATAAAAACAATCCGGTTTACCCTTTTTTCTTTTAAATGAATTTTAATAGCGGAACTGATAGTCTTATTCAAACCGATAATTACTCCTTTGTCATCCGGGTAGTATATCGATTCGCCGTTCCCATCGACCTCCACCAGATAAAGTTCATTGTGCCGGATATAACCGGTCATATTCCGTCCTTTGATTTGATTGAACTTGGCCGTATCCAGCTGGTTGACGATAAATGCTTTGTTATTTAAATGGAACAGGTCGACTTCATTGTTCTTGAGGTGCATATCGATCGTTGTCCCCGTTAGCTGATTACCACTGGCCCAGACAATAGGAGTACCGAAAAGATATACGGTAGAATCCGCTACCGGGAAAATCATTGAATCGCATATTCCTTGCAGATCGGGATTGAAAAATTTCGTGTTGTAATAGGCCTTCAGGACGTTGTTACCTAACGAATCTTTACTACTTGAAAGGGTATCTCCATGGACAAAGAGGGAATCGGTTTTACCGACCAGAATCAATTGAGCACGCTCGGTTACATAAGCATAATCGTTGTTTTTCGTGACCTCGCCATAGTTTCCCTCTACAATCACATTATTTACTGTATCGTACAAATGGATGTTTTGATGCATGATAGCCTTACCGGACAGGCTGTCTACAATTAAAGTATCGGCCCTTCCTAAATATTCGTTGTAGGTAAGGTGATTGTTTTTATATAATTCGGCATGTGAAGTCAGTGAGTTATACCAGCCGTTCTCCGAATAGAGGGTTCGGTTGTCGCCATAGATATTGGTCGGTCCCAATATCGTAATGACTTTTGTTTCCGTTTGATATTTCAAAGTATCCGAATACATCGTATATTCGGGAGTGTATACCTTGACACTATCCTTAAAAAACATTTCATTAATCGGGAGGTAATAGTAGCCGATGTCGCTGATCAGGGTGTTGATACTGTCTTTTATCGTCCCTTTATTGAAGTAATAGCCGACCCGGTTGGCCGCATCGTAATCCAGAAAATCGGTGGTCAGGGTAATTTTCGGGTCTTTCATGATCACGTTATCCCTGACTTTGGCAAATTCCGTATTGCCATTGTATAGCATAAAATCTCCCCACAGATTCAAGGTATCGTTCTGAATCACGTGGACATTACCGAAAGCTTCCACATAATTACTATCCCGATGGTTGTATAATTTATCGCAAAACATCAGCATATTTTTATGCTTCAGCCTGACATTTCCAAGTAAGCTATCGATATTACTCTTCATATTCACGGCATAGGTGTCGGCATGAAGAATATCGATAACATCTTTTTGCTGGGCAAATGAGGGGCATATTGTGCCGGCAAAACATATAGACAATAGGAGGATTTTCAAGTACATTTTATATCGACCGTTTATTTTATAAATTCCCGGATCAGATCTTCGACCCGGATATGTTCAGCCTCTGCTTTATAGTTTTTAAAGATCCGATGCCGCAAAATAGCTTCCGCTACATATTTTACGTCTTCTATATCCGGAGCATATTTCCCTTGTAAAGCTGCATGTGTTTTAGCTCCTGAAATTAAAAATTGAGAAGCTCGCGGTCCGGCGCCCCAGTTGAGGTATTGCTCTGCCAGCGGATGTGCCCCAGAACGTCCGGGACGAGTCCGGGCAACTAGTTTTACGGCATATTCGGTGATATGTTTCGATACCGGCATCAGGCGGATTGCAGATTGGAATTTCAGAATTTCTTCCCCTGTAACGATACGGTTCAATTTTTCCGTTTTCTGTCCGGTAGTGCTTTCTACGATAGCGATTTCTTCTTCCAGAGTCGGATAATCGAGTATCAAACTGAACATGAACCGGTCTAATTGAGCTTCCGGCAGCGGATAGGTTCCTTCCTGTTCTATCGGGTTCTGAGTAGCCAGCACAAAAAAAGGCTGTTCCAATTTCCGGGTTGTACCGGCCGCAGTGATTTCTTGCTCTTGCATCGCCCCCAGTAAAGCACTCTGTGTCTTGGGAGGAGTACGGTTGATCTCGTCAGCCAGGATAATATTGGCAAATAGAGGCCCCTCGATAAATCTGAATTCCTTCTGATTGTCTAAGATTTCAGTACCGATAATATCGGAAGGCATTAAATCCGGCGTAAACTGTATCCGCTTGTATTTTAAGTCTAAGGTTTCGGATATAGCGGTTACCATCAAGGTCTTGGCCAAACCGGGGACACCGATGAGCAGGCAATGTCCGTTACTGAAAATAGCTACCAGTATTTTATCGATGATTTCTTCCTGACCGACAATTTTGCGGGCGATCTCTTTTTTTAATGTTTCATATTTAATCTTCAACTGATCGATCCTTTTTACCAAATCTTCCATGATCATTTGCTTTTAGCACGACTTTCAATCCCTGTTTCTGTTTATTTAATCCATCCGTCGTACCGGAATTTGGTATCTTTAAAACTTTCATCGATATGAATATAGGTATCCGCTTGTTTTTCTTTGATCCATTTTTCCAATTTCTCCATTTGTTTTTCCCGTTTCAGCATCAATTCGAAATTTTGCCAGTCATCATCCAAATTCGCTTTATGACGGGGATAAAATTCTTTAATCTTCACGATCTTGTATTCTTCTTGGCCGTTGGTATGACTGATGAACGGCTGAGAGATTTCGCCGGGTTTCATTTTATTTACTTCTCGAGCCATATCGCCGGGAATATCAGGACGGGCAATGCGGGCTTCCGAAGTCTGGGGATCGGCGAACAACCCACCGTTGTTCCGGGTTTTCTTATCGGTAGAGAAATAATAGGCAGCTTCTTCGAAAGTCATTTTCCCATCGGTGATGTATTGCCGGATGGTATCCAGACGATTTAAAGCTTCCTGTTTTTCCGTATCGGAAACCTTCGGTTGAAGGATAATGTGACGGACATTGATTTTTTCTCCCTGACGGTCGATCAGTTGAATAATATGGAAACCGTATTCCGATTCTATGATTTTAGAAATTTTTCCGGGTTTTAAGCTGAAAGCTGCTTCTGCAAAAGCCGGATCCAGTTCTTTCTTGGATTTATAACCCAGTTCTCCGCCACGGGGAGCAGAAGCATCTTCTGAATACAATACGGCTAAAGTATTGAACGTCTTTTCCCCTTTCAGGATCTGGTCCCGGAAAGAGCGCAATTGTTCCCGTATCCGTTCTTTCTCGGCTTCACTGACATCCGGTTTTAAAACGATCTGTTGTAATTCGTAACGGTCGGGCATATCCGGAAGGCTGTCTTTGGGGATCTTTTTGAAATAACTTCTTACTTCCGAAGGAGTAATACGTATTTTTTCAACGATCTTTTGCTGCATTTGCTCCGTAATCAATTGCTCCTTAATCGGATTTCTCATGTCGTCTTTGATTTCCTGGATGGATTTACCGAAATATTTCTCCAGACGTTCCTGAGAACCGATATTACTGATAAAAAATTCGATCTGACTGGAAACGGCATTTTCAACTTCTTCGTCCGATACGATGATACTATCTATTTGAGCTTGGGCCATAAGTAGTTTCTGTACCAATTGTTGTTCCAGAATTTCTGCTTGTTGTTGTAAAAAGGCATTTTCAATATCGGATTGCAAAATTATTTCATCTCCTACAATAGCGACTATTTTATCTATAACATTTTTTTGTGCAAAAATAAAGCTGAAAGAGAAAGATAAAACAAGTAATAATAAAACCTTTTTCATGTGTATTAATTTGTTATTATATAGTCAAAATTTGAGACCTCTAAACTACTATTTTTATTCAAAACAGCGAAGAACAGTAGAAAGTTTAGTAAATTTTTACATACTTTTTACGAACTCCTTCTTCATTGATCTGTTTTTCCAGGTCGTTTTCGAATTGAAGTTTCTTCTTATTTTTCAGAATAAGGGTAATTTCATATCT
>ENA-UEYD01002304-UEYD01002304.1-human-gut-metagenome-genome-assembly--contig:-NODE-2304-length-10822-cov-29.962866_pt1 | contig 10822 bp, 10 predicted proteins | sample MGYA00242907_ERZ507875 | MGnify/ENA primary metagenome ERZ507875 (study PRJEB26167, sample SAMN06115506) | human gut metagenome | host: Homo sapiens | place: China:Shandong | collected 2015-08-07...
GCAAAATCCTGAGCAACTTTTTGTTGCTCAGGTACTTAAAAAAAATATTTTATAATAGTGTTGCGGAATTAAGGTTAAAGAAATTGAAGTTATGAAAGCATATTTCATCGCCATACTTACCTTATTCACTTGTATAGCTACCGTCATCCGGGCGCAGCAAATGTCTGAACTTGAAAACCGGATTGACAGTCTGCTCAATGGCAAGAAAGCCACCGTTGGTATAGCCGTATGGACAGACAAAGGAGACATGCTCCGGTATAACGACCATGTACACTTCCCCTTGCTCAGTGTATTCAAATTCCATGTGGCACTGGCCGTACTGGACAAGATGGATAAGCAAAGCATCAGCCTGGACAGCATTGTTTCCATAAAGGCATCCCAAATGCTGCCCAATACCTACAGCCCCCTGCGGAAGAAGTTTCCCGACCAGGATTTCACGATTACGCTTAGGGAACTGATGCAATACAGCATTTCCCAAAGCGACAACAATGCCTGCGACATCTTGATAGAATATGCAGGAGGCATCAAACATATCAATGACTATATCTGCCGGTTGAGTATCGACTCCTTCAACCTCTCGGAAACAGAAGACGGCATGCACTCCAGCTTCGAGGCTGTATACCGCAACTGGAGTACTCCTTCCGCTATGGTCCGACTACTGAGAACGGCTGATGAAAAAGAGTTGTTCTCCAACAAGGAGCTGAAAGACTTCTTGTGGCAGACCATGATAGATACTGAAACCGGTGCCAACAAACTGAAAGGTATGTTGCCAGCCAAAACCGTGGTAGGACACAAGACCGGCTCTTCCGACCGCAATGCCGACGGTATGAAAACTGCAGATAATGATGCCGGCCTCGTTATCCTTCCCGACGGCCGGAAATACTACATTGCCGCCTTCGTCATGGACTCATACGAGACGGATGAGGACAATGCGAACATCATCGCCCGCATATCACGCATGGTATATGATGCGATGAGATGAGAGAGGCAAGGGGGCTATTGGTAGCTCCTCCTATAAGTTTTGATACTCGGGTATATCCTGCAGAAAAGTATAGCTGTTGTGCTCGTAATCTATGCGACAACAATAATGCTGAAGCCCGTTGCTGACAATCAGATAATCCACTTTCAGCACCATGTTGTAGCGGGTAATCTGGTCGAAAACCTTTTGGGTGATTTCTATTTCAGGCGCCTTGTATTCCACAATCATCCGGGCGGTAAGGTCGCGTCGATAGAGCACTGTATCACAGCGTTTCTTTGTACCGTTCAGCTGTACCTGCACCTCATTTGCCATAAGCGCCTGCGGATACCCCTTGTGAGCAAGAAGAAAGTGGACGAAGTGCTGCCGCACCCATTCTTCAGGGGTCAAGGCGACATAACGACGACGGATTATATCGAAAATAACATTTTTTCCGTTCCTTGCGGCAATTTTAGCATCGAATGCTGGTAGGTTTAACGATAACATTTACTACATTTGTAAGTTAAATAATGGTTCCCGTCTTTTGGGAACACAAATTTAATGAAATCTTATGAAAACAAAAGAAGAAATCGTAGCCAATTGGCTGCCCCGTTACACAAAGCGTAACCTGGAGGATTTTGGAGAGTACATTCTGTTGACCAACTTCAACAAGTACGTAGAGATTTTCGCAGAAAAGTTCAATGTTCCCATTCTCGGTAAAGATGCCAACATGATATCTGCCAGTGCAGAAGGAATGACCATCATTAATTTTGGTATGGGAAGTCCTAATGCCGCCATTATCATGGACTTGCTGAGTGCTATCAGGCCCAAGGCATGTCTGTTTCTGGGTAAGTGCGGCGGTATAGACAAGAAAAATAGAATAGGGGACCTCATCCTTCCCATTGCCGCCATCCGTGGCGAGGGTACCTCCAACGACTACTTCCCACCTGAAGTCCCGTCACTCCCGGCATTTATGCTGCAACGTGCCGTTTCTTCTGCCATCCGCGATTATGCCCGTGACTACTGGACCGGTACCGTATACACCACCAACCGCCGCATTTGGGAACATGACGAGGAATTCAAAGAATATCTGAAGAAAACCCGTGCCATGGCTGTCGATATGGAAACGGCAACCCTATTCAGCTGCGGTTTTGCCAATCATATTCCCACGGGAGCCCTTCTGCTAGTTTCAGACCAACCGATGATTCCGGAAGGTGTAAAAACCGATAAAAGCGACAATCTGGTGACCCAGAATTATGTAAAGGAGCATGTTGAAATCGGCATCGCATCCTTGCGCATGATTATTGATGAAAAGAAAACCGTAAAACACTTGAAGTTCGACTGGTAATCCGTTACGGGACATCCCCTCGTATAGCACTTACTTTATTATATGGCAAAACAAGAAACAACCTGTGATGATATTCTAAAAGAGTTGAGAGCCAAGCAATACCGCCCCGTCTACTATCTCATGGGCGAGGAATCGTATTACATAGACCTCATCTCCGACTATATTGTAGACAACGTTCTCACTGACACCGAAAAAGAATTCAACTTGACCGTAGTCTACGGTGCAGATGTCGATATAGCCACTGTCATCAATGCGGCCAAGCGCTATCCGATGATGTCCGAACGCCAGGTCGTAGTCGTAAAGGAAGCGCAGGCCATCCGCAACATGGAGGAGCTTTCATACTACCTGCAAAAACCGTTGAACTCCACCATTCTTGTTCTATGCCACAAACATGGGGTGCTGGACAGAAGAAAGAAGCTGGCGGCCGAAATAGAGAAGGTGGGAGTTCTATTCGAATCCAAGAAGGTGAAGGATGCCCAGTTACCGGCATTCATCACTTCATACATGAAGCGCAAAGGTGTAGACTTGGATCCTAAAGCCACCTCCATGCTTGCCGATTTCGTAGGTACGGACCTCAGCCGCCTTACAGGAGAACTGGAAAAACTGATTATAACTCTTCCAAAAGGTCAGACACGCGTCACCCCCGAACAGATAGAACGTAACATCGGAATCAGTAAGGATTATAATAACTTTGAACTTCGCAGTGCCATTGTAGAAAAAGACATACTAAAGGCCAATAAAATAATAAAATATTTTGAAGAAAATCCGAAAATAAACCCTATCCAGATGACTTTATCTTTACTTTTCGGCTTCTTCTCCAACTTGATGTTGGCTTATTATGCACCCGAAAAGACCGAGCAGGGTATTGCCAGTTTCATAGGATTAAAGACTCCCTGGCAGTCGCGCGAATACCTAAGTGCCATGCGCCGTTACAGCGGAGTAAAGACCATGCAGATAATCGGAGAAATTCGATATGCAGATGCCAAATCCAAAGGAGTAGGAAATTCCTCCCTAAGCGATGGAGATATCCTCCGGGAATTGGTCTTTAAGATTCTACATTAACTTCCATACAGCATCCTTTTCCATAAAAGGGGAAAAGCATAAAACAGACTGATTTAATATCATTATGTCATTTTTAGGGGGATTTATCCCCCTTTTTTCTATTTCGGTCCTTAGCATAGACAATAAAATAGGAGATAATAATCATATTTACAGCAAATTACGTTCATTTATAAGCTCTGAGAATCGTGTTTTTATAACGAATCGACCAATTATACAGAAATAAAGCAAGGATTTAAGTCTTGAAGACTAGAAAATAAATAAAGCATCTTATTTTCTTATTTATGTCACATCTTTTCTCCTTTAGTAAAAAGAAGAGATGGAGCAATTCAGCTTTAAATCGTCATATATGAAATCTGTTACACTTTTCAAGAGTACAATAGTTGTAATACACAACTAGGATAATTGACTATTGTGAATTTAATACATTACATAAATATCTATATGACGGGTGTATTATAACATATGTGATATTACACTTGAAAAACACAAATGTAATAAGTAATATTTAATATCGCAAACTGATGGTTTACAAAAATAATAGAGTAGGGGTTAACCCATATAATTATAAGCAATAAATATGTATATATCAATTACATACGACGATTAATCAAATTATTAAATTATATATTATATAAAATGAGCGACAAACAAATGTAATACAGCATTTACCATCAAAAAAATAACCATATAATATGCTAATAACTAGATAAATATATTATTTTATTAAACTTACGATAAATACCTATTTTACTCGTAATTTGTATTATAGCATTTGTAATGATGAATATTGTAATAACAGCATTTCATTTGTAAACTTTAAAATATTACATTTTTAATTTGCTTTTGTGATGTCGTTTTTTTACTTTTGTAATCCAATAAATAACATGTACAATTGTAATAACACATAAACCATGAGTATAAAAGACAGGTTCAAAATGGTTATGGACCGGGAGAAACTGACAGCAGGAGCTTTTGCCGAGAGTATCGGCGTGGCCCAAGCCACCATTTCTCACATCTTGGGTCCGCGTAACAAATATCCAAGTACGGAAGTCATTCTCCGATTGCATCAACGATACAACGACATAAACTTGGAGTGGCTGCTTACCGGAAAAGGTAATATGAGTAATAATCCGGATTCACCCGAAAACGATGGATTCGACTATCCTTTATTCGCCGAGAATCCGGAAAATCTGTCCAACGGGCCGGAAGAATCTAAAAATCGCAAGGAAATTGCATTAGAGACAGCCCTAAAATCGCCTAAAGAGATTGTAAAACAAGAGATTATCTACAAAGAAAGACCTCCCAGAAAAATCACAGAAATAAGAATTTTCTTTGATGACAATACCTACGAGACTTTCAAACCGGAAAATTAAGGAATGAGAATGGAAATAGACTAACGCCCCGGCATAAAAAAGAAACGGGTTCATTTTATTCTGCACTCGGTTTACACTATCTTTGCACCCGAAAGAAAAACATCCCTCTTTATAGATATGAAAAAGTATATTTTAGATCTGACAGTGACAGAGAACCTCCGCTTGCATGCCAACTACGTGTTGTTGAAGCTGACTTCTCCATCCCCACTTCCGGAAATGCTTCCGGGACAATTTGCAGAGATTCGCGTGGACGGCTCACCTACCACTTTTTTGCGCCGCCCCATCTCCATCAATTATGTAGATAGACAACGGAACGAGGTCTGGTTCTTAATCCAACTTGTAGGCGACGGAACCAAGCGATTAGGAGAAGCAAAAGCAGGCGATATAATCAATGTAGTGCTTCCGTTGGGAAACTGCTTCACAATGCCTGAAAAGCCCTCAGACAAGCTCTTATTGGTAGGCGGAGGTGTAGGTACAGCTCCTATGTTATATTTAGGCGAACAGCTCGCCAAGAAAGGTTGCAAGCCAACATTCCTGCTGGGTGCCAGAAGTGACAAAGATTTGCTTCAGTTGGAACAATTTGCCGCCTATGGCGAGGTGTATACCACCACCGAAGATGGCAGCCACGGAGAGAAGGGATACGTAACACAACACTCCATATTAAATAAGGTGTGCTTTGAGCAGATATATACTTGCGGCCCCAAACCGATGATGATGGCAGTAGCAAAGTATGCCAAAAGTAAAGGCATCAGTTGCGAAGTATCTTTGGAAAATATGATGGCGTGTGGCATAGGCGCTTGTCTATGCTGTGTAGAAAATACCACGGAAGGTCATTTGTGCGTATGTAAAGAAGGTCCGGTTTTTAATATAAACAAACTATTATGGCAGATTTAAGTGTAAATATTGGTGAATTACAAATGAATAATCCGGTGATGACTGCATCCGGAACATTCGGATATGGTGAAGAATTCGCCGATTTCATCGAACTATCGCGAATAGGCGGTATTATTGTAAAGGGAACCACTCTTCACAAACGTGAAGGCAATCCATATCCGCGCATGGCAGAGACTCCTTCGGGTATGTTAAACGCTGTGGGACTGCAAAATAAGGGCGTTCATTACTTTGTTGAACACATCTATCCCCGCATCAAGGATATTCAGACCAACATGATTGTGAATGTTTCGGGCTCTGCCATCGAAGACTATGCCGAAACAGCCGCAATCATTAATGAACTTGACAAAATTCCTGCCATAGAGTTGAACATCTCTTGCCCCAACGTGAAGCAAGGAGGAATGGCATTCGGTGTTACCGCCAAGGGCGCCGAAGAAGTGGTGAAAGCCGTGCGCTCAGTTTACAAAAAGACACTTATCGTAAAGCTCTCCCCGAACGTTACCGACATCACTGAAATAGCCCGCGCAGCCGAAAATGGCGGTGCAGACAGTGTTTCCCTCATCAATACCCTGCTGGGAATGGCTATAGACGCGGAACGCAGGCGTCCGATACTCTCCACTGTAACCGGTGGCATGTCCGGTGCGGCCGTGAAACCCATTGCCTTACGTATGGTATGGCAAGTAGCCAAAGCGGTAAAAATCCCCGTCATAGGCTTGGGAGGTATCATGAACTGGAAAGATGCTGTGGAATTCATGCTTGCAGGTGCCTCTGCCATCCAGATTGGTACGGCAAACTTCATTGATCCGGCGGTTACAGTGAAAGTGGTAGAAGGAATAAATGACTATCTTGACAGACACGGTTATCAGTCTATAAAGGATATTATTGGTGCACTCGAGGTATAAAGAATAACAAGAGATTGCCATTCGCAATATATATTCATAAAAAAGGACATTCATTGACGAATGTCCTTTTTCTTTTTATTTACATCAGTAAACTTACTCTCCCAACAAATCCGGACGCAATCTACGGGTCCTTTCCAACGACTGTTGCAGCTCCCATTCCTTAATCTTGGCCTCATGTCCGGAGAGTAAAATATCCGGAACCTTCCATCCATTGTAATCAGCGGGACGTGTATAGACCGGTGCGGCCAGCAGATTGTCCTGAAAAGAATCTGAAAGTGCAGACTGCTCATCGGAAATCACTCCCGGAATGATACGGACGATGGCATCTGCCATGACAGCCGCCGCCAGTTCTCCGCCAGTCAACACATAGTCGCCGATACTGATTTCCTTGGTGATGAGATGCTCGCGAATCCGGTAATCTATCCCTTTGAAATGCCCGCAGAGAATGATGAGATTCTGGGCAAGGGAAAGAGTATTTGCCATCGGCTGATTGAACTGCTCACCATCGGGGGTCGTAAAGATAACCTCGTCATAATCCCGCTCGGCCTTCAAGGCGTTGATACACCGCTCTATCGGCTCTATCTTCATGACCATTCCGGCAAAGCCGCCAAACGGATAATCGTCTACACGACGGTACTTATCTTCCGTATAATCACGAAGATTATGGATATGTATCTCTGCAAGCCCTTTATTTTGAGCACGTTTCATAATGGAACAGTTGAAGAATCCCTCAATCATCTCCGGCAAAACTGTGATAATGTCAATGCGCATATAACTTTATTTTAGCTATTTCAAGCTGCAAAAGTACAAATATTCGGGGAGAAACCCGTATTTTTGCGTTCAAACAATCCGAAAACCCTATGACTGTAAAAGAAAAAATAGACCAGCTCCGTGCGGAATTACACCAGCACAACTACAATTATTATGTGCTGAATGCTCCTGAAATATCCGACAAGGAGTTTGACGACCTGATGCGCGAGCTACAAGACTTAGAGAAAGAACATCCTGAATACCAAGATGATAATTCGCCCACGATGCGTGTAGGGAGTGATTTGAATAAGAACTTTACACAAGTGGCACACAAATATCCCATGCTTTCATTGGGAAACACCTATTCCGAAAACGAAGTGACCGACTTTTACGAACGGGTAAAGAAAGCGTTGAATGAGGATTTTGAAATCTGCTGCGAGCTGAAGTATGACGGTACTTCCATCTCGCTGACTTACGAGGATGGCAAACTGGTGCGTGCCGTCACCCGTGGCGACGGCGAAAAGGGCGATGACGTGACGGACAATGTAAAGACAATCCGAACGATTCCACTGGTCCTCCATGGGGATTATCCTAAATCATTCGAAATCAGAGGGGAAATCCTGATGCCCTGGGTGGTTTTCGAAGAACTGAACCGGGAAAAGGAAGCACGTGAGGAACCGCTTTTCGCCAATCCGCGCAACGCTGCTTCCGGTACCTTGAAGTTGCAGAATTCCGCCATCGTAGCATCCAGAAAGCTGGATGCTTATCTCTACTATCTATTGGGAGAGGAATTGCCCTGCGACGGCCATTACGAGAATCTGCAAGCCGCCGCCAGCTGGGGATTTAAAACATCAGAGCACACCAGAAAAGCCCACAGCCTGGAGGAAGTCTTCGAATACATCAATTATTGGGACACGGAGCGTAAGAACCTTCCGGTAGCTACTGATGGTATTGTACTAAAAGTCAACAGCTTGAGACAACAAAAGAATTTGGGATTCACAGCCAAGTCCCCCCGGTGGGCCATCGCATACAAATTCCAGGCAGAACGTGCACTGACACGCTTGAATAGGGTTACCTACCAAGTAGGACGTACCGGCGCAGTCACTCCGGTTGCCAATCTGGACCCCGTACAACTGTCCGGTACCATTGTGAAACGTGCCTCCCTGCACAATGCAGATATTATCGAGGGGCTGGACCTGCATATAGGCGACATGGTGTATGTGGAAAAAGGCGGTGAAATCATCCCCAAAATAACCGGTGTCGATAAGGATGCCCGCAGTATGCTTATCGGTGAAAAAGTGAAGTTCATCACCCATTGTCCCGAATGCGGCAGCAAACTGATACGTTTTGAAGGAGAAGCAGCCCACTATTGCCCCAATGAAACCGCTTGTCCTCCGCAGATTAAAGGGAAAATAGAGCATTTCATCAGCCGCAAAGCCATGAATATAGACGGACTGGGACCTGAAACAGTAGATATGTTCTACCGATTGGGACTGATAAAGGATACTGCAGATTTATACCAGCTCAAAACCGATGACATCAAGAACCTGGAACGGATGGGCGAAAAATCGGCAGAAAACATAGTCAACGGTATTGCGGCAAGTAAAGAAGTGCCATTCGAAAGAGTGCTCTTTGCACTGGGCATACGCTTCGTGGGAGAAACGGTTGCCAAGAAAATAGCCAAGTCCTTTACGGACATCGAAGAGCTGGAAAACGCAGACCTCGAAAAGCTGAAAAACATCGATGAAATCGGTGAAAAAATAGCGCAGAGCATTATAACTTACTTCTCCAATCCTGCCAACAGAGAGCTGGTGGAACGGCTGAAATCGAACGGCCTGCAACTCCACCGGACAGAAGAAGACCTCAGCGGATACACCGACAAACTGGCGGGCCAGTCCATCGTCATCAGCGGCGTATTCACCCACCACTCACGGGACGAATACAAAGAGATGATTGAAAAGAACGGTGGGAAAAACGTCGGCAGTATCTCCTCCAAAACCAGCTTTATCCTGGCCGGAGAAAATATGGGACCTGCCAAACTGGAGAAAGCGCAGAAACTGGGAGTAAAGATTATGAGCGAAGATGAGTTTTTGGCATTGCTATCCTAACAAATTTCCACAAAAAGCTTTTTTATGGCTTATATTTGTAGGGTAAATCGAAAAAATTCGTACTTTTGCGAGTCATTTAATTAGAGATTACTTTATAATACTCATGATACAGACAAGATTGAAAGGAATGGGGGTAGCGCTGATTACTCCATTTAAAGAGGATGAAAGCGTTGATTACGATGCGTTGATGCGTTTGGTAGACTATCAACTTCAAAACAATACCGACTTTTTATGTGTGCTCGGCACCACGGCAGAAACTCCGACTCTGACTGAAGAAGAGAAAAAGAAAATCAAGAAAATGGTCATCGAGCGAGTGAACGGAAGAATTCCTATCCTGCTGGGCGTAGGTGGAAACAACACCCGGGCCATAGTGGAAACACTGAAAAATGACGATTTCACCGGAGTAGATGCCATTCTATCCGTCGTTCCATATTACAACAAGCCATCGCAAGAAGGTATATATCAGCATTATAAGGCCATTTCTGAAGCAACGGATTTGCCGATTGTGCTTTATAATGTCCCCGGTCGTACCGGCGTGAACATGAAGGCAGAAACAACCCTGCGCATTGCACGTGATTTCAAGAATGTGATAGCCGTCAAAGAAGCTTCGGGCGACATCACGCAGATGGACGACATCATCAAAAACAAACCGGCCAATTTCGACGTTATTTCGGGCGATGACGGCATCACCTTCCCTCTGATTACCCTGGGGGCCGTCGGCATTATCTCGGTCATCGGAAACGCGTTCCCACGTGAGTTCAGCCGTATGGTACGTCTGGCACTGCAAGGGGACTATGCCAATGCATTGACCATTCACCACAAATTTGCCGAATTATTCAAGCTTCTGTTTGTAGACGGCAACCCTGCCGGAGTAAAAGCCATGCTGAATGTAATGGGAATGATTGAGAACAAGCTCCGCCTGCCATTGGTGCCGACCAGAATCACTACTTTCGAAGCCATGCGCAAGATTCTGGATGAATTGAACATCAAATGCTAAGGCCTTATACCGCCCCTATAGGATATTAATTTCCAGTATACAACATATTAATATCAGATATGCAAGGAGTTAATTTTGTGGAAACACGGAATTAACTCCTTCTTTTTTTCCTATGTGACTATATTTATCAGTACAATAATCCCAAAACAGTCTACTGATTACGTTATAAAGCAAAAAGACATCTGGTTAAATCGAGAAAAAGACGTCTCTAGCTCAATCAAGACAAGACTATTATTTCAGCTAATCTATTAGTTCACAACACTGAACACTTTGTTTCAGCAGAGAAAAACACTTTGTTTTTATATGATGGAACAAAGTGTTCTGTCAAGGGAAACAAAGTGTTCTCCATAATGAAACAAAGGGTCAATGTAAAAACCTGAGGGGTAAATTTATAAATTATTATCTTTGTCTCCAAATTCATAGCTTATGGAGTTAA
>ENA-UEYD01002312-UEYD01002312.1-human-gut-metagenome-genome-assembly--contig:-NODE-2312-length-10790-cov-3.567815_pt1 | contig 10790 bp, 7 predicted proteins | sample MGYA00242907_ERZ507875 | MGnify/ENA primary metagenome ERZ507875 (study PRJEB26167, sample SAMN06115506) | human gut metagenome | host: Homo sapiens | place: China:Shandong | collected 2015-08-07...
ACCCTCAATGAGTGGAAGCGCCAAAACGGGTAAATTATCGAAACATTCGCTCTATAAAGCAATAAAATAGCAAGCGCATCATCGCTGTTTTTCCTCTTCTCAGGGGATCCATGTGCAACATAAAGCGCTTGCTATTTTCATTTTACTTTTTTTCCGTTAACTCTTTCAACAATGCCCGGCACCCAATGTTGACATCCTGCCAGGTGGCTTCAAAATCACCGGTATACCACGGGTCAGCCACATCGCCGCTTTGCCCGGCGTGCGCCAGCAGCAGCGAGCACTTTCCTTCCGGGTCGCCGCCGCAAATGCGGGCCATGTTGCTCAGGTTCATCCGGTCCATTCCGATCAGGTAACCAAACTCCTCATAATCCTTGCGAGTCATCTGCCGGGCCGCATGTCCATCGCAGCGGATGCCATGCTCCGCCAGTTTGCGTCGGACCGGTGGATACACCGGGTTGCCCAGTTCTTCCCGGCTGGTTGCTGCGGAAGCAATCACGAACTCATCTTCCCGCCCCGACTGTCGCACCAAGTCTTTCATCACATACTCTGCCATCGGGCTACGGCAGATATTGCCGTGGCATACGAATAATATTTTTGTCATCCCGTCATATCCTTTCAAACATCTCGAAGCCGCAATATTACTGTAATCCGTTATTTTATTTTTTCTTTTCAATCTTGTCCCCAAATTACGCATTTTCCCATAAATTTCCACTCAAGTTACTGGCAAATGGTGTAATATGTAATACATGGTATAGCAGCTGCAGCAAACCTCCGCCTGTTTATCCCGGCATTCTTCTTGCCCCGCCCGCCGCCAAAAGCTGCCTACAGGATACCACACGCAGCGCTAAATCACAACCAGATTCCCTGCACCGCCCCGTTTTCTGCAAAATTCTCTTGCAAGGTTTCGCACCGCCAACTATAATGTATTTATATATTATAAGTAAAGGCGCATGGCACAGCCGTTTTCCGGGCTTGCCGGGTGCTTTGGATTCCAAACAGAAAGGGGGCCGCCCGATGCCTCGCATTGCCGTGGTGGATGACCAGCCGGATATGCGGCAGCAGCTGTGCAGCATGATTGACCAATACAGCCGCGAGAACAACTGTATGCTGAAAGTTACCGCTTTTTCGGACGGTGCCCAGATCATAACCAACTATTGCAAGGGGTTCGACATCATCTTTCTGGATATTGAAATGCCGGAGCTTGGCGGCATGGACGCTGCCGAGCGCATTCGCACGGCGGATCCGGATGTGGTGCTGGTGTTCGTTACCAACATGGCGCAGTACGCTATTCGCGGGTATGAGGTCGACGCCCTGGATTTTGTGCTCAAACCGGTCAATTATTACCAGTTCAGCACCAAGCTGGCCCGCGCTTTGCAGCGGGTGCAGCGCCGCAAAGGCGGGCAGATTGCATTACAGACCGCTGGGGGCGTGCAGCTGCTGAACACCGAGGACATCTACTGGCTGGAAACGCGGGATCGTATGCTGCATTACCATACCTCCACCGGGGTATGGTCCGTGCGTTCCAGCCTGCAAAATGCTGAAAAGCAGCTGGCCCCCTACCACTTTGCCAAATGCAACCAGTGTTACCTTGTCAATCTGCGGTATGTGCGGGCGGTCCAGAACGATATGGTCCAGGTTGGGGAGGACCGGCTGGAGATCAGCCGCCGCCAGCGGGCTGCCTTCCTGGCTTCGGTCGCCGCCTATGTTGGGGGTGCCATGTAATGCTGCCAAATCTCCAACAATTTCTTTCTCTTCTTGTCTGTGGGATACAGCTTTGGGGCGCAGCACTGACCTACTGGCTCCCGCTCCGGCACTCGCCGCACTTTTGGCAGCGGGCGCTGCTTTGCCTGATTCCCTCCATTCCCCTTTCCACATTTTTATTATGGGCGGATCACACGCCTTCCTCGCTGTTCCTGCGGGCGGGGGCGTATATTCTGTTTTGTATGTGGATGATTTTCGCTTCCCACAGCTGCACCCAGTTGGACTGGTCCGGCGCCACTTATTGCGCCATCTGGGGGATTTTGAGTGCCCTGACGACATTTGAGTTATGGCAGCTTCTTGTCTGGTGCCTGGCACAGGTAAACATATTCCTGCCATTGGATCAGCCCTCTGCTTTGCTGCTGCAACTGCTGTTTTTTGCCGCTGCGTACTGCCTGCTGCGGGTAACTGTTGCCCATTCCATGCCATATGAAGGCAGCTACCACATCGGTCCCCGCCAGCAAATCAGCGCTATTATTCTGGGCGGCATGTTCGTTCTGCTGTTTTTAACAATGCAGACCGTCACCAACTCCGGAGTATCACGGGAAACTTCTATCTTCGTTGTTGTCCCCCTGGCACTCTGCCAGCTCTACTGCATCACCCTTTTATATTTGCAGACTGAGCTGTTCAAAAAGGCGGCCATGGAAAAAGAGATGAACTCGCTGAACATGCTGTATGAACGCCAGCGCCAGCAGTATCAGGTGGCCAAGCGGAACGTACAGATCATCAACCGCAAATGCCATGAGCTGAAAGTTCAGATCGCTGATCTGCGCCGCATGGCCCCCAACGCCGCGCTGCAGCAGAGCCTGAACGAAGCCGAAGCCGCCGCCCGGCAGTATGACGCCAGCACCCAGACCGGCAGTGAGGTTTTGGATGTTGTGCTGACCGAAAAGAGCATGCTGTGCGAAGCCCACCACATCAGCATCAACAATGTAGCGGACGGTACCTGCCTGCACTTTATGGATCCGGCCGATCTGTACGCTCTGTTTGCCAACGCACTGGATCATGCCATTGAGTTGACCCGCAAGCTGCCGGAGCCGGAAAAGCGGATGATTGACCTGCTGGTCTGCAGGCGGCAGGGGTTTGCTGTTCTGAATATTATCAGCGCGGTGCCCGATGGCCCGAATCCTGGCCGCGAAACCTGCGATGAGTTAAAGATCATCAAGCGCATTATCCAGAAGTACAATGGTTTTTTGACTACCGAATCCAACGGTGGATTTTTTGCGATAAAAGCCGTTTTCCCGGTCCAATAAAGTTCCCTCAAAATTTCAGGTATAAGATTTACGCCCTTGCATTTGTACATATTGCACAAATGCAAGGGTTATTTTTTTGTCAGGCAAAAACCGTTTATTCCACGCAAATGACCGATTATGCAAAACCCATTGCGACATTTTTCGCTGTTCGTTACAATAATAACAGCAAAAAGAAAGGATGGCAGCGCCATGCGAGAAATCACCAAAATCATGAAGGGTTGGGAATTCACCGGCCCCGACGGCACCACCACAACGGTGGACCTGCCGCACACCTGGAACGCCCGCGACGGTCAGGACGGCGGCAATGACTACTGGCGCGGCACCTGCATCTACCGCACCCGTTTCGCTGCTCCCCAGTTTAACACCGCCTCCCATCAGGTCTGGATTCAGTTTGACGGTGTCAACGCCAGCGCCCATGTGGTTCTGAACGGCTCCCCCGTCTGCAACCACGACGGCGGCTACTCCACCTTCCGCGCCAACATCACCGAACTGCTGCGGGATGAAAACGAGCTGACCGTGGAAGTCGACAACAGCAAAAACGACCGCGTTTACCCCCAGAAAGCTGACTTCACCTTCTATGGCGGCATCTACCGCGATGTCAGCCTGATGGTGGTCAGCAAGAACCACTTCACCCTGGATTACTTCGGCGGCCCCGGCATCCGCATCACCCCCACTGTGCAGGGCGCAGATGCCAGCGTTCAGGTTACCACCTGGCACGACGGCGAAGGCGAAGTGAGCATTGAGTTGCTGGACGCTGCCGGCAACACCGTTGCCACCGGCAAAGGCCCCGACATCACCCTGACCATCTTCAACGCACACCTGTGGAACGGCGTTAAGGATCCGTACCTGTACAGCTGCAAGGCCCGCCTTGTGGTGAACGGCACGGTGGAAGATGAGACCACCACCCGCTTTGGCGTGCGCAGCTTCAAGGTTGACCCCAAGAAGGGCTTCTTCCTGAACGGCAAGTCTTACCCGCTGCACGGCGTTTCCCGCCATCAGGACCGCAAGGGTGTGGGCAACGCCATCACCCGCGAGATGCACGACGAAGACATGGCCCTGATCAAAGAGATCGGTGCCAACACCATCCGCCTGGCTCATTATCAGCACGACCAGTACTTCTATGATCTGTGCGACGAGGTCGGCATGGTTGTTTGGGCCGAGATCCCCTACATCAGTGAGCACATGCCCAACGGCCGCGAGAACACCATCAGCCAGATGAAAGAGCTGATCATCCAGAACTACAACCACCCCTGCATCGTCTGCTGGGGCGTCTCCAATGAGATCACCATCTCCACCAGGGATAAGGCCGATATGCTCGACAATCACCGCGAGCTGAATGACCTGTGCCACAAGATGGACTCCACCCGCCTGACCACGCTGGCCTGCTACGCTATGTGCGGCCCCTTCAACCCGGTGGCCCACATCACTGACCTCGTCAGCTGGAACCTCTACCTCGGCTGGTATGTGCCGGGCCTGTTCCTGAACGACCTGTGGATGGACTTTTTCCATCTGGTCTACCCGGGCCGTCCTCTGGGCTTCTCCGAGTACGGTGCCGAGGGTATGCCGAACCTCCACAGCTCGAAGCCCCGCCGCGGCGACCACACCGAAGAGTATCAGGCAAAGTATCACGAGTACATGCTCCGCTGCTTCGACCGGCATAAGTGGATGTGGGCGACCCACGTCTGGAATATGTTCGACTTTGCAGCCGACGCCCGCGACCAGGGCGGCGAGCCGGGCATGAACCATAAGGGCCTCGTCACCTTCGACCGAAAGACCCGGAAGGACAGCTTCTACCTCTACAAGGCATGGTGGAGCGACGAGAACTTTGTCCACATCTGCTCCAAGCGGTTCACCGACCGCACGGAGAGCGAGATGGAAGTGAAGGTCTACTCCAACCAGAAGTCCGTCGCCCTCTACGTCAACGGCGAGAAGGCCGGCGAGCAGACCGGCGAGCACGTCTTCAGCTTCCGTGTGCCGCTGACCGGCGAAATCGAAGTCAAGGCTGTGGCCGGTGACTGCACCGACACCGCTTCCTTCCGTCATGTGGACACCCCGAATCCCAGCTACAAGCTGGTCAAGACCAAGTCCAAGAGTGCAAACTGGGTCTGATTTGTGAAACATTCCGCCGACCGGCGGTTGTTATAGAAAAAAGGAGGAGAATCCGTGAAAAACACCAAACCGAAAGTACGGCTGTGGTCTGTTCTCACCGGCCTGACGGCTATCCTGACCGTCGCTGCCATCGTGGGCAACATCATCGCAAACCAGTACGCTACCACCATCAACGTCGCTCTGAATGCATCTACCTATAAGATCATCCACGGCGAGAATACCGGCGATACCGAATACTTCAAGAAGGGCTTTGCTTCTGATGAGGAGCGCGAGGCTTACGAGGCCGAACTGTGCGCGACGGTCGAGGCCGAGGGCGCAGCTCTGCTGAAGAACGAGAACAATGCCCTGCCTCTGGCCAGCGGCGCTAAGGTCAGCCTGTTCGGTCACGGCTCTGTGGACCTGATGTACGGCGGCACCGGCTCCGGCTCTGTCGATACCAGCAAGGCTCCCAACCTCAAGCAGGCTCTGGAAGCTCAGGGCATCACCATCAACCAGACCCTGTGGGACCTGTACAGCTCTGACTCCATGATGAGCAAGTACAGCCGCATGACCCCCGCTTCCATCTCTGATACTCTGGAGGCGAACACCCAGTACGCTGTCAACGAGGCTCCCTGGAGCGCTCTGTCCAGCGCTGAGTCCAGTTTTGCTGAGTACGGCGACGCTGCGATCGTGGTCCTCTCCCGCTCCGGCGGTGAGGGCGCAGACCTTCCCAGCGGCGAGAATGGCACCAGCGACAGCTGGATCTCCGGCCAGGAGGGCGACGGCAACTACCTCGCTCTGTCCGCTGAAGAGATCGAGCTGCTGCAGAACCTGAAGGCTCTGAAGGACAACGGTACTTTCAAGAACATCGTCGTCCTCATCAACAGCTCCAACGCCATCGAGCTGGACTTCCTCAACCCCGAGATCTGCGGTGAGGACTACGGCATCGACGCTGCTATGTGGATCGGCGACGTGGGCCAGACCGGTATCAACGGTGTGGGCCAGCTGCTGTCCGGCGCTGTCACTCCCTCCGGCTCTCTGGTCGATACCTATCTGTACGACAACATGGCAAACCCCGCTATGTACAACTTCTACACCCAGGCTTACCCCAACGCAGCAGAGTACAACCTGCTGACCGAGGGTGCAGACGTGCAGGGCATGTACAGCGTCTATCAGGAAGGCATCTATCTGGGCTACCGCTACTTCGAGACCCGTTACGAGGATGTGGTCATGGGCACTGCCAAGGCAGGCGACTATGACTGGGCCACCACCGTTGCCTATCCCTTCGGCTACGGCGACAGCTACACCACCTTCGCTTACAGCAACTTCAATGTGACCGAGTCTGACGATGCCTTCACCGTCACCCTGAAGGTCACCAACACCGGCAAGACCTTCTCTGGCAAGGAGACCGTCCAGATCTACTTCCAGTCTCCCTACACCGCTTACGACAAGGCAAACGGCATCGAGAAGGCTGCTGCTGAGCTGTGCGGCTTCGCAAAGACCGACGTGCTGGCTCCCGGCGCTTCTGAGGACGTGACCATCACTGTCCCGAAGAGCGAGCTGCGCACCTACGACGCGAACAACGCCAAGACCTACATCGTGGACGCTGGTGACTACTACTTCACCGCTGCCACCGATTCCCACAACGCAGTCAACAACATTCTGGCTGCCAAGGGCTACACCGTCGAGAACACCAATGGCCGCATGACCGAGAACGGCAACACCGCCCTCGTCTGGAAGTGGACCAACGACACCCTCGACACCACCACCTTCTCCACCGGCGCAAATGGCACCGCCATCACCAACCTGTTTGACGAGTCCGACCCCAACAAGAGCAGCGATGCTCCCGGCAGTGTGACCTGGATGAGCCGCTCCGACTGGACCGGCACCATCCCCACCGCTCCCGCACAGCTGACCGCCAACGAGACTCTGGCTGCAAGCCTCGCCTTCACCCAGTACGACGGCTCTGAGGCCAACAGCGTCGAGATGCCCACTCTGGGCGCCAAGAACGGCCTGACCCTCGCTTCCATGATCGGCAAGGACTTCGATGATCCCGAGTGGGATACCCTGCTGGACCAGCTGACCTACAGCGAGATGGTCAACACCATCACCCTCGGCTTCCACAACACCGCAGCCGCTGCCTCCATCGGCAAGACTGCTACCAAGGACGAGAACGGCCCTCAGGGTCTGACCGCTGCCCTGACCGGTGGTGCATCCGCAATGTGCTACACCTCCGAGGACGTCATGGCTGCTACCTTCAATGTTGACCTCATCAACGAGGTCGGCAGGTGCATCGGCGAGGACTGCCTGGCCATGGGTTACTCCGGCCTGTACGGCCCCGGCATCAATATGCACCGCACCGCTTACTCCGGCCGTAACTTCGAGTACTACTCTGAGGACCCGTTCGTGGCTGGTACCATCTGCGCTGCTGAGGTGCAGGGCATCCAGTCCAAGGGCGTCTACGTCTACCTGAAGCACGTCGCCCTGAACGACTCCGAGACCAGCCGCCGCGGTGTCAACACCTGGCTGAACGAGCAGACCGCTCGTGAGATCTATCTGGAAGTCGCTGACAAGGCCATCACCGATGGCGGCGCCTGGAGCGTCATGACCGGCTTCAACCGCTGGGGTGCTACCTGGTGCGGCGCTAACGCCAACCTGCTGACCGGCTTCCTGCGCGGCGAGCTGGGTATGCGCGGCATGTGCATCACCGACTTCTCCGGTTCCAGCCAGTACATGGACCTGGTGGACGGCCTCATCGCCGGCTCCGACATCTGGGACAGCCCGATGCCCAAGATCCACACCACCAAGGCTGCAAACTATGAGAACGATGCTTACATCGTTACTCAGATGCGCAATGCGATGCACCACATCCTCTACACTGTGGTCAACTCCAACGCCATGAACGGCTGGGCTTCCACCGATACCCTGAAGACCATCACCCCGTGGTGGCAGACCGCCATCTATGCGCTCATCGCAGTGCTGGCCGTTCTGACCATCCTGTGCGCATGGCAGCTGAGCAAGGCCCTCAAGGCTAAGAAGAGCATGGTCGATACCGCTCCCGCAGCTGACCAGAAGTAATTCCGGCGCAGATTTCCGCAACTGTTAAGAACAAATGGCAGCCTGTCCCCCAGAACGGCGGGCAGGCTGCCGTTTTTTATAAGAAAAAAGGAGACACCGCAAATGGGTGAACAAACCGCAAAGGCGCCGGGCCTGAACCGCGCCAAGACCTACCAGCTGGTGCTGTTCCCGCTGAACAACGGCGCAACGAACGTGTACTATGTGCTGGTGCTTTCCTACATCGCCACCTTCGGCAGCAAGGTGCTGGCCCTGTCCATGATCTTCGCTTCGGTCATGGTCACCGGTATGCGCCTGTTCGACGCGATCACCGACCCCATCATCGGCGCCCTGATGGACCGCACCAACGGCAAGTTCGGCAAGTTCCGGCCCTTCATGGTCATCGGCAACCTCATCATGGCAGCCAGCATCCTCGTGCTGTACTGCCTGACCCCGCTCATCCCCGCCAGCTCGATGTTCCTGCGCTATGCGGCTTTCGTGGCTCTGTACGCAGTCTGGGTCATCGGCTACACCTTCCAGACCAGCTGCACCCGTTCCGGCCAGACCGTTCTGACCAACGACCCCAAGCAGCGCCCCCTGTTCACCATTTTCAACACCGTCGGCTCTCTGCTGGGCATGGGTGCGATGCAGTTCTTCGCCCCCATCCTCGCCAAAAACTATGAGGGCGGCTACGCCTCTGCCGGTTTCTTCCGCACCCTGGCTCCTGTGGGCATCGTCATCTCCATCCTCCTCACCATTCTGGCCATCATCGGCATCTGGGAGAAGGACCAGCCCAAGTACTTCGGCATCGGCGGCGGGGTCAGCGAGAAGGTCAAGCTGCACGAGTACGTCCAGATCATCAAGAACAATAACCCCATGCAGCGTCTGATGGTGGCTGGCGCCGGCTGCAAGCTGGCTCTCTCCATCGCCACCAACACCACCGTCCTGTGTATGCTGTACGGCTGCATGATGGGCAACTATGACGGCCTGTACCTGCCCATGATGGTGCTGGGCTACGTCTTCAGCGTGCCCTTCTTCCTGCTCACCGTCCGCACCAGCCAGAAGGAGGGCCAGAAGGCCAGCCTGATGAAGTACGTCAGCGTGGCATTCATCTGCTACATCGGCGTGCTGGTGCTGCTGCTGCTCTGGGGCCGCAGCGACGCCTTCACCCTGTCCATCATGGGTGATAACGGCCTGTCCATCAACCTCTACACCATCCTCTTCATCGCATTCTTCGGCATCGGCTACGGCGCATACTACGCCACCGCCGATATGCCCATCCCCATGGTGGCCGACTGCTCCGACTACGAGACCTACCGCAGCGGCAAGTATATCCCCGGCATCATGGGCACCCTGTTCAGTCTGGTGGACAAGCTGGTGTCCAGCCTGTCCGCTACCGTCGTCGGCATCGCTGTGAGCTTCATCGGCCTCGAGAGCCTGCCCACCCAGTACGACCCCTACACCCTCGGTATGAACTGGGTGGTCATCGTGCTGTTCTGCATCATCCCGATGGTGGCCTGGGCCGCTACCCTTATCGCCATGAAGGGCTATACCCTGACCGGCGAGAAGATGAAGGAGATCCAGGCCGTCAACGCCTGCCGCCGCGACGCTGTGGCCAACGGCATGAAGCTGGAAGAGGCCATGACCAAGTGGCAGAGCATGGACCAGCTGCCCGCCGAGTACCGCAGCTGAGCCTGTAAAGAGGAAGAACATGGAACAGAATGTACTGAACACTGACCTGACCGGTAAGGTGGCCGTCGTCACGGGCGCAAGCGGCACCCTGTGCTCCATTTTCGCCAAGGCTCTGGCCCGGGCAGGCGCAAAAGTCGCCCTGCTGGGCCGCAATATGGAGAAGCTCAAGGCTCTGGCCGACGAGATCGAGGCCGAAGGCGGCATCGCCAAGGGCTACACCTGCAACGTCATGAACAAGGCCAACTGCCTGCAGGTGGCTGAGGACGTGATGGCAGAGCTTGGCCCCTGCGATATTCTGGTGAACGGTGCCGGCGGCAACAACGCCCGCGCCAACACCGACAAAGAGTATTTCGAGATGGCCGACCTCGAGGACGATACCGTGACCTTCTTCGACCTCGACGAGAGCGGCGTAGAGATGGTGTTCGACCTGAACTTCATCGGCACCCTGCTGCCCACCCAGGCCTTCGCCCGCCAGATGGTGGGCCGTCCGGGCTGCAACATCCTCAACATCTCCAGCATGAACGCTTACCTGCCCCTGACCAAGATACCGGCCTACTCCGGCTCCAAGGCCGCTGTGACCAACTTCACCCAGTGGCTGGCCGTCCATTTCAGCAAGGTCGGCATCCGGGTGAACGCTATCGCCCCGGGCTTCTTCGCCAGCGAGCAGAACGCCAGCCTCCTCTACAATGAGGACGGCACCCCGACGGCCCGCACCAACAAGATCCTCGCCGCGACCCCCATGGGCCGCTTCGGCGACAGCGAAAAGGACCTTGTGGGCGCGCTGCTGTTCCTGCTGAACAATGACGCTGCCGGTTTCATCACCGGCATCTGCCTGCCCATCGACGGCGGCTTCTCCGCCTATTCGGGCGTGTAAAAACACAAAAAAGCTCCGGCTTTCATACGAAAGCCGGAGCTTTTTTGTGCTTTTCAGGACTCTTTTTCTAC
>ENA-UEYD01002314-UEYD01002314.1-human-gut-metagenome-genome-assembly--contig:-NODE-2314-length-10781-cov-3.891256_pt1 | contig 10781 bp, 10 predicted proteins | sample MGYA00242907_ERZ507875 | MGnify/ENA primary metagenome ERZ507875 (study PRJEB26167, sample SAMN06115506) | human gut metagenome | host: Homo sapiens | place: China:Shandong | collected 2015-08-07...
TAAATCAGAGTATGTACGACAATGAAACAGCTAAATATTGGCATTCGCAAAATGCTAAAATTGTGGTAATCAAGCACGGTAAGGAGGGCTCGACAGCTTATACAAATGACGGCGAAAGCTATAACATTAAGCCGTTCCCCGTTAAACTCCTTAAATCCTTCGGCGGCGGAGACGGTTACGCTTCCGCATTCCTTTATGGACTTTTTGAGGGCTATGATATAATCGACGCTCTCGAATTCGGCTCGGCTTCGGCGGCTATGCTTGTAGCTTCTCACGCTTGCTCACAGGATATGCCCTCTGTCGAAGCGGTCAAGGACTTTATTAAGAAAGAAAAAGAAGAATACGGTGAAATGATTGCAAGGGTGTAAATCATTCCGCTCCCTTTTTTGATTTGCAGGAAGGCTCAAGATGAAAAAACTGTTCAAAAACAAGATTTTCAAAGGTGTTGTCGGAACGATTTTATGTGTTTGTATTTTGCTTTTTGCGGCAGTAATCGGCATTAACGCATATATGATTTCTTTTTCTAAAAAGAATTTTGTTACCGTAGACGAATTAAAAGCGGACAGCTATGATTGTATTTTGGTACTTGGTGCAGGGCTTTGGAGCGGCAAGCCGTCGCCTATGCTAAAGGAAAGACTTGATTTTTCTCTTGAAGCATACAATAAAGGTTGCAGCGACAGATTCCTTGTTTCGGGGGATCACGGCACGAAAAGCTATGACGAGGTAAACGCTATGAAGGATTACCTTGTTGAAAACGGTATTTCGGCTGATTGCGTGTATATTGACCATGCAGGTTTTTCAACCTATGAGTCAATGTATCGGGCAAGAGATGTTTTCAAGGTCCAAAAAGTGCTTATTGTAACGCAAAAATACCATCTTTACAGGGCTGTGTATGTTGCAAGGCAGCTTGGCATTGAGGCTTACGGTCTTGACAGGGAGGAGCTCAAATATCCCGTCAAAAATAACATAAGAGAAGCGGCGGCAAGGGTAAAGGATTTCTTTTATTGTATAGAAAAGCCCGAGCCCACCTATCTCGGTGAAGAAATACCGATAAAAACCGCAAGTGCTTCGCTTACGGATGATAAGGTAAAAGTTTAATTTATATAAACGAGGGTAATGTATGTACGAAAATCCTAAATTCAACCAAAACAATGAAAAAATCCTCTGCGAGAGAAACGGCAAAAACTCCGATATGCTGATGGATATAAGAGTTAAAATTCTCAAAGCGGGCGAAACCATGACCTTTTGCGAAGCGGAAAATGAAACGGCTCTGCTTTTGATGGCGGGAGATGTCGATTTTGTTTTTGACGAAAAAACCGAAAATGCAAAGAGACGTTCTCCGTTTCTTGACAAGGCAACGGCAATTCATTTTGCAAGGAATAACACAGTAACGGTTAAGGCGAACGAGGAGTCGAGAATTGTAATTGAGCAAACTGATAACTCAAACGATTTCGGCGTTCATTATTATAAAGGCGAGGATATGACAGTTCAGCACTTCGGCGCAGACCAATGGGGCGGCACGGCCGACAGACAGGTGCTTACGGTGTTTGACTATGAAAATGCTCCGTATTCAAATCTTGTCTTGGGCGAGGTTTTCCACAAGCCCGGCTGCTGGACGAGCTATCCGCCGCATTATCATCCGCAGCCCGAGGTCTACTACTACGAATTTGATAAGCCGCAGGGCTTCGGCGTCGGCTTTAACGGAGACGATTGCTATAAGGTGGGTGACAAGGGCTGTCTTTGCATAACACCTATGCATACACATCAGCAGGCAGCGGCTCCCGGATATAAAATGTGCTATGTTTGGATGATAAGGCATCTTGACGGCGACCCGTGGAGAAAGACGAGAATAGACGCACCGGAGCACAAATGGCTTTTAGATGATAAATAAGGAGATAAAACTATGGCATATATGACTACCGCGCAGGCTCTCGTAAAATTCCTTGATAATCAATACGTTTCGTTTGACGGCAAGGAGACAAAATTCGTTGACGGAATTTTTACGATATTCGGTCACGGAATAGTTTGCGGACTAGGCGAGGCACTTGACTCCGACAGAGGCGGACTCACGGTTTATCAAGGCAAAAACGAGCAGGGCATGGCACACGTTGCCACCGCATTTGCAAAACAGAATAATCGCAGAAAAATAATAGCCTGTTCTTCTTCCATAGGTCCCGGTGCCGCAAATATGATAACTGCCGCCGCAACGGCTACGGTAAACCACATTCCGCTTTTGCTGTTTCCCGCAGATTCCTTTGCGTCACGCCAGCCGGACCCCGTGCTTCAGCAATTTGAGCAGGTAAATTCGCTTGCCACAACAACAAATGACGCTTACAAGGCGGTCACAAGATATTGGGACAGAATTTCACGTCCGGAGCAGTTGATGTCTGCCATGATAAACGCAATGCGCGTTTTAACCGACACGGCAGAAACGGGCGCCGTATGCATTTCTCTTCCGCAAGACGTCGAGGGTGAAAGCTATGACTTCCCCGACGAATTTCTCGCAAAAAGAGTACATAAAATTACAAGAATCGTCCCCTCTCTCGACGAGGTTAACGATATAGCCGAAATTCTTTTAAACGCCGAAAAGCCGCTTGTTATCTGCGGCGGCGGAGTAAGATATTCCGAGGCGGGAGAAGCACTTGAGATGTTCTGCAAATCATTCGGCATTCCCTTTGCCGAAACACAGAGCGGCAAAACCGCCTGTCTCTCAAGCGACCCGCTGAACCTCGGCGGACTCGGAGTCACGGGTAATTCGGCAGGAAACGACATTGCAAAATGCGCCGACGTCATTCTCGGCATAGGCACTCGTTTTTCCGACTTTACTACCGGTTCAAAGAGCCTTTTCAGAAGCGACGCAAAATTTATAACCATTAACACTTCCCGCTTTGACGCGTACAAATTAGGTGCCGTAAAGCTCGTCGCGGACGCAAAGCTCGGAATAATCGCTCTCGGCAAGGCTTTGTCGTCTCACGAATACAGAACAAAATACACCGATGAAATCGCAAAGGCAAAAAAGTGCTGGAACGATGAGATGGAACGCTTTGCAAAATACAGCTACAACGAAGGCTTCACCACACTTATAAAAGCTCAGTACGAACGCTCCGTTCCGGAGTTTGCAGAGAAGTTCGGCACAATAACGCAGGTGGCGGCAGTCGAAAAAATACGCGAGATCATTCCCCACGACGCGATTTGCGTAGGCTCCGCAGGTTCTCTGCCGGGAGATCTCCAAAGGATGTGGACCTCGGACAGCAGATATTCCTACAACATGGAATACGGCTACTCCTGTATGGGCTATGAAATCGCGGGCGCGTTGGGTTCAAAGCTTGCAGAGCCGCAAAAAGAGGTGTATGCGATGTGCGGCGACGGCAGCTATCTTATGCTGCACTCGGAGCTTGTCACATCAATCCAGGAGCATAAAAAAATAAACGTACTGCTGTTTGACAACAGCGGCTTCGGCTGTATAAACAATCTTGAAATGTCAAACGGAATAGGCAATCTCGCAACGGAATTCCGCTTCCGTGACGAAAACGGAGATCTGCTCGGCGACCTTGTTCCGATTGATTTTGCAAAAAGCGCGGAAGGCTACGGAGTTAAAACGTACACGGCAAGAACTCTTGAACAGCTTGAAAATGCACTTCGTGACAGCCTTGATTCTAAGGTTTCGACGCTTATAGACATTAAGGTTTTGCCGAAAACCATGACAGACGGCTATGGCGCATGGTGGAATGTCGGCGTGGCGTCAACCTCCGACAACAAGGCGGTCAACGAGGCTTACAAAAATAAAAAAGAAAACGAAAGTAAAGCGAGGAAATATTGATATGCTTGATAAGAACAAAGTTAAATTAGGTATTGCACCTATCGCTTGGACAAATGATGATATGCCCGATTTAGGCTCGGAAAACACCTTTGAGCAGTGTATTTCCGAAATGGCTCTCGCCGGCTTTACCGGCTGCGAAGTCGGCAACAAGTATCCGCGAGACGACATACCCGCACTCAAAAAAGCTCTCTCGCTTCGCAATATGCAAATTTGCAATGCTTGGTTTTCTTCATTTCTTCTTACAAAACCGTATGATGAAGTAGAAAAAGACTTTACAGACCACATTTCTTTTCTAAAGGAGATGGGCGCAAAGGTTGTCGGCATTTCGGAGCAGAGCTACTCTATACAGGGCACCGATAAGTCTGTTTTCAAAGACAAATACATAATGAACGACGACGAATGGGCTCGCCTTTGCGACGGCGTAAACCGTCTCGGCAAGGTCGCAAAGGATATGGGCATAGCCCTTACATATCATCATCATATGGGCACAGTTGTTCAGACCGCCGCCGAAATAGACCGTCTTATGGAAAATACCGACCCCGAGCTTTTCAGCCTTTTATATGATTCGGGTCATCTTGCATACTGCGGCGAGGATTACATCGGCGTTTTGAAAAAATACGCAAACAGAGTAAAGCACGTACACTTAAAGGATATTCGCCCCGAGGTAATAGATAAGGTTAAGAGGGAAAACCTCAGCTTCCTTGAAGGCGTGCGGCTCGGAACGTTCACGGTTCCCGGCGACGGCGCGGTAGGCTGCGGCCCGATATTCGACATTCTTGCGGACAGCGGCTACGAGGGTTATGTTCTCGTAGAGGCGGAGCAGGACCCTGCCAAAGCAAACCCGTTTGAATACGCGCTCAAGGCAAGAAAATACATTGCCGAAAAAGCCGGTCTTTAATTTAGCGGAGGTCAAGAAATGAGTTTTCAATTTATTATGCCGAAACAAATTTTTTACGGTGAAAACGCCTTATCGACCGCAGCAGAGCATATATGTGCCTTGGGCAAAAAAGCTCTTGTTGTTACCGACCCCATGATGGTAAAGCTCGGCAACACCGCAAAGATTACGGATATACTTGAAAAAGAAGGCACTCAGTACGCAATTTTTGACGGTGTCATAAGCGAGCCCACCGACAGGATTATCGAAGCGGGCTTAAAGGTGTGGAACGACGAAAAATGTGACTTCCTGATAGCCGTAGGCGGCGGCTCGCCGATAGATGCTATGAAGGCGATAGGTGCGGTTGCGACAAGCGGCTGCTCCGTCAACGATTTTCTCGGCAAGGTTATTACCGTCCCCACTCCGCCAATGGTAGCAATACCGACAACAAGCGGCACCGGCTCGGAGGCTACGCAGTTTACAATCATAACAAACACGGAAAAGGACATAAAAATGCTCTTAAAGGGCGCAGTCCTTATGCCCGACCTTGCAATAGACGATCCGGCGTTTACCATGACCGCTCCGCCGTCCGTTACGGCCGCTACCGGACTTGACGCACTTTGCCACGCAAGCGAGGCGTACACATCAAGAAAAGCACAGCCAATGACGGACGATCTCGCTATCAGCGCGGTAAAAAGAATTTTCAAATATCTTCCCACGGCTTATCGCAAGCCCCAAAACATTGAGGCAAGAGAGCAAATGAGCCTTGCGGCTCTTGAAGCCGGTACGGCGTTCAACAATGCTTCCGTTACCGTAATTCACGGTATGTCACGACCGATAGGCGCGCTGTTCCATGTGCCGCACGGAATAAGCAACGCCATGCTTATGGCGGAATGCTTCGACTACGTTTACGACGGCGCAGAAAAGCGCTTTGCCGATATGGCACGGGCAATAGGGAAAGCCGCAAGCGACGGTTCCGACTCCGCCGCAGCAAGGAAATTCGTTGATGCCTGCAAGGAGCTTTGCGACATCTGCGGCATACCGAGCGTATCGGGCTACGGAATCGACCTTGTAGATTTCCGCAAAGCGATGCCGAAAATGGCAGAGGATGCCTTCGCATCCGGCTCACCGTCTAATACGATAAAGGATATATCCGTTGAAGATATATTGAAGATTTACGACAGACTTTGTAAATAATTTTTCGGATACAAACAGTATAAATCTCGCTGTTTAAATCATATTTCACTCAAAATTTGCCGACGGTACAATTTTGAAACAGCAGAAATCACCGGTTATACCTGTCAGGGCAACACGGGACGCAGGGTGATTTTAAATAACTATTTGTTGCCTGAAAGGTTATGTGATAATTATGTTAAAAATCGGCATCATCGGCGCAGGACGCATTGGCAAGGTGCATCTTGAGTCAATCTCCTACCACGTAAAAAATGCAACGGTAACCGCAATGGCAGATCCGTTTATGAACGAAGAAACCGAAAAGCTTATAAGAAGCTATGGGGTTTCAAAGGTGACAAAAGACTATAAGGACATTTTGAACGACAAGGATATTGACGCCGTTCTTGTCTGCTCCTCAACCGACACACACGCCGCAATTTCGATAGAAGCCATAAACGCCGGAAAGCACGTTTTCTGCGAGAAGCCGGTTGACCACTCTATCGAAAAAATCCAAGCCGTCGCAGACGCTTTAAAGGAGCATCCGGATATTAAGTTTCAGGTGGGCTTCAACCGCCGCTTTGACCATAATTTTGCCGCTATACGCAAGGCTTATGACGACGGGAAAATAGGTGAAGCGCACATACTGAAAATTACCTCGCGCGACCCCGAACCGCCGAATCCCGCATACATAAAGGTGTCGGGAGGTATCTTCCTCGATATGACGATTCACGATTTCGATATGGCGTGTTTCCTCACCGACAGCGACGTTGAAGAGCTTTATGTAAACTCCGCGGTGCTTGTTGACCCGGCCATAGGCGAGCAGGGCGACGTTGACACGGCAATCATAACCATGAAAATGGCAAACGGCGCTTTGGCGGTTATAGACAATTCGCGCAAGGCGGCTTACGGCTATGACCAGCGCGCCGAGCTTTTCGGCTCTAAGGGTATGGTTGCGACGAGCAACGACACCGTATCCTCGGCGGTAATATCAAACGCTGACGGCGTTACCGGCGAAAAGCCGCTCTTCTTCTTCCTTGAGAGATATATGGGCTCATTCTCCGAGGAAATGCGTCAATTCACAGAGGCGGTCATAAACGATACCGAGGTTCCCGTGGGTATTCACGCAGGCCTTCAGTCTGTAAAGATAGGTCTTGCCGCAAGAAAATCGGTAGAGGAACACAGACCCGTAAAGATTTCCGAAATACAGTAATATAAATACCCAGAATAAATAAATCCCGAACAAAGGCCGCACATTTATAGGCCGTCTGTTCGGGATTTTATTTTTAATTTAAGCGTTTAATCATCTTCTCCACGGATTTGCGGGATCGGGATCTGTCGGGTCCCAGCCGCGGCGACCGTCAGAGGCACTGATTTTAACCGCCGAGGGCTTCGGAAGAACAGTTCCTCCCCAGCTGTCATATATCATAACCGTTGTTCCGAGCGGACAGCAATCATATATCCACTTGGCGTCAGCAGTTGTAAGTCTGACGCAGCCGTGAGAAGCAGCACTGCCGAGTTTATTATAGCTCCTGTAAAGGAGCGTGGAATTGTCCTGCTTTGAATACGGTACGGAGTGAAAAAGTACCTTACCGACTATTCTCGTTGAATACTGCCCGTGAACGTTGCCCCTAAGCTCCTTCCAGCGATATTTTGCCGGAGTGTTGAAAACTCCGACGGGGGTTAAGCCGTCCGTTCCCACCGAGCACACAAAGGCTCTGTCCGGCACGGTAAATTTACCGCTGTTATCCTTTGCATAAACCGTGATACAGTTATTCGTGCGATCAACCGCTATAAGATAAGGTGCATTGTGATTTACCGCCTGTGGGTGAAGATAATAGCTGTATAACGTACCGTTTGTGAGAGTATAGGCATTGCCGTCATAATATATGGGGCCGTTGTAATTTTTGTTCCAAACGCCGCCGTCAATGGCATTAAGAGTGTCACCGTAAACGTATGCACCGTTATAACCGAAATCTACAACACCGCCCGATACGACATACCAATCGTCACCGTATTTAACGAGAGTATTGGTGTCCCAGCGCAATATGCCGCCGTATACGTAATACCACGTGCCGTAATACTTGGTAAGACCGGTATAGCTCCAGTCAAGAACGCCTTCCTTTACGTAATACCAAGTATCATAGTATTTGGTAAGGCCTGTGTAATTCCAATTAAGTACGCCTTTTTCGACGTAATACCATGTATCGTAATACTTGGTAAGGCCTGTATAATCCCAATTGAGTACGCCGTTTTCGACGTAATACCACGTACCGTAATACTTGGTAAGACCTGTATAATCCCAGTTAAGTACGCCGTTTTGCACATAATACCACGTACCGTAATACTTGGTAAGGCCGGTATAATCCCAGTTAAGTATGCCGTTTTCGACGTAATACCACGTGTCGTAATACTTGGTAAGGCCGGTATAGCTCCAGTCGAGAACGCCGTCCTTTACGTAATACCAAGTGTCATAGTATTTGACAAGCCCCGTATATGAGCTGTCCTTTTCGCCGCCCTGCATATAATACCATGTATTGCCTTCTTTTTTCAGTGAATCCTTTTCGGAGGCAAACGACGCCGTTGAAAATGCCCCGAGAAGTACCGATAGAAGCAGTATTATTGCCAAGATTTTTTGATATGTATTCTTCATTATTCCCTCCGAGAAAGCATTTGAAATGTAGTAATAAAATTATATCTTTATTAAATGCCGTAGTCAAGCACTTTCAGCGAGCATCATACAATCGTTTCATATTGTAATACAACAATTTGCTATTGCAAACCAAGGCTTATCGGTATATAATAACAAAAGGTATTCAACCTATAATTTAAAGTACAGGGGAGCTTGTTTTTGCAGGCTGAGAGGAAGTCATCAACTTCGACCCTTTTTCACCTGATGCGGATAATGCCGCCGTAGGAAGTCACCCGAAAAAGACTTGTTAAACGGAGCTTCGCATTTTGAGTGAAAAGCTCCGTTTTTTCTTTTGTCAAAAATAAAAGTCGGACTGTGCACAAAAAAGGATGTGAAAATGCCCCGCGGGGAAAACGACGCGGCAAAAAGCAGGGGGAGCGCCCTGAGTTTTGTAATTTCAATGTTGCACCGTATGATGACAACACTGCTGCGATGGGAAGCCGTGTTCCGGCGTGAGAGGAGGCCAAAAAGCCTCGACCGATATAAAACTTTCTAAGGAGCAATTAAAATGAAAAAAAATCAGGTTAAAAAGCTTGCAAAGGCCCAGTCCAGGATCTCGGAGGCCTCCCTGTAAATGTTGTCGAGGTCAGAACCCAGCACCACCAGCCCGTAGGTGTGGCCGTCCTTCTGGGCAAAGGTCACATAGCACCGGCCCGCCAGGGTGGTAAAACCGGTCTTCATGCCCCGGATGTAATCCCGGTAGTAGGGGTACTCCGGGTTGAGCATCAGGTTGGTGGAGGTGATGGTGCGCTCGTTCTGGTGCAGATTGGTGGCAGGCAGAGTATAGCTCAGGGTGTTTGCCACCTGCATATAGGTCTCATTCTCGGCGCAGGCCTTGGCAATCAGGGCCAGATCGTGGGCCGAAGAGACGTTGCCGTAATCATACAGGCCGTGCACGCAGGTAAAACTGGTGCTGGTGCAGCCCAGCTCTTTGGCACGCTGGTTCATCCGGGCCACAAAGGCGGTCAGGTCGCCGTCCGAAACATCGCTGGCGATCACGCTGGCCGCATCGTTGGCGCTGGCCACCAGCAGGCCGTACAGCAGGTCGATGCGGCGCACCGTTCACCGATGCGCAGGTTGATGGTGCTGCCGTTGGCGTTCTGGATGTCCTTGAACTCCTGGGTCAGGCTGGCGGGGATGGTGATCTCCGCGTTCATGTCCTTGCCGCTTTCCAGAAACAGCAGGGCTGTCATCATCTTGGTCAGGCTGGCAATGTAGCGCTGCTGGTCCGCGTTCTGCTCCAGAATGGGTTTGTCGATGTCCGCGTTGAACAGATAGACCGACTCGCCCTCGTTCACGGTCTGGATGGGCATTTCGTATGCGGCCAGACCGGGCAGGACAAGGGTCAGGGCCAGCGCTGCGGTCAGCAGCAGGGCCGCCGCCCGGCGGAAGAGAGTAGAGTTCTGCATAAGCGTATCCTCCAACGGAAGCTCCCGGCTTCCCTGAATCAAAAAACTAAAACACTATATAAAAGAATACCATAAATGACGGAAAAGAGAAAGGTGGTTTTTCACAATGTTGTTGCCTTTTGGTGGAAAAGTTCCCCGGGACAAGGGTGCGGTGTTCGTGGCACCCAACGCCACGGTGCTGGGCGATGTGGTGCTGGGGCCGGGCTCCTCGGTCTGGTACGGTGCGGTTCTGCGCGGGGACGACGGCACCCTGACCCTGGGCGAGAACACCAATGTGCAGGATAATGCGGTGCTCCACTGTGACCCGGGCGGGGCGGTCACGCTGGGCAAAAACGTGACCGTGGGCCACTGTGCCCTTGTCCACGGGTGCACCGTGGGAGACGGTTCCCTGATCGGGATGCACGCCACCCTGCTCAACCACTGTGTTGTGGGCAAAAACTGCATCATCGGGGCCGGTGCGCTGGTGCCGGAAGGCAAGATCATTCCGGACGATTCCCTTGTGGTGGGGGTTCCGGGGAAAATCATCAAGCAGGTCAGCCCCGAGCAGGCAGCCGCCAACCTTGCCAATGCCGCCCACTATGTGGGGGAGGGCCGCCGTCACGCCGCCGCCCTGCGGAAAAAGGAAAAAGGTGAAACCGAGTGAGCGAAATAATTTCGTGCGAAGCTTAACAGAATTTTCACAAGATTTCACAAGAAAGTAATGACTTTTGCGCCGAAATCGGGTATACTATGAGCACAAGGGAGCGGGGCCGCAACCGTCTCCCTTGCACATGATTCCTCCTCACACCAAAGCAATACCCCAAAACAAAAGTCCCC
>ENA-UEYD01002315-UEYD01002315.1-human-gut-metagenome-genome-assembly--contig:-NODE-2315-length-10778-cov-5.218671_pt1 | contig 10778 bp, 13 predicted proteins | sample MGYA00242907_ERZ507875 | MGnify/ENA primary metagenome ERZ507875 (study PRJEB26167, sample SAMN06115506) | human gut metagenome | host: Homo sapiens | place: China:Shandong | collected 2015-08-07...
CATTAATTTCCTTTGCCGCTTTCCGGATGATCTCTTCATCTGCTGCTGAAATATTCAAATTCAGAGGTATATCGGCAATAGTTAAGTTAATGTTGCGTTTTTCAGACATAATTAATTATTCAAAAGAGCAATACATTTATCTATCTCCCGCACCAGTTGGTTGATTCGCATTTTCGCTTCATAACTTCCGTTCCCTTCCGAAATTGCACTAGCCACTCTGGTTGTTTTTAGTTTATTGTTTAAATCTTTGTTCTCTCTTTGCAGGTTTTCAAGCTCGGATTGCAAATCCTGTATTTTGCTTTCCAGACTTTTGTTCTGTTCCAGAGAGGATATATATAGTTTTATTAATTTATCTATTTTAAAATTCAGCTCGTTTATAACGGCATCGTGTTTTGCTGCCATAACTCAATCTTTTCATGACAAAGATAAAATTTATTCTTTAAATTATCAAGAGTGTTGATATATTTGCAGCATAAAATTAGTGTTTTTTTTGATATGGAAAAAAGGAGGTATAGGAAATTTATTCGTTATTTTTTGTTTAATTGGTTGTCTTTGATTTCATTAAATATATTTGCCCAGGACATGATAAAGCCGATCGATCGGCCTGTTTTGTTGAGTGGAAATTTCGGAGAATTGAGGGCGACTCACTTCCATTCGGGTATCGATATCCGGACCGGTGGGGTGGAAGGATTGCCCGTCGTGTGTGTGAAAGACGGTAAAGTTGTCCGGGTGAGTGTGTCTCCTACCGGCTATGGGCAGGCATTGTATGTGGAGCATGAGGATGGAACGACCACGGTTTACGGACATTTGCAACGTTTCAACGCTCGTATCACAGCGCTTGTCCGGCAAATTCAATACGAGCAGGAAAGCTTTAAAATAGATGAAGAGGTGAGGGACAGGCAGTTGATCTTTCATCAGGGAGATACGATTGCTTTTAGTGGTAATACCGGATCTTCCGGGGGACCACACTTGCATTTCGAAGTCAGGAATACCCGTTCTGAACATACCTTGAATCCTTTGCTTTTTTATAAGATCCGGGATAGCCGGATTCCGGTGGTGAGAGGTGTTTATCTGTATCGTGAATCGGCTTCGGGTTGTGTCGGATTGGTGAGGCGGGTGGCTTTGAAACAGTCGGCGAACGGCCGTTATACGCTCGGACAGTTGAATATTCCGGCAGGGAAAATAGGTATTGCTGTATTTGTTACGGATTATATGAATGATTCCTGGAATAAACTGGGAATTTATCGGTTAGGAGTAGTGGCCGGAAAAGATACGCTTTTTGCCATGCAGATGGATTCCTGTTCTTTTGATCAGACTTGTTTTATCAATGAAATAAAGGATTTTGACTGTTATAAGAAAAAGGAAACGGTTTATCGTTGTTTTGGTAATTATCAGGAACAGGTGATGGGGGTGAAGAATCGGAATCAGGGATGGATTACTGTCGGTGAAGACAGTATTGTACCGGTGAAAATCGATCTGAAAGATATCAATGGTAACCGGGCAACCGTAACGTTGACCCTGAAAGGCAAGGAGGCACCTGTGCAGGAAGAACAGGAGGTGTTGCGCTATGATCGCAGCTATAGCCTGGACTTGTCCGGGGCTACGCTGGATTTAGAGGCCGGAGCTTTGTCGGCTTCGGTGCCGAAAGGGATGAAAATAGAAAAAGATACGGTTTCCGGAAGGGATATTTTTGTATTATCGGAAAAAGATGTTCCTTTGTTAAAGAAAGCCCGTTTGTCTGTGGCCGGGGAATTTGACCGGAAGGCTTTGATTTGTGAGGTGGACCGTGCCGGCAGGAAATACCCGCTTGCAACTCAGTGGAGTGAAGAGGGCCTGGTGGCGGAAATCGGCTATCTTAGCCGGTACACGATAGCCGAAGACCGGCAACCGCCGGTGATTTCTTTTTTAGGGAAATTTCCGGATGGTTCTTTGAAATTTAAGATAAAAGATGATTTTTCAGGGATTGCAACTTATCGGGGAGAGGTAAATGGCCGGTGGTGCCTGTTTTCCTATGATCCGCGCTATAATTTGATGCGTTGCAGTCTGAAAGAACCGGTTTTTGTTTCCGGTCAGGTGAATGAGGTGAAGGTTATTGTCGAAGACCGGGTCGGAAATAAAAATGAACTCCTTGTCAAGGTAAAGAAATAAAGAGAGGATATTATAGAAAAGGATTAATTGGAAGCATATTTATGAGAAAAGAAATACAGGAATGGATCGAAAAAGGGAATCGGACAGAAGCTGTCCGCTTACTGGAAGAATGGGTCGGAAAACATCCGGCAGATGAAGAGGAGTGGTTGCTCTTGGGAGAATTGTTGTATGCCGACGGGAAAATGACGGAAGCCTTGAATAAATTCAATACGGTTCTCCGCCTGAATCCGGATCACCGGAAGGCAGCGAATTATGTGGTTATGATCAATAATATTTTGGGATACTATTGTAAAGATATGTTCAATCCTTAGGTATGAAATTATATCATAAAGCCTTTTTATTCCGGCACAAATGGATACAACCTTACCTGCAAAAAGTGTTGGGTGGGATAGATGCTGTCACGTTTCTGGCAGCCTTGGCCTTGATTGGCGGTGTCGTCTATGAACATGGCTTTATTATTTCGGAAGGAGCGGAGGCAGATCTCGGTGTATTGTATCGGACCGTATGGGGCGTTTTCCTGGTTCAGACCACGATGCATATCGGGCTGGCGTATCGGGAAACGCTGAAGAAATACCGGACATTTACATGGGTATTGAATATTTTACTTTATCTGACTCTAATTCCCGTCATTTTTTTCGAACCGGAATCGGGGGCATTGAAATATTTCTGGTTATTTTTAAACAACCGTATTTTTCAGCTGATTCTGTTGTTGTTACTTTCCTTATTGCGCTTATCTTCGGGGGTGATCGGACTCTTGGGAAAACGGACCAATCCCTCCCTGATTCTGGCCGGAAGTTTCTTCCTTATTATTTGTATCGGCACCGGTTTGTTGATGTTACCTCGTTGTACCGTTGATGGTATTTCGTGGGTAAATGCTTTGTTTGTGTCCACCAGTGCTGTTTGTGTGACCGGTTTGGTACCGGTAGATGTAGCGACGACTTTCACTTCTTTGGGACAGTTGGTCATTATTATATTGATACAGATCGGTGGGTTGGGAGTAATGATGCTCACCTGTTTCTTCGCCATGTTTTTTATGGGTAATACTTCCGTATATAATCAGTTGGCGGTAAGGGATATGATCAGTTCCGATTCTTTGTCGTCTCTGTTGTCGACGGTGATTTATATTTTATTTTTCACTTTAGTGATAGAAGGAGCCGGGATGTTGGTCTTGTTCCTGAGTATTCACGGTACTTTGGGGATGACGGTGCAACAGGAAATGGTGTTTGCTGCTTTTCATTCTATTTCGGCTTTTTGTAATGCCGGTTTCTCGACCTTATCGGAGAATCTCGGTAATCCTTTGGTCATGCAACACCATAATCTGCTCTATATAACCATTTCCGTATTGATTATTTTGGGAGGAATCGGTTTTCCGATCTTGGTGAATTTTAAGCATATCGCCGGTTATCATCTGAAGCGTTTGTTTTATTTTATCCGTACAGGAAAAAGGGATAGACAGCGTATCCGGCATTTGTATAATCTGAATACTAAGATTGTTTTGTTGACGACGCTGATTTTATTGACCGGTGGGACTATAGCGATTCTTCTGTTCGAATGGAACGGAGCTTTTGCGGGAATGAGTATGCCGGATAAATGGGTACAGGCCTTTTTCAATGCGACCTGTCCCCGTACGGCCGGGTTTACGAGTATCGGTTTGACCTCTTTTCATTACAGAGTTTGTTGCTGATGTTGCTTTTAATGTTTATCGGAGGGGCTGCCCAATCTACTGCCGGCGGAGTTAAAGTGAATGCTTTTGCTGCCGCTGTATTGAGCCTTTTTGCTGTGATCCGGGGAAAAAGCCGGGTGGAGGTGTTCCGGCGGCAGCTTTCGGTGGATTCGATCAGGCGTTCCAATGCTACCCTGGTGATGTACCTTATGATTCTTTTTCTGGGTGTATTTGTCCTGAGTGTGCTCGAACCGCATGCTTCGCTATTGGCCTTGGTTTTCGAGTGTACTTCGGCTTTGAGTACCGTCGGGTCGAGTCTCGGTCTGACTCCGGCTTTAGGAGAAGCAGGTAAATTATTCGTATCCTTGCTGATGTTTATCGGGCGGGTGGGAGTCATTACGATCGTATTGGGATTCGTACCTCCGCAGAAGCATACCAAATATAAATACCCGGATGATAATTTGATCATCAACTAAGCAAGAGAGTTGTCGTATTAACATGATATACATATGAAATATATAATCATTGGTTTGGGAAATTACGGAGGAGGTTTGGCCGAGGAGTTGATGGCCATCGGACACGAAGTCATCGGTGTCGATCAGAACGAAGGGCGGGTGGATAATCTGAAAGACAAGATTACCACGGCTTTTGTGTTGGATGCAACGGATGAACTGGCTCTGGAAACTTTGCCACTCCGAGAGATCGATGTGGTGATTGTCGCTATCGGAGAAAATTTCGGGGCTTCTGTACGGGTGGTCGCTTTGCTGAAACAAAAGAAAGTGAAGCATATCTTTGCCCGGGCTATAGATTCGGTGCATAAGGCGATACTGGAAGCTTTCGCTATCGACAAAGTGCTGACCCCTGAAAAAGATGCCGCCCGCGAATTTGTACAGTTCCTGGCTTTGGGTATTCATGCCGAGTCGTTCCGGGTCGACGAAGACTATTATGTGATTAAGTTTAAAGTGCCTCGGAAATGTGCCGGTTATCCTTTGAGCGGAATGAACCTCGAAGAGGATTTTCATTTAAAACTGATTGCTTTGAAGCAGGCTGCCGAAGTGAAAAATATACTGGGAATGAAAAAACTGACTAAAGAGGTGATGACGGTTATTCCCGACAATTACCTGTTGAAAGAGGAAGACGAATTGGTGTGTTACGGTTTGTATAAAGATTTTCAGGCCTTGTGGAAAGCATTTTAAAAATCGGGGTAAATTTTCTTTCCCTTTTACTTTTTACTTTTTACTTTTTCCCTTATCTTTGCCGTCCATTTTGAATAGGTTTAACGCATTAAAAATCAATCCACTTTGGAAGGGGGTGCTTAAATTCGGACAAGCGGTGCTTGCCATGAAGTAGAAAAGAACTGAAAATAGAAGACAAAATGACCTCAGGAAGAGACTAAGCCGGAGGTTGTAATGGGAGGGTGTTACCCTGTTGTTATTTTATTTAATGCGTTTATTATAAACTATAAAAATTAGAAATCATGATTATTGTACCTTTAAAAGAAGGCGAAAATATCGAGAGAGCCTTAAAGAAATTCAAGAGAAAATTCGAAAAAACCGGTATTGTAAAAGAATTAAGAGATCGTCAGGCTTTCACAAAACCATCAGTACGTAACCGGGCCCAGCGGATCAAAGCTGTCTACAAGCAGAGTTTGCAACAGGCAGAAGAATAATTTTCTTCCCGGGCTTGTTTTTCCCGGAGGAAAGTGTTAAATTGGGTTCGTTTTAAGAACGATGAGTATGGAAATAGATTCATTTCTGAGTTATTTGAAAAATATTAAGCGCTATTCAGCACTTACTATTACAGCTTATAAAGAAGATTTGAATCAGTTTCGTGAGTTCTGTGAAAAAGTGGAATTGATCCGGCAGGATGAGGAAATTACTTCCAAGATGGTCCGGCGGTTTGAAATGGGATTGATGTCCGGTGGGTTGAAGATTGGCGGGGTGGACGGTGAAGAAAAGCTGAGGCCGATGACTGCCCGTTCCGTTAGGCGTAAATTGAGTTCTTTACGGACTTATTTCCGTTATCTGGTACGGGAGGGAAAGTTGACAGAAGATCCGACGGAGATTGTCGTGGCGCCTAAAATGGGAAAGCGATTGCCGGTGTTTGTGCCCGATTATCAAATGGATGAGGTGTTGGATAAACACGCTTCCGACAAGGATTTTGCAAATATCCGTGATCGGATGGTGTTGATGACGGCTTATTATACCGGAATGAGACGCTCGGAACTGGTGGCATTGAAATTGGAAGACGTCGATTTGGGGGGAGCGGTGATCCGGGTGAATGGGAAAGGAGACAAACAACGGATTGTTCCCATGTTACCGGAATTGGCCGGAGATCTCCGGATTTATCTGAACAAGCGGGAAGAACTGGTAGGTGAAAAACATCAGTTTGTATTCGTTACGGATAAAGGAAAACCGGTATACGATAAATTTATTTATCGTTTAGCTGTAAAATATCTGGGCGAAGTCACTTCGTTGAAGAAACGAAGTCCGCATGTCTTGCGGCATTCTTTTGCTACGGCTCTGTTGAATAACGGAGCCTGTATCGAGGCTATCCGTGAATTACTCGGCCATGCCGGACTGGCAGCGACTCAAATCTATACTCATAATTCTTTTGAGAGTTTGAAAAAGGTTTATAACCAAGCTCATCCCCGGGCTTAAAATTTAAGGAGGAAGTACTATGGAAATTAAAATTAATGCGGTTGGTTTTTCAGCAAGTTCTCAGTTGGAAGATTTCATTCAGAAGAAAATTTCTAAATTAGATAAATACCACGACGGAATTATCGGTTCGGAAGTTACCTTGAAACTGGAAAAAGACGACAATCTGGAAAATAAAGTAGTCGAAGTGCTGTTGAATGTTAAAGGCCAAGAAGTTTTTGCAAAGAAAAATGCAAAGAAATTCGAGGAAGCAGTCGATGAGCTTTATGATGTAGTAAAGCGTCAATTGGTGAAAATCAAAGAGAAAGAAAGAGAGTGCTGAAAAGACTAAAGGCGAGAAGATCAGAAGCTAAAGGTTAAAGACTGGAAAGCTAAAAGCGGGAAGGTTAAAAAAGCAGGGGAGGAAAGGCTGGAGGCGGATGAGTAAAACCTGAGCGAGAGTCGGAAACCGATAGTCGGATAAAAAGTTGAAACACAAACATTCAACTTTAAAGAAAATAATTTTGTAGAACAGAATTATTTAATTATATTTGCACGCTCAAAAAAGAGGGCTGAATAGGCTTGTTGTATGCAGGTCTTTGATTCCCCTGATGAGTTTTAGTTTGTATATAGAGTTATTTGAGATAAATTGTTTAATAATAAAAAGTTTTTAAGTCATGGCTAAAGAAAAGTTTGACAGGTCAAAACCACACGTAAATATTGGAACTATCGGTCACGTAGACCACGGTAAAACCACTTTGACTGCTGCTATCACTACAGTGTTGGCAAAAAAAGGTCTTTCTGAACTCCGCTCTTTCGATTCTATCGACAACGCTCCTGAAGAAAAGGAAAGAGGTATTACTATCAATACTTCACACGTTGAGTACGAAACAGCTAACCGTCACTACGCACACGTTGACTGTCCGGGTCACGCTGACTACGTAAAGAACATGGTTACTGGTGCTGCTCAGATGGACGGTGCTATCATCGTAGTTGCTGCTACTGATGGTCCGATGCCTCAGACTCGTGAGCACATTCTTTTGGCTCGTCAGGTAAACGTTCCGAGAATCGTTGTATTCCTGAATAAAGTGGATATGGTGGATGATCCTGAAATGTTGGAACTGGTTGAAATGGAAGTTCGTGAACTGTTGTCTTTCTATCAATATGACGGTGACAATACTCCGATCATCTTAGGTTCTGCACTGGGTGCATTGAACGGCGAGGCTAAATGGGAAGAAAAAGTAATGGAATTGATGGATGCTGTTGATAACTGGATTCCACTTCCTCCGCGTGATAATGAAAAACCGTTCCTGATGCCGGTTGAAGACGTATTCTCAATCACCGGTCGTGGTACTGTTGCTACCGGTCGTATCGAAACCGGTGTTGTACATGTAGGTGATGAATTGGAAATTATCGGTCTGGGTGCTGATGGTAAGAAAACCGTTTGTACCGGAGTTGAAATGTTCCGTAAATTATTGGATGAAGGAGAAGCTGGTGATAACGTTGGTTTGTTGCTGCGTGGTATCGACAAAAACGAAATCAAACGTGGTATGGTACTGGCAAAACCGGGTTCAGTTAAACCGCACAGCAAATTTAAAGCTGAGGTTTATATCCTGAAAAAAGAAGAAGGTGGTCGTCACACTCCGTTCCACAACAAGTACAGACCTCAGTTCTATCTGCGTACGATGGACGTTACCGGTGAAATCACTCTGCCGGAAGGAACTGAAATGGTAATGCCGGGAGATAACGTAACAATCACTGTTGAATTGTTGACTCCGGTAGCATGTTCAGTAGGTCTTCGGTTCGCTATCCGTGAAGGTGGACGTACCGTAGGTGCCGGTCAGATTACTGAAATCCTTGGTTAATATCTGATTTGTGATTCCGGTCTGCAAACTTGTATCGATCGGAGTCCGAATCCTGAAGGATATTTTTACGATTTACGATTATCCGGGAAACCGGTAACCGTAAACCGTAAATTAAAAATCCGAAATAAAGATACGGGTGTAGCTCAGTTGGTAGAGCACTGGTCTCCAAAACCAGGTGTCGGGAGTTCGAGTCTCTCCTCCCGTGCTGAAATGTTTTAATTTTAAATTTTAAATTGTAAATTTGCAGGCAATTTAAAATTTACAATCGAAGATCTAAAATGAAAATAAAAGCTTATTTCGCAGACGTTTATAACGAGCTGGTCAATAAAGTCTCCTGGCCATCATGGTCTGAACTCCAGAGCAGTGCTACCATAGTAATGATAGCTTCCGTCATTATTGCAATTGGTATATTTGTAATGGACTTTTCGTTCAGACACATTATGGATTTCATATATAGTATGTTTTATTAATCTTCAGAACTACATGGCAGAAATTAAAAAAAGATGGTATGTACTTCGTGTGATCGGCGGGAAAGAGAAGAAGGTAAAGGAGTACATCGAGAATGAAGTTGCCAGTCTAGGGCTGCAAGATTATGTTTCACAGGTTTTGATACCTACCGAGAAAATTTATCAGGTACGTAACGGTAAAAAGATAAGCCAAGAGCGGAACTTTTTTCCCGGTTATGTAATGATAGAGGCGGCTCTTGTCGGTGAGATACCCCACATGCTTCGTGATATCACGAACGTGATAGGCTTCCTGGGGGAAACTAAAGGGGGCGATCCGGTGCCGATGCGTCAATCGGAAATCAACCGGATTCTGGGTACAGTAGATGAACTGTCGGAACAGCCCGAGGAGATAAACATACCTTATGTCGTTGGCGAATCGGTAAAAGTTACTGACGGTCCGTTCAACGGTTTTACCGGCGTGATAGAGGAAGTGAACAATGACAAAAAACGGGTGAAAGTAATTGTCAAGGTTTTTGGTCGTCAGACACCACTCGAATTGAGTTTCATGCAGGTAGAAAAAGAATAAACAAATATTAGTTCTTAAAGTTTTTAAAGTTTCTAAAGTTCTTAAAGTGTGTTCTGCTCTGGTTGTGATTAAAGCAGCACTGCAGTTTTCATTAACTTTATAAACCTTATAACTTTATAAACTTTCAAACTCTAAAAAAAATGGCAAAAGAAGTTGAAGCTCTTATCAAGCTACAGATTAAAGCTGGTGCCGCGAATCCTTCTCCTCCAGTGGGTCCTGCTTTAGGTTCTAAAGGAGTCAATATTATGGACTTCTGCAAACAATTCAATGCAAGAACTCAGGACCAGGCAGGTAAGATCATTCCGGTGATTATTCAGGTTTACGGTGATAAATCTTTTGATTTCATTACCAAACAGCCCCCTGTTGCTATTCAGCTTTTGGAAGCAGCAAAACTCAAATCCGGTTCTGCAGAACCTAACCGTAAAAAGGTGGCTTCTTTGTCTTGGGACAAAGTAAAGGAAATTGCAGAAGGCAAAATGAGCGATTTGAATGCTTTTGAAATTGAAAAAGCAATGAGCATGGTAGCTGGAACTGCCAGAAGTATGGGGATCACCATCGATGGTGAGAAACCTTTTTAATGAATTCGTAATACTTCAAACGTACTGAGTAAACTAACAAAAAATAAGAAGTTAGCTTTAGAAAAGATCGAAGATGGTAGAGCTTATACCATTGAAGAAGCTGCTCAGCTGGTGAAAGAAATTACTTTTACCAAGTTTGATGCGTCAGTTGACATAGACGTTCGTCTGGGTGTAGACCCGCGTAAAGCCAATCAAATGGTTCGCGGTGTCGTTACATTGCCCCATGGAACCGGTAAAGATATCAGAGTATTGGTACTTTGTACCCCTGATAAGGTTGAAGAAGCCAAAGCTGCCGGTGCCGACTATGTTGGATTGGATGAGTATATTGAAAAATTGAAATCAGGTTGGACTGATATCGACATCATTATTACTATGCCGGCCATCATGGGTAAAATTGGTGCTTTAGGACGAATCCTAGGTCCGCGTGGATTGATGCCAAACCCGAAGAGCGGTACTGTTACCATGGAAATCGGTAAAGCCGTAAAAGAGGTTAAGCAGGGAAAAATTGATTTTAAAGTTGACAAATTTGGTATCGTACACACTTCTATCGGTAAAGTAAACTTTGAAGCAGAAAAGATTATGGATAATGCCCGTGAATTTATGGCTACGATCCAAAAACTGAAACCTTCTTCTGCAAAAGGTACTTATGTGAAGAGTGTATTCCTGTCAAGTACAATGAGTCCCGGTATTAAATTAGACCTTAAGTCATTACTTGATTAATTATTAACCTTTAAAGGACCATTTGTAGAATGAAAAGGGAAGAAAAACAAGTAATCATAGACAATTTAACCGAGCAGATAAAAGCACACAAGCATATCTATATCAGTGATATCTCTGAATTGGATGCAGCTGCGAC
>ENA-UEYD01002317-UEYD01002317.1-human-gut-metagenome-genome-assembly--contig:-NODE-2317-length-10766-cov-3.498831_pt1 | contig 10766 bp, 7 predicted proteins | sample MGYA00242907_ERZ507875 | MGnify/ENA primary metagenome ERZ507875 (study PRJEB26167, sample SAMN06115506) | human gut metagenome | host: Homo sapiens | place: China:Shandong | collected 2015-08-07...
TCCGAAATGGGAAGGACGAGACCGTTTCTTCCTCGACCCCGGTCACATGGCTCCCATGCTCTATTCCCAATTGGCACTTATCGGTAAGTTCACATTGGACGAGCTGAAACAGTTGCGCCAGTGGGGCTCCCCCACCCCGGGCCATCCCGAAGTAGACGTAATGCGTGGCATCGAAAACACTTCCGGTCCGTTGGGACAGGGACACGTGTTTGCCGTAGGTGCCGCCATCGCTGCCAAGTTCTTGGCCGCACGTACCGGTAATCCGACTTTTGCCAAAGAGACCATCTACGCATATATTTCCGACGGAGGCATTCAGGAAGAAATCTCCCAAGGCGCAGGCCGTATTGCAGGTTGCCTCGGTTTGGACAACCTGGTCATGTTCTACGACTCCAACGACATCCAGCTTTCTACCGAAACCAAGGATGTAACGACCGAAGACACGGCCATGAAATACCGTGCATGGAACTGGAACGTCATTGAAATCAACGGTAACGACTGCGAACAGATTCGCGAAGCACTGAATGCAGCCAAGGCAGAGAACCAACGTCCTACGTTGATTATCGGCAAGTGCATCATGGGTAAGGGTGCCCGCAAGGACGACAATTCCTCTTACGAACATAACTGCAAGACGCACGGTGCCCCTCTCGGTGGAGATGCCTATAAAAACACCATGGTGAACCTCGGTGCAGACCCGGAAAATCCGTTCGTGATTTTCGACGACGTGAAGGAACTTTACGCCAAACGTGCCGAAGAACTGAAAGGTATCGTGGCCGCCCGCGTGGAAGAAGAAAAGGCATGGGCTTCCGCCCATCCCGAAAAGGCCGCACAACAGGCTGAATGGTTCAGCGGCGCAGCCCCCAAGGTGGACTGGACGGCCATCAAACAGAAAACAGGCGACGCTACCCGTAACGCCTCGGCCGCCGTACTGAGCGCATTGGCTGAACAAGTGCCCAACATGATTTGCGCTTCGGCCGACCTTTCCAATTCAGACAAGACAGACGGCTTCCTGAAGAAGACCCATGCTTTCACCTCCGGTGATTTCAGCGGTGCGTTCTTCCAAGCCGGTGTAGCCGAGTTGACCATGGCTTGCTGCTGCATCGGTATGATGCTCCACGGCGGTGTCATCGCAGCCTGCGGTACGTTTTTCGTTTTCTCCGACTACATGAAACCTGCCGTACGTATGGCAGCCCTGATGCAGATTCCGGTCAAGTTCATTTGGACACACGACGCATTCCGTGTAGGCGAAGACGGCCCGACCCACGAACCGGTTGAACAGGAGGCCCAAATCCGCTTGATGGAGAAACTGAAAAACCATCACGGCCAGAACTCCCTCCTCGTGCTCCGTCCTGCTGACGCAGAAGAGACCACGGCATGCTGGAAGCTCGCCATGGAGAATACCGACACGCCGTCTGCCCTTATCCTTTCTCGCCAGAACATCGAAATGTTGCCGGAAGGAAATGACTATGGCCAGGCAGCCAAAGGTGCTTACATCGTAGCCGGTTCCGACGAGAACCCGGATGTCATCCTCGTGGCTTCAGGTTCCGAAGTTTCCACACTCGTGGCCGGTGCCGCCCTGCTGCGTGCCGATGGCGTGAAAGTACGCATCGTGAGCTGCCCGTCAGAAGGCTTGTTCCGCAGCCAGTGTCCGTGCTATCAGGAAGAAATCCTGCCCGCCGGAGCCAAGATATTCGGCCTCACCGCCGGCCTGCCCGTCAACCTCCAAGGTCTGGTAGGTGCCAACGGCAAGGTGTTCGGCTTGGAAAGCTTCGGTTTCTCGGCTCCCTACAAGGTGCTCGACGAGAAACTCGGCTTCACGGCGCAGAACGTGTACAACCAAGTCAAAGAAATGCTCTGATGATGGAAGTGAAGACTGTCGGTCTGGCCTCAGACCACGCAGGATACGCACTCAAGCAGTTCGTGAAGGAATACCTCGCCGAAAAAGGCTATGCCTATAAGGATTTCGGCACGGATTCCGAAGCCAGTTGCGACTATGCCGACTATGCCCATCCCTTGGCTCAAGCCGTAGAAGGCGGGGAATGCTATCCGGGCATAGCCATCTGCGGCAGCGGCGAAGGCATCAGCATGACGCTGAACAAGCACCAAGGCATACGCGCAGGCTTGAGTTGGATTCCGGAAATCGCCCATCTGTGCCGCCAGCACAACGATGCCAATGTGCTGGTCATGCCGGGACGTTTCATCGACACGGACATGGCGCGGAGAATCATGGACGAATTCTTCGCCACCGACTTTGAAGGCGGACGACACCAGAACCGCATCGTCAAGATTCCGGTGAAGTAATCCGCGTCTTTCACTTATTCCATACAGCCGCAATCCTTTTTTTATGGGTTTGCGGCTGTATTTGCATTTGCCTCAGAAAAATCCTTTTCCTATCTTCCCCCCATCACCGGAAAATCGTTACATTTGTACACTGGTTTGAACCCACGGCTTTGCAAGACAAAGCCCAAAAGGAAAACATCATGAAAAGAATATTACTTTGGCTGAATGCCTTTTTCATCCTTTGCCCGCCTTCGCAGGCGCAAAACCCGACCGCCTCGCCGGGCATCGACACCCTCGCCTACCGCGTAGGGGTTTTCGGCGAGACGCTGCCGCAAGAGAAAGTGTACTTGCACATCGACAACACCTGCTATTTCTTGGGCGACACCATCTGGTACAAAGGCTATGTCACACGCAGCGACAACGGCAAGCCCACCGACCTGAGCCGCATCCTCTACGTGGAGTTGCTCACGCCGGACGGCTACCTCGTGGAACGCCAGCAACTGGAAATGCCGGACGGTACGGCGCACGGTGCTTTTCTGCTCACCGACTCCCTGTACGCCGGATACTACGAACTACGCGCCTATACGCGTTGGATGCTGAACTTCGGCCGTTATGAGCATCCCCATTCCCCGTACACCGAGGAGATGTTCTACAATGAAAAGATGGCCAAAGACTTCTTCCGCGACTACGACAAACTCTACTCGCGCGTGTTCCCCGTGTTCGACCGCCCGTCCGCTCCCGGCGACTACCGGAAGGACATGACGCTCCGCCCCCTGCGGCGGTACTTCCGCGCACGGAAAGGCAAACCGGACATGGACCTGAAGTTCTATCCCGAAGGGGGCACGCTCGTGGCCGGACTGCCCGGACACGTGGCCTTCGAACTGAACGACGAAGACGGGCAGCACGCCGAAGCCGAACTCACGATATACGACCGCAAAAAACAGGCCGTGGCGCACGCCCGTACCGTGCACCGCGGGAGGGGCACGTTCGTCCTGCCCCAGATAGAGGCCGAAGGAGGCTACAAGGCCGTGTTCAGCCACGGCGGATACGAATACGAAGCGGAACTCCCCGAACCGGAGGAGACGGGATGCGCATTGCGCGTCACGCAAGAGGGCAACCGGATACGCGTCCGGATACAAACCGCCGGACAGACCGGAGAGAAAGTAGGCCTGCAAGTCCTGCACGGCGGCGCGTCGCAACAAATTCAGGCATTGTCGCCCGACGGACAGGGATGTGCCACGGCCTGCCTTTGTGCCGACAGCCTGCCGGAAGGGGTGAACCAACTGACCCTCTTCGACGGGCAGGGCCGCATTCTGGCCGACCGCCTGTACTTCGTCCGCCATGGCGGCAGCCCTGCACAACTGTTGGCTGCAAAGGGGATAGAAAAGGAATACGCCCCCTTCGCCCCCGTGGAGGTACGGCTGAAGCTTCATGCGGACAAGCCGGACTCGGCCAAGGTATCCGTCGCCGTGCGCGACCGCGCCACGGACGAAACCACCTACGACAACGGCACGATGTTCACCGAAATGCTGCTCTGTAGCGACCTGAAAGGCTTCGTGGAAGACCCGGGATATTATTTCGAGGCCGACGACAGCATCCACCGCCGCGACCTCGACCTGCTCATGCTCGTGCAGGGATGGCGGCGTTACGAATGGCGCACGATGTCCGGGACGGAAACCTTCAGCCTGTGTTTCATGCCCGAACGGATGCAGAGCCTGACTGGCAGCGTGCATCCCACCTACTCGCTCCTGCCCGAAGCCGACTATGGCGAACTTGTCTACATCCCGGGGATGGGAAAAGAGCTTCCCCTCTACACCACAGCCGGCACGCCGCTTTCGTTGGACGACCTTTACGGCACGACTTACAGCGGCAAGATGAAAAAGGAAGTGACCGTGACGGCCACTTTCGCCCAAGGCACCGACATCGTGGAAGCCTCGCAGGACACCAAGGGTGGACGTTTCACCATGCTCTCCCCCATCCTGCATGGCGATTGCAGCCTCTTCCTGACAGCCACGGACTCCACCAAGTTCAACAAGCGGAAGGAAAAACGGAACTACAAGGAGTTTCACGACGAAGAAGCCTATCCGGACTATTATGTGAAGCAAGACCGCTTCTACCCCGTCTTTCCCAAGCCATACAGTTATTATCATGATGCCGTATTCGAGAACATGGAAGACGCCTCGCTCTTGCCGGACAGCCTAGTTTCGGGCACACGCATGATGGCGGCCGTGACCGTACGCAACAAGCGCGGCGGCCTGCGCAAGCTCAACCTGAAGAAACCCACGCTCGTGGTGGATGCTTACGAGGCGTTCAATCTGGCCGCCGACTACGGCCTGAACTGCGGCATGTATGACTGGCGCACTTTCACCAAACAAGTCTGCACGGTCTACATCGGCGACATGAACCAGTCCCGCCACTACTTCATACAGGAACGCTACGACAGCCTGCCGCTCAACCACAAGGACAGGGCGTTGCCCGTGGGAGTGGCCATCACCAACCAGACGGAAGCCGTGCGCCGCAAATACCACAAGCTCTACAATCTGGACAAGCTCTACATCTACACCGACTATTCCCCGCGCGAGGAAAACAGTTGGAAGTACAGCGGCACGGACCAACCCGACGTGGTGGTGGACTATCGCCTCTTTCCGGGCGAGGCGCGGCAATACACCTTCCGCGACCGCCGCTACCTCATGACGGGCTACTCCGTGTGCAAGGACTTCTACCATCCGGACTATAGCCGACGCCCCCTGCCTGGCACTGCAGACTATCGCCGTACACTGTATTGGAATCCCGACGTGAAGTTCGACGCACAAGGAGAGGCCACGCTACGCTTCTACAACAACGGCAAAGCATCCTCGCTTTCCATTGAAGCCGAAGGGGTATCCCCTGACGGTCAACCTCTCTCATGGAAATCCGCGAATCCGACAGAGTGACAAGACATAAGACGGATAAGCTGACAAAAAGAAAGCTTTCCACCGGAAAATCCCTTGAAGAAAACGTCCCGTCCAAAGCAAACGGGACGTTTTTTCAGGTCCAAACGGTCGATTCCCCGGCCTGATTCCGGCAATATCCTACGGTCGAATGCGATTTTTTCTGCGCCAAACGAAAAATCGTTTGTTTGAGAAAAAAATGTTAATGTCCTCATACCGACACGGAGCCATCTACATGTCGGCCCCCCAAACACATGAAAATTTTGAAAAATCCGGTATAGGACTCTATTTTTTTCTCTATCCGGAACGTACACGCCTCCCGAAAACGGATGACAGAATGTCATACATGCTCCCAGACATGCTTACGCGGCCTCCACCGGCTTGCGGAGCACACGCCCACAGGCATGCCCTGAGACGCACTTTTTCCTCGTACGGCTTACAATTTGTCCTCTCGCTGACATACGAGAATCGCGTATTTACATCGCCTTCCGTCCCCGGCTGCAAATAACGGATTCTCGCGAAACCCGTTTTGACTTTTTGACAATATGATATTTTCCATTCCGACCGCCCCCGTATCCACTCCCCAACGACCCTATTTTGCAAAAATCCGTCCCTTACCGCACTGCCATACGATATAAATTGCTACATTTGCATGTCTCATAGTCTAAACGGCCGTGGCCTTGTGGCCTTGGGACATAACGGAACCCTCGACCACGAACCGTGTACCACGGCTCAGGAAACTGCCCGGGAACAACAAACCGACACTTACGACCATGCAAGAAGAAATCAACGAATTCGTAGAGGCACTTTACCGCTTCGTAGCAAACGAAATCAAACGGGTAACAGACCCCATATACTGTCAGGAGGGCATCAAAATCGTGGATGCCCGAAACCATATCTTCCGCCTCTCCGATACGTTACGTACCGATGAGGCGGAAGACACATACGCCTTGTCCGACCTTTGCATCGTAGACGAGGACATGCAGACCGTCCCCAACCGACAACGCATGTACCGCATTGCACGGAACCACTGGCAGATATAAGCCCCGCCATGGAAAAGACCCGACGGGACGGAAATCACAGACGGTCAGAAAGTCCATCCAAGCCGTAACATCGGCTTAATTGCATTACAAACGGTAGCACGGTAAGTATCTGTACCTTTTTCTTTTCTGTCAGAATACTTAAGTTCCGTCTGGTTTGTTTTAGTCGACATGACATAGATACCGACTTCTGTACCAAGATAAAGCCCCTTGTACACATAAAAGTCCAGGCCGGTAAATACGCTTGCGGCCATGCCGACATAAGCCCGTTCGCCTATGCTCCCGTCAGCCGCCGGTACACAATTCTCATACACGACCTGATAGGTACGGCTTCCATTGCCCAAATCTTCTGTATATTCCGCTTTGGCAGAGGCAAAATGTTTATATACCCCTACCTGCATCCCCGCATACAAAGACAACCGCTTGGCTATCTTAAAATGACGTTCGTATCCTAAATCCACACTCAGGTCGCCTACCCGGCCTTTCGCCAAGTCGTCACCCGACTCATCAGCCTCATATTTTACGGACTCAAGACCAAAGCCTATTTTCAAACGTAAAGCATCTCTATCCGTCATAAAATAACGGAACTTCAAACCATTAAGACTATAATCATCTTCACCTTGCCCGAAAGGGTTGAATTGCACTTCCGTCCCGAAAGAACCGGCCTTCGACTTTCCTCCTTCTGCGGAAACATTTGACGCAAACAGCATCAATGCCGCAGCCAACACACATTTTACACCCTCCATGTCGTCCCTTTTATCATACAAGCGCCATCAAAGCCTCATCGTCCAATACGCCGAGTTGGTGCACGCGGATAACTTCTTCCGTCCGCGCGGCATCATCTGTGCGGAAAACCAAGATACCCTTTCCGCCCAAGAGGAAAGAATAAAGATAGGATATACCTATCCCCTCACCCGTAATCACACGTACGGCATCGGCCGCACGCCCGGGACGGTTGTCCAACGTAATGGCAAACACTTCCGACATGCTGGCCGAAATGCCTGCCGCTCGCAACACTTCGTATGCCCGTGTAGGTTCGGAACAGATAATACGGTAGATGCCATATTCCACGGTATCGGATATGGTGGAAGCAATCAACTGGACACCGGCTTCTTTGAACAAGTCCAACACGCGCAACAATGTACCCGACTTGTTCTCTACAAAAATAGATATTTGATGTACTGTCATATTTTTCATTTTTATATCAACGTTCTACGTAAATCCCTTACCCTTACGGCCTTGCCTTCCTGTTTGGGCAAAGTTCCCTTGGGTACCAGTCTCACCACGGGAGTCAAAAGGATTTCATCCTTCAGTTGGCGCGTGATTTCACGGGTCAGCGCCTGCAAGCGCGGATAGTCGTCGCTGAATTCCTTTAACTCCACTTCCACCGTCATCAAGTCGTTGGCCTCTTCATTGGTCAGGGTTATCAAATAGTCCGTCCCGAGTTCTTCAAACTGCATCAATATCGTCTCAATCTGAATGGGGAAGATGTTGACCCCTTTCAGAATCATCATGTCGTCGCTCCGTCCCTTCATGCGGTCGAGCCGCTTGTGGTGACGTCCGCACGGACAGTCGCCCGGTAAAATACGGGTCAAATCGCGGGTGCGGTAGCGCAACAACGGCATAGCTTCGCGGTTGATGGTGGTCAGCACCAGTTCGCCCACCTCGCCGTCGGGCACGGGTTCCAACGTCTGCGGATCCACAATCTCCACGATATAATAATCTTCCCAAATGTGCATCCCGTTCTGTTCCGTACACTCGAAGGCCACCCCCGGCCCACACATCTCGGACATGCCGAATGAGTTATAAGCTTTCACCCCCAACATCTTCTCGATTTTGCGCCTTTGTTCCTCCGAATGCGGTTCCGCCCCGATGACCAGAGTACGGAGCTTCGTGTCACGCACAGGGTCTATCCCCATTTCCTCCATCACCTCATGGATACGGCTGGCGTAACTGGGGATGGCATGCAAGGCCGTCGTACCGAAATCCGTAATAAACTTAATCTGCCGCTTGGTGTTGCCCGCAGCCGCCGGCACCGTCAGCATGCCGAGGCGTTCGGCTCCGTATTGGAAGCCCAGTCCGCCCGTAAACATGCCGTACCCCGACGAGTTCTGAAAGACATCGCCCCGCCTCAGGCCGACCATGTACAAGCAACGCGCCACGGCATTGGCCCACTCGTCCAAATCCTTCTGCGTGTGCAGGATGACCGTAGGGGTGCCTGTCGTGCCACTGGAAGAATGCAGGCGCACCACTTCGCTCATCGGCACCGCGGCAAGCCCGAACGGGTAATTGTCGCGCAAATCCTGTTTCGTAGTAAAAGGAATCTTACGCAAGTCGTCCAACGAACGTATGTCTTCAGGAGACAAATGAGCCTCGGCAAACCGTTTCTGATAAAAAGGAGATTTCATACAACGACGGACCGTACGGAGCAAACGTTCGAATTGCAACGCCTCGATTTCCGTCCGCGTCAAAGTTTCTAATTCTTCATGCAAATACATTTCCATTTGTGTTTTAATCATGACGGGGACAAAGTTATAAAAAACTATCGCAAAAAGAGGGCATTTCCTTTTATTTTTTCACGGCATCCTCCATATCTTCCTCCCGACAGGACATAAAAAAAGGGCTCCGCTGAGCCCAACCTTTGTTAACCTTAAATCTAATACTATGAAAAACACAGTACAAAGGTACAACCTTTTGGCGGTTCTGCAAATTTCTTGCTCTAAAAAACATGTTATATAACATATTTTATCTTTTCAAGAAACATTTTCAATCTTCATGGGAATCGAAAGCAAAGTTTTTTGTACCTTTGACCGGAAAGAAAAACCAATCAAACAAAACCTGAATGAAAAAGCAATATTTAAAAACCGTGATTCTGGCCGCCGCATTGGCAGGGCCGCTCAACGCCATGGGACAAGTCGCCACTCCGACGCATACCATCCAACAGACATTTACCATCCCCAGTCCCGACTACAAACTCAGTCCTTACACCGGCATGACACGTCAAAGCTGGATTGACGCAGCCGAATACTTGTTAAGCGGGGCTTTCACTTACATCCGCACATTGGACGACCCGATGTATTTCCCCAAACAGCTCGACAAGACTTATCCTAATAATGAAGGACAAGTGCCCACGGCCAAACTGGAAGGATTCTGCCGCACGCTGTTCGTAGCCGCTCCCCTGCTCCGGGAAAAGCCGGAACTCACTTTAAACGGGATAAAAGTGGCGGACTACTACCGCCACCAACTTCTGAACCTCATCCGTCCGGACAGTCCGAGCTTCATCCCTCACCGTAAGGGGGGACCGAGCCAGATACTGGTGGAATTCGGCGCCCTGGCCATATCATTGTCTGTGGCCAAGGACATCCTTTGGGAACCGCTCACGCAAGAGCAAAAAGACCAACTGGCCGCCACGATGCTAAGTTACGGCAACGGTCCGACCATAGGGTCGAACTGGATGTTCTTCAATGTTTTCGTCATCAGCTTCTTCAAGGAACAAGGTTATGCCGTCAACGACCAACGCATGAAAGAAAACCTGGAAAAGATTCTCAAGCTCTATCGCGGAGAAGGCTGGTATAACGATGCGCCGGCATACGACTATTACAGCATGTGGGCATTCCAGATGTACGGCCCCATTTGGGCGCAAATGTACGGGCACTTCTATCCGGAATATGCCGCGCAGTTCATGAAAAACCAGCATGACTTGGCGGACAATTATCCTTATATGTTCAGTGCGGAAGGCAAAATGAACATGTGGGGACGGAGCATCCCTTACCGCTTCGGTGCCGTCGTGCCGCTCGCGTTGTTAGGATATGAAAAAGCCCCGGACATCAATTACGGATGGATGCGCCGCATCGCTTCCGCCACCCTGCTGCAATTTTTGCAGAACCCCGATTTTCTGGAAGACAATGTGCCGACGCTGGGATTCTACGGCACCTTCGCACCGGCTGTGCAGATTTACAGTTGCCGAGGCAGTGTATACTGGTGCGGAAAGGCGTTCCTGAGCCTGCTCCTCCCTGCCGACAATCCGTTCTGGACCGCTGTGGAGAATAACGGGCCATGGGAAAAGGATTTCAAAAAAGACCATGTGTACAACAAATTCCAACCCGCAACGAACCTGCTCATCACCGACTATCCGAATTGCGGAGGGGCGGAAATGCGTTCGTGGTGCCATGAAACGGTAGCCAACGACTGGCAAAAGTTCCGCAGTTCCGAAAACTATAACAAGCTGGCCTACCACACGGAATTCCCTTGGATGGCCGACGGGACGAACGGAGAGGTTTCCATGAACTACGCCACCCTGAACGGCAAGAACCAATGGGAGGTACTCCGTCTCTACACGTTCCAAAGTTTTGAAAACGGCATCTACCGACGCGATGCCGAATTGGAAACCAACCGTGACATCCGGTACAAACTGGCGGATATTCCCCTGCCCAACGGTGTCTTGCGAGTAGACAAGGTCGTCACTCCGGCAGCCACCAAAGTCCGTTTGGGACATTACACCTTACCGGAAATCAACGGC
>ENA-UEYD01002319-UEYD01002319.1-human-gut-metagenome-genome-assembly--contig:-NODE-2319-length-10749-cov-5.379873_pt1 | contig 10749 bp, 5 predicted proteins | sample MGYA00242907_ERZ507875 | MGnify/ENA primary metagenome ERZ507875 (study PRJEB26167, sample SAMN06115506) | human gut metagenome | host: Homo sapiens | place: China:Shandong | collected 2015-08-07...
TCAGGTTGCGAACCGCTGCTTTCTCATCTTCTATAATAATTACTTTCATGAGGCACTCGATATTAAAGGAATACGTATGGTAAACTGCTCGTTCTCGCTGATTTGTATCTCCCGCTTGTAAAGCAAATGATAGCGTTTTGCAAGATTTGCCAGTCCTATGCCAGTTCCGGTAGTAGCAGTCAGTTTAGGCTGCACCGGATTGGTAACGATTAATTCTTCCTCTTCGGTATAAATACGGATATTCAATGGATGCCTGTCGCTTATTTCATTATGTTTCACTGCATTCTCTATCAGCATCTGAACTGCCATAGGAGGCAAATAATAATTGGCATATTTATTATCAATACAAATATCAAAAGAGAGATTATCTTCAAAGCGCATCTGCAACAAAAAGATATAGGCCGACACAAATTCTATTTCATCCTTCAAAAACACACTTTTCGAATCATTTCCCTGCAAGGTGTATCGCAAAACACGGGAAAGTTCCTGAATGTATTCCTGTGCTTTATCCTGATCTTCACGTACCAGTGACCGGAGAGTATTCAGAGAGTTAAAAAGCATATGTGGATTCAATTGATTCTTCAAAGCCTCATATTGGTTCAGGATGTTCTCGGCCTGCAACTGCTGGTTTTCTATAACGACTTCCTGCTGGCGCCGAATAAGGTAGGATATATAACAACTTCCCGATACGGTACAGGTTATTATAAAATCACGTAGAGGATGCAGATAATGATGTACCATGGCATCAATGGCCGGAATATCGAAAGTGTGATGAAAGAATACAAAACATTTCCCTAACAAGCTGCTTAAGATCCAAGTCAGTATCAATGACAATATCATCTTCTGCCAGGTGATTTTTACAGCCGGCTGATTAAAGTGGAATAGCAAGGTATTCACCTCAAACAGAATCACAAGAGAAATGAAAGTGAAAAACACTTCGCTTACCACATCAGCAGGCCTCATGCCCGGAAACAATGTCTGGCTCTCGAAGACATCAAAGAGAGAAACCAATTCCGGAAAATGAATTAATGTTGCCACGGAAATGGAAACGATGAGTATAAACAGTGTATACCGGTTTTTCATGCTTGCAGTATTTTACCTACAAAGATACATTTTATTCTATCACATCCTTATCTTTTCAAAGATAAGGAATCTTACTTTTCAGCAGAAGCCTGCTCTTTCATAATCCTTGCCGTGACGTACATGCCGGGACGGAATTGGCTGTCCACAGTATCTACCTTGGCGTAGACTTCAACAGAACGTGTATCTTCATCCACTTTCTGCCCGATAGATATCAAAGTAGCCTTAAATACAGTTTTGCCCATTCCGTTTACACGAAATTGTACCGGATTTCCCACTTTCATATCTGCCAAATCCTTTTCATAGGTTGTCAATCTGAGTAAAGTCCGGCTTTTATCTACTATTTCACAAAGAGCATCTCCTACATTCATATATTTACCGACATTCATTTTCACATCTGCCACATAACCACTGATCGGAGCTTTAATCTGCAAAAAAGGTTGAATACCCTCCTTTAGCAGGACTTCAGGTTCAACTTCCAGTAATTTCAACTGTGCAGCTGCCGCTTCTACACGGCTCTTCATTGAAAGGTAATCTGCCTTGCTTTGCTGAAGTTTCTTTTGGGAGGCAGCTTGTTCGACAGAAAGAGCTTGTTGGCGAAGATATTCTGCTTCCAGAAACTCAGCCTGTGCATGACTGTCCAGATATGTCTGTTGTAAAGTTATAAAGTCGGGATTTTCCAGAGTAGCCAATACACTCCCTTGTCGGACTGGTTCGCCGGGCAGCAAAGAAGTACTCTTAATGACCCCACCCATCGTAAGTGAAACTGTCGCCATCCGTTGCGGAGGAATAACCATTGTACCGTTAAATGACACCTGATTGGGTTTAGAAGTAGCTGAGGTAATAGCATCTACCTGAATGCTATCTGTCACGTTTTCTACTACGGCAACAGCGGTAGCCTCTTCTGCCGGTTGGACTTTTTTGTTCTCGCCGCATGCCGTTAGCACCAGCAGAATTAAGGGGAAAGTTATCTTTTTCATCGTCATCATTCTATTTAAAAAGTTCGTATTCAAGGGCTGCTATATTGTATTGATATACCGTTTCGAGGTATCCGCGACGAATGTCACGCGCCACATTAACGGCTTGTATAAATTCAGTTATATTAGTTTCGCTATGTTGCAACTGCAGGTTAGCCACTTTCAACAGTTCATCCGCTTCTTTCAATGCCGATGTTGTATAATAGCGCAAACTTTCAGACTGACGGCGCAAACTGGCAACAGCTTCCGAAACCTTGTTATATAGATTCTGTGTATTAGTCTCAGCTTCAGTTCTTGCTATGACGGCAGCCACTTTCGCCTGCTTTATCTTGCTGCGCCGCGGCAAGAAGTAAACCGGAAAGGAAACTCCAACCATCCACGAATTCAATCCTTTCAGTGGAAGTATATCCTGACGTACGTAACCGAAGGACAGTTCAGGGAAAAATCGGCTTCGCTCCACATTCAGTTGTGCTTTGGCCTCATTAGCCTGACTCTGAAAATAATTTAGGTGAACTTCCGAAAAAGAAGACGCCTGATAATCTGCCGGAAACTGCACCAATGCCGCATCTGCCGGAACCAATGGCCGATCTGCATAACAGACCCAATTCAGGCGTGACAAAGCCAGTTTTTCTTCTTCCTGTGCCTGAAAAAGGCGATTCTTCATATCCGCTGCCATACTGGTGGTCATGTTTTTCTCTAGCAGGGTTATTTCTCCCTGTTGATAGCGCAACTCCCCCATGCGCTGCAATTGCTCGGCCAATTTATTCTGGTCATTGTATAAAACACGAAGATTGCAAGCATACAGATAATATGCCCATGCACGCTTCACTTCTGCCACCACTTCTTTTTCAACAATCTGCCGATAGAAAGTCCCCGTTTCAACCTGCCTGTTCACCAAGGCATTCTTATAAAAAGGAGTCAACAGAGAGCCTAATCCCTGGGTCACTTCCCACTGCTTGTCTTTTCTAAGTTCACCATTCAATTGTCCCCATGAATAGTTCATCTCGGTAGGAGATAATTCCAACACTTCTCCCCTGCCCGCCTTTACCTGGCGAATTGCGGCAGAAGCTATTTTCAGCCGGGGGTGATTCTGCTTTGCCAGTTCTATGGCCTGATCCATTGTCACTTTCTCCTGAGCTTTCGCCGTAAAGGGCAACATAACAGCCAACAACAGGAAGAAGAACAAGAACTTTTTCGCAGAGAAACGGCGTTTCCATACCACTGTATAGCTTACAATCTGATAGAAAACAGGAATAATAAGCAGTGTCAATACAGTAGATACAATCAGCCCGCCAATAACTACGGTAGCCAACGGACGCTGCACTTCGGCGCCCGCCGAGGTGGCAATGGCCATAGGAACAAATCCCAAAGAAGCAACCAGCCCTGTCAAGAAGACAGGCCGCAACAGATGAGCGGTTCCACGGGCAATCACCCGTCTGGTAGAAAGAGCATGCATAGTTTCTTTTCTTATATCATTAAAGTGATTAATCATTAAAATACCATTGAGAACTGCTACACCGAAGAGCGCTATGAAGCCTACTCCTGCCGAAATACTGAATGGAAGACCGCGCAGCCATAGTGCCAGAATACCGCCAATCAATGAAAGAGGCACGGTAGAGAACACCACCAATGTGTAAGTAACATTCTTGAAAGCGAAAAACAATAGCAACAGAATCAGCATCAAAGCTACCGGTACAACCACCAACAAAGTATTGATGGCATTCTGCAAATTCTCAAATTGTCCGCCATATTCGAAATAGTATCCGGGCTTCAATTGAATATTTTTATCCAGTGTCTTCTGTATATCCTGCACTACTTGCTGAATATCCGCTCCACGCACATTGACCCCGATTACAATACGACGTTTGGTTGCATCCCGGTTAATCTGTAACGGACCATTCACCAAATCAATGGTAGCTACCTCACTGACCGGTATCTGAATGCCTTCATTGGAACGGACAAAGAGTTTATCCAGATTCAAATCAGCCACTTTATCCTGATCCAGACGAACCACCAAATCAAAACGACGCTCATTCTCAAAGACTACTCCACTTGCCTCTCCGGCATAGGCTGTACGAATAATAGTATTCAATTCTTCTATATTGATACCATAGCGGGCAATCTTTCCACGATTATACTTTACTACCAATTGAGGCAACCCCATTGTCTGTTCTACAATCACATCCGATGCCCCGGGTACCTTTTCTACAAAAGCTGCAGCCTCTTTTGCCTTCTGATAGAGTTCATGTGTGTCTTCTCCATAAAGTTTAACGGCAATATCTGCTTTGGCTCCTGTCATCAACTCATTAAAACGAAGTTGGATAGGTTGGGAGAAATTAAACTCTGCACGGTCAGATAACGGTTCAAGAGCCTCTTTCATCTTCTCTACCATCTCGGCGCGACTGGCAGCACTGGTCCACTCCTTGAAAGGCTTCATGACAATCATTACGTCGGCATCTTCCACTGCCATCGGGTCTGTTGGAACTTCTGCCGTACCTATTTTTGCTACCACATGTTTTATTTCCGGGAGTTTATCCATCAAGAGTTTCTCCGCTTCATTGGATACTTCAATGCTTTCGCTTAACGAACTACCGGCCGGAAGCGTCATCTGCATGGCAAAATCTCCTTCATCCAACGTAGGAATAAATTCTGCTCCCAGACGGGTGAAAAGAAAGAGAGAAATAACCAGAGCCACAAACGCCGATGCAACAGTTTGCCACTTAAAACGCAAGCAGAATGACAAGGCACGGACATAGAGTTTGTTTAGTGCTTCAAAGAATTTATCGGCAAAAGTCGGCTTTGTCACAATATGATGTTTCAGAAACAGGGAAGCCATCATCGGAACGTAAGTCAGTGATAAGAACAGGGCACCGATTATGCAAAATACCAGGGTTTTAGCCATCGGCGTGAAATACTTCCCTTCTATTCCTGTCAAAGTCAATATAGGGAAAAATACGATCAGAATGATGAATACGGCAAATGTCGCAGACCGTACCACACTTGAAGCACCTTTCTCTACTTCCGCATCCATTTCTTCTGCCGACAAAGTGCGACCCTTAAACTTCTTACTGTAAATATGTGCCAATATACCTTCCAATATAACAATGGAGCCATCGACAACAATACCGAAATCTATCGCTCCCAAACTCATAAGGTTGGCAGAAACATTAAAGATACGCATCAGAATGAATGCAAACAGCATGGCTAATGGAATGACGGAAGCCACAATCAGTCCGGCACGTACATTACCCAGAAAAACAATCAATACCAGAAATACGATGATCGCACCTTCTATCAGATTATAGATAACAGTAGAAATGTTGCGGTTCACCAATTCAGAACGGTTCAGATAGGGCTCGATGGTAACACCCTCCGGCAATATCTTCTGTATCTTTTCCACCCTTTTCTCCAGTTCTCCGGTTACAACATTGGCATTGGCTCCTTTCAGCATCATGGCAATACCACCCACACATTCGCCCTTGCCGTCCATTGTCATGGCTCCGAAACGTTTGGGTGCTCCGAAACGTACTGTGCCGATGTCACTGATACGGATAGGAATACCATTACGGTTGGCTACTACTATCTGTTCCACATCTTTAATACGGCTTATCATCCCTTCAGAGCGAATATAATAAGCACGATTAACTTTCTCGATATAGCTGCCACCTGTATTCTGGTTATTCTTATTCAAGGCTTCGAATACTTCTCCGATAGTGATATTGAGAGAGAAAAGTACATCCGGATCAACCGCTACTTCATATTGTTTCAGATAACCTCCAAAACTGTTTATCTCAACAATACCCGGGATACCGGACAACTGCCGTTTCACAATCCAGTCCTGAATAGTACGAAGCTCCATTGCATCATATTTATCCTCATATCCCGGTTCTACTTTCAATACATATTGATATATCTCACCCAGTCCGGTGGTGATAGGCATCATTTCGGGCATACCCAACTCCGAAGGAATTTCACCGGCCACACTCTGTATCTGCTCGTTCACCAACTGGCGGGCATCCAGAGTAGGTACACTCTCTTTAAAGACTACCGTCACCACCGACAGCCCGAAACGGGAGACAGAACGGATTTCAGTGACATTCATGATATTGCTCATGGCAATTTCCACGGGCATTGTGATAAGTTGCTCCACCTCTTGTGGGGCCAAGGTTGGTGACACGGTTACAATCTGTACCTGATTGTTCGTAATATCAGGAACAGCATCTATAGGAAGTGTCAACATGGAATAAATTCCACCAATCAAAAGAAACAAAGTGGTAAGCCCCACAAAAAGTTTCTTCTTTACTGAGAATCGAAGGATAGCGTCGAACATGTTTTATACTTTTGGTTTTTGCACAAAAGTAAACTATCCGAATTATACACAGAATGGCTGTGTGCTGAACCGGCTATTTTAGCCATTCAACCGTCGATATCAGTCGTTGAAGTGAAACTACCGGCTTACAGTTTATCTCCGAACAGAAAATCTTTCTTCCTCCTATACGCCCATATCAATGCAAGTATCGTAATGCAAAGGTTAAAGATAAATGGAAACTCCTGCGAACGTACATGAAACAATGATTGGAAGAAATCTACGATAAACGGGCAAAGCAGCACGGCCAGATAATTCATTGCCATCACAAAAGCCAGTGCCAGCGTGGTTTTCTGGGGAACAGCCGTATCCACCGTTTTATCATAGATCAACGGTTGAATAACACCATAGCCCAATCCTACCAGTATGCAGCCCGGTATGATCAGCCATTCTTTGGGAGAAATCCATATCAGTGCCAACCCCAGTGCAATACACAGCAGGCTGTAAAACTTCGTCTTTTCCTTCAGATACTTTACAACATGCCCCAGAAAGAAACCGGGTGCCATGATAGCAAGGAAGAAGAGGGAAATCATCATTCCCGAGTTCCCACTGGAAAAGTGATGTTCCTCCATCAGGAACGGAAGGTTGAACGTCACGATCAATACAATATAAGTGGTAAGCCCATAGAAAAGCATCAGTTGCAGCAGATGACGGACATGAATACCATACTTGCCGGGGATAGCGGGAGCAGCCGTTTCTGCCGATGAAGAAATATCGGCAGGAGATTTATCCGATGACGTGACTTGTGCTTCACCATCCGCATTTTCGTCTTTCAGATGGATGGTGAGTATGATGGCTACCAAAGGTAATAAATAAACCAGGAAAGGCAGATGCCAGTTCACTTCTGCCAAATAGCCGGTAACAGCGGTTGCCACCACCAGCGTAACATTTGTAATGGCGGAACTGTATCCAAATTGCTTCACCCGGTAGGTTCCCGTAAAATAACGGGAAATCAATCCGGTAGAAAGCGGAATAATCAGTCCCGCACCAATTCCCAGCAGGGCGCTGACAGCTATTAATTGCCACATTTTTGTGGAAAACAGGTACAGCACCCCGCTCGCGGCGAACATCCAGAGCCCCGCGCGTAACAGACGGACAAAGTCGCGTTTCTCAGCCAACTTGCCCGCCAACAAAATAAAAGGTATAATCAATAACGACGGTAAAGAACTAAGCATCTGAATATCCAGTTCCGAAGCATCCGGAAAAGTAGTGGAAAGCTGTCCCAAGATAGGAGAAACAGCCAGTCCCGGCAAAGAGGTCAATGCAGAGATAGACCAGATGCCGATCAATGTAATAAGAGGAATAGTTCCCCGCCCGGTATTGATTTTCATATACACATATATATTTATAGGGTTTGAAATAGTGCAAGAGAAACAATTATGGTTATAGAAAGTTCAAAAAAGGAGGAAAGGATAAATAATCATTTAACGGAGAGAGAATGTCAGTCGGGAGTATCTTAAACTCTCCTCCTCGGAGGAGGAGGGGAATTGAGATAGTCAGAATATCAATAACTACACTCCTAAATTATCATTTACCTTCCCTTTAATAAACGCCAAAAGATGTAAAACGTCGGAACTTTCCTTTGCAAACGCCGTTGTTGTGGGAAATTCGACGGGGAAAATCCTCGCCACCTAAACCTAAACTAAAATATTAGTAAAATGGAAGATGTAAATTTCAGAAAAGGTGATGCCAAAACAGAAGTGTTTGGATCAAACAGAATGTTGCAACCCTCTCCGGTAGAGAAGATCCCTGATGGACCTACTACTCCCGAGATTGCTTATCAGATGGTAAAAGACGAAACTTTCGCTCAAACTCAACCCCGTCTGAACCTGGCCACTTTCGTTACCACTTATATGGACGATTACGCCACCAAGCTGATGAACGAGGCGATCAACATTAACTACATTGACGAAACGGAATATCCCCGTATCGCCGTGATGAACGGAAAATGTATCAACATCGTAGCAAACCTGTGGAACTCTCCGGAAAAGGATACTTGGAAAACAGGTGCGCTGGCCATTGGTTCAAGTGAAGCATGTATGTTGGGCGGTGTGGCAGCTTGGCTGCGTTGGCGTAAAAAACGCCAGGCTCAAGGCAAACCTTTCGATAAACCTAATTTCGTTATCTCAACCGGTTTCCAGGTAGTATGGGAAAAGTTCGCTCAGTTGTGGCAGATTGAAATGCGTGAAGTGCCTTTGACCCTTGACAAGACTACTCTTGATCCGGAAGAAGCATTAAAGATGTGTGATGAAAACACCATTTGTATCGTACCTATCCAGGGTGTGACATGGACCGGACTGAACGATGACGTAGAAGCACTGGACAAAGCTCTCGATGCTTACAACGCCAAGACCGGTTACGATATTCCTATCCATGTAGATGCTGCCAGTGGTGGATTCATCCTGCCGTTCCTCTATCCTGAAACGAAATGGGACTTCCGTTTGAAGTGGGTTCTTTCTATCAGTGTCAGCGGACATAAATTCGGTCTCGTTTATCCGGGTCTGGGTTGGGTTTGCTGGAAAGGTAAAGAATATCTGCCCGAAGAAATGTCATTCAGCGTAAACTATCTGGGTGCAAACATTACTCAGGTGGGATTGAACTTCTCCCGTCCTGCTGCTCAAATCCTGGGTCAGTACTACCAATTCATTCGCTTAGGATTCCAGGGATACAAAGAGGTACAGTATAACTCACTGACCATCGCGAAGTATATCCATGATGAAATCGCTAAGATGGAACCGTTCGTCAACTATTCAGAAGAAGTGGTGAACCCGTTGTTCATCTGGTACATGAAACCGGAATACGCCAAGAATGCTAAATGGACGTTGTACGATCTTCAGGATAAACTGTCGCAACATGGTTGGATGGTACCGGCTTATACCCTACCTTCTAAACTGGACGACTACGTCGTAATGCGTGTGGTAGTACGCCAGGGCTTCAGCCGCGACATGGCAGACATGTTGCTGGGCGACATCAAGAATGCCATCACTGAACTGGAAAAATTGGATTATCCTACTCCTACCCGCATGGCTCAGGAAAAGAACTTGCCAGTAGAAGCTAAAGTGTTCAATCACGGTTGTAAAGCTCACAAAGCAGCGAAATAATTAAGGGAACCAATCAACAAGGGGACAAGCCAACTCGTCCCCTTGTCAATTCTAAAAAGAAAACTTATGGATAAAAAGATTTCAATCTCTCAACTAAAAGAGGTTGCCCAGGAAGCCTATGAACAGGTGAAGGGTAACACCGGGGGAAAAAATGCCGATTACATCCCCTACCTTGCCAACATCGACAAGAATCTGTTCGGCATCAGCATCTGTCTGATGAACGGACAAACCATTAATATAGGTGACACTGACTACCGTTTCGGTATAGAATCTGTTTCCAAAGTACATACAGCCATCCTCATCCTCCGTCAATACGGAGCACAGAAGGTGCTGGATATGATTGGTGCAGATGCTACAGGACTACCTTTCAACTCAATCATCGCCATTTTGCTGGAGAATGATCACCCTTCTACCCCATTGGTAAATGCAGGTGCCATCTCAGCATGTTCCATGGTTGAGCCTGTGGGCAATTCAGATAAGAAATGGGAAGCTATCGTTCAGAATATTACTGATTTGTGCGGTTCAGCTCCACAATTGATTGATGAGCTGTATAAGTCGGAAACGGCTACGAACTTCAACAACCGCTCTATTGCATGGTTACTGAAGAACTACAACCGTATCTACGATAATCCGGATATGGCACTCGACCTGTACACTCGTCAATGCTCATTAGGTATCACTGCCGGACAACTGGCGATTGCTGCCGGAACCATCGCTAACAGTGGTGTAAACCCTGTCACCAAGAAAGAAGTGTTTGAAGCTTCATTAGCTCCGAAGATTACTTCCATGATTTCTACCGTAGGTTTCTACGAACATTCAGGTGACTGGATGTACACTGCCGGTATACCTGCCAAGAGTGGTGTAGGTGGTGGAGTTATGTCTGTACTGCCCGGTGTATTCGGCGCAGCTGCATTTGCACCTCCTTTGGACGAAGCAGGAAATTCTGTTAAATCACAGCTCGCCATCAAGTATATCATGAACAAATTAGGTTTGGGCGTGTTCAATGGTGACCGTGTGACTATTGTAGAATAAGACAATCTCTCTTTTTCATAAATAAAAGGCGTCGTCAGTCCGGAGAGGATAGGCGGCGCCTGTACTTATATATACTCAATATACGGCTTGTAAACTATAGAAGCTATCAGCTAAATTAATTCATTTCTTTTCGGTTATGAATTAATTCACCACAGATTACACAGATTGACACAGATTCTATTTTACTGATTAT
>ENA-UEYD01002320-UEYD01002320.1-human-gut-metagenome-genome-assembly--contig:-NODE-2320-length-10747-cov-3.667666_pt1 | contig 10747 bp, 5 predicted proteins | sample MGYA00242907_ERZ507875 | MGnify/ENA primary metagenome ERZ507875 (study PRJEB26167, sample SAMN06115506) | human gut metagenome | host: Homo sapiens | place: China:Shandong | collected 2015-08-07...
GCTATTTGTTTGTAAACTGTCTGATTGAAGGAACCACGGACTTCATTTTCGGAAGTGCGACAGCTTATTTTAAAGAATGCACTATTTTGAGTAAAAAGAACTCTTATATAACAGCTGCATCGACTTGTAAAGGACAACAATATGGATTTATTTTTGATAGCTGTTCCTTGATTGCAGCGAAGAATGTAGATCATGTTTTTCTGGGTCGCCCTTGGAGAATCCATGCTCAAACTGTCTTTTTTAATTGTTTTTTGGGTACTCATATATGTCCGGAAGGTTGGTCAGATTGGAAGAAAGCTATCGTACAGAGCGGAACTGCATTTTATGCCGAATATAATAATAAGGGACCTGGGGCTGGAACTGGTAAAAGAGTAGTATGGAGTCGGCAACTCACATCGGAAGAAATTGAAAAATATAAGCTGAAGGCTGTGTGGGGAGAAGAATAGTTTTATATTTGTTCCAATAAACCCTTTATTTATGAGGAAATTTCTACATATATTGTTTTTCTGCATTTGGATATCTCCAATGACGATATCAGCACAATCTTTACGAGGTACTTTTTCAACGTACACATCGTTAGATGGACTCGTGCATAATAACATTTTAGATATTTATACCGATTCAAGAGGTTTTGTCTGGATATGTACTTGGAATGGGATAAGCCGTTTTGACGGTTACCATTTTAAAAATTATTGCAATGATCCGGATAATCTTCCGGTACAGCATAATCGTTTCACTCAGGTCATGGAGGATGCGAACGGGCATTTATGGTTTCAGACTTACGATGGGCACCTCTATCGCTTTAATCGTTTTACAGAACAATTCGAGAGTATAGATCAACTTGTAGATCAACTTGCTGGGAAATCTTATCGTATAGGAAAAGTCTTATTTTGCCATAAAACAGGGACTGTATGGGTTGAGTTTCAAGATAATGGCGTGGTATGTTTCTCTGGTTCCAAAAACAGCTCCCCTCTGACGGCTCATAGTTTTATTGGAAATAGACAGATAGATTCCGCTGTTTCTTTTATGTGTGAAACAGTTGATGGTGCTGTTTGGCTGGTTTGCGATAGGGGGAGGCGTGTGATAACTATAACACCCGATTTTCAGATTGAGATGCGTATTAAAAGTGATGAACCGATTATTGCAGCAGCCGTTGTAGGTGAAGGAATTGCTTTCGCTACAAAATATCACTTGATTTCTCGGTTTTTGAAAGGCTACTCTCTACTTTGCTATGATGATATCAAAATAGATGGCATAACGACTCTGGCTAGTGCAGCAGATGGAAGTGAACTATATATCGGTACTTCCTTCAGTGGGGTTAAAGTGCTGAAGAAAAAGATGAATGCTTTGGAAGATAAAATGCCGTCAGGTATTGTGCCACAGCATATATGCCACATGACAGTTGATTCTCACAATACTGTGTGGATAACCGATTTGTGCCCGGGTATTACACGCTTTGATCCCTCAAGATGTGATTATAAACACTTCAGTCAAGAGTTGAATACTGTTGATTATTTTTCCGATACATTGAGCGTAGTACAAGAATGTAATGATGTTGTATGGATAAAAATGAAACAAGCAGGTTTTGGCTATTATAACCGGGAGAAAGACTTGGTAGAACCTTTCTTTAATGTACCTTCAACCGATTTCAGAATGACAAATGGAGTTACCGCTTTCGAAATAGATGATGATAATGTCATGTGGCTTTCGCCATATTATGAAAAAGGATTAGTGAAAATTGTTATAGAAGATGCCCGGTCGGATATTTTCCAACTTTCAAGTGGACAGGACACGAATTATCCAGATAATATACGCGCTCTCCAATTGGATAGAGATAGTAATCTATGGGTCGGAACAAAGAATGGTAGATTATATTGTTATGATAGTCAATACAATTTAAAACATCTCTATTCTCATTCTGATAATGGAAATCCATTAGGCAAGATATATGCTATTTTTGAGGATTCACTTCGAAATATTTGGGTTGGGACTAAAGGAAACGGGTTGTGGCGTCTTACCCCTGACGGGAAGGAATATAAATTTAATCATTATCTTCATGTAGAAGGAGATATTGGGTCACTTTCTGATAATCATGTTTATGCTATTGACCAGGATTGTTTTGGCAGAATATGGATTGCGACTTTTGAAGGAGGAATAAATCTGTTGTCTGATATCGACTCTGATCGCTTTATAAATATTTATAATAATTTTCCCAATTATCCTAGGGGAGAGGGCAAGCGAGTCAGATATATACTTAGTGATACATTAGATAGAATGTTTATAGCTACGACTGAGGGATTGATGATATGTAATCCTTCAGAATCACCCGAAGAAATGCAATTTACTGTATGTAGACGCTATCCGGGCAGTAAGAATTCTATTGGAGGAAATGATGTCATACATATATTGAAAGATTCCTCCGGACAGATATGGCTATCAACTTATGGAGGAGGATTAAGTTTAATAAAAGGATATTCCGACAATGAGGTACCCATATTTGTGAATTATACGACAGTTAATGGCTTGCTTGACAATATCGTGTTGGCTGCAGCCGAAGATATTGACAAGAATATTTGGATTTCGACCGAGAAAGGAATCATGCGTTTTGAACCTCAGCAGAAAATATTCACTGATTATTCTCTATGGAGCAACTCTACTCCGATATCTTATAATGAAGCATCCGTTGCCACTGACGCTAAAGGCACTATCCTTTTTGGAGGGCTAAATAAACTACAGATGATAAATACTCATAAAGTGCAGTTCTCTCAATATGAATATCGTCTGTCATTCACGGATCTGGAAATACAGGATCAGAAGATCGCAAATCCTTTTTTGGAGACTGATATAACAAAGAATGAGATAGAATTACCATATAATTATTTACTCTTCCGGGTAGAGTTTGCATCACTTAATTTCCGATTGCAAGACAAAGTAAATTATATGTATTATTTGGAAGGGTATGATAATACTTGGACTATTTCGCGAAAAGTAAACAGTGCCTATTATTCAAAAGTTCCTCATGGGCATTATACTTTGCATGTCAAAGCTTTTGTTGGCAATGAGTTGATGAACAGTCCGGAGATTACGATGAAGATTCACATTGCTACTCCTCCATGGCTCAGCTGGTATGCTTATTGTATATATAGTATTCTGTTTTTAGCTGTATTATGGCTTGTAATGCGCACACTTTATATAATGACAAAGCTTCGTGCAGAAACAAGGATGGAACAACACATGTCGGAAATGAAGATAAGATTCTTTACTAATATTTCACATGAATTGCGCACTCCTTTGACCCTTATTATTGGAGGATTGGAGGATTTGCAAAAACGGGAAACATTGTCAAAAAGAGGACAAGACAGTTTAGGAATGTCATACAAGAATTCCAAACGGATGTTATCTTTAATAAACCAATTACTCGACTTCCGTAAAATAGTTAAAGACAAATTGGAACTTAAAGTACAGAATGCTGATATTATACCCATAGCTCAGAATGTACTTAAAGACTTCAGGGATATGGCTGATGAACGAAAAATCACTCTCTTATTGACAGTTTCTCATAGTTGTATTATGTTATGGATTGATACGGAGCGAATGGAGAGTGTGTTATACAATTTACTTTCCAATGCTTTTAAATTTACTCCGGATAATGGGAGGGTTTCTCTGTCTATAACATGTAAGGAGGCAGAAGATGAAAAGGACTGTGTTTATATATCTGTAGATGATTCCGGAGTGGGAATCTCCAAAGAACACCAGAAACAGATATTTGCCCGTTTCTCACAATTTCGGAAAGCGATAAGGAGAGATATACATGGAAGTGGAATAGGCTTAGCTTTGTGTCGGGAGATTGTGGAATTACATCATGGTACCATTAATGTGGAAAGTACGGTGGGGAAAGGCAGTACCTTCACAATAAAACTCTTGCGGGGTAATCAACATTTCAGTATGGAGCAGATTGATTTTGACACTGTAGCGGATGAAAATAATTATTCGGTGTCGACTGACATGAAAAATATATCAGCGACTTATTCAGAACAGGCTCTTCCAAAGGATGCGCCAACAATTTTGCTTGTTGACGATAATGCAGAGATACGTAAATTTATCTTTAATAACTTGATGGAGAGTTATAGAGTGATTGAAGCTGTGGATGGGGTGGATGCATTGGACAAAATCGCTGTCCATCAACCGGACGTTATCGTGACAGATTTAATCATGCCACGGATGGATGGAATCGAATTGGTGGATAAGCTTCGCCATAACTTTGAGACCAGTCATGTTCCTATTATTATGCTTACGGCAAAACAAACTTCGGAAGATAAATTTAAAGCAATAAAGTATGGGGCAGATAGCTATATTACCAAACCATTTAGTGTGGAATTTTTGCTGGTTTGCATAGACAATCTCCTTACACGGCGCAGATTGCTTTTTGAACATTTCTCATCTCAGTCTGCCAATCATCGCATTGAAGAGTTTGTATCACAGGAGGATGTGGTGGTGACCAATCGTGATCAAGAGTTCATGAAGGAACTTATGGAATGGATAGATACTAATATACATGATACGGAATTGACGGTCAATGATCTGGCTGTTCATCTCAAGTTGGGAAGAACTACTATGTATAATAAAATAAAATCTTTGACCGGCAAATCTCCTATAGAGCTTATCAAAGAGTATCGTGTGATAAAAGCCGAATTGCTTATTAGAACCGGACAGTTCTCCATATCAGAAGTTGCCTATCAGTTGGGATTCTCAGATCCGGGTTATTTTAGTCGTTGTTTCAAGGAACAATATAAGGTGTCGCCCAAGGAATATATTCAACTGCATAAATTCAAGAATAAAGAAGATGAAATAAATAGTATTTGATAAAAAGTGAATGATAACTGATGATTTTTACAAATCTCCATTTTATAGATTACTTACTTTTGTAACATCAAATTTTAAAAGAATACGTAATATGAGAAAGCTAGTTAAACTTATTATGCTTGTGTTCGTAATATTGTTTGTTGTTTTTCCCTGTAAAGCGGAAGGATACGGTAAATACTATCAAGGTTTGCCTTTTGATATTCCAAAAGCGGTTACTCCTGCTATTCCTGAACTGGAAGTTTCTCTGGCTGAGTATGGTGGTATCGGTAATGGCATGACATTGAATACTCAGGCATTTGCGGCGGCTATGGCAGACTTGTCAGAACGTGGCGGAGGGCATTTAATTGTTCCGGAGGGGATATGGCTTACTGGTCCTATCGTTTTGAAAAGTAATATCGACTTGCATGTTTTGAAAAATGCAATTGTTTTATTTACACCTGATAAAACGCAATATCCTTTATTATCACCGGATGAGGGCACTTCTGGAAGCCGTTGCCAATCTCCTATCAGTGCTTATCATGAAAGTAATTTTTCAATTACCGGTGAAGGTGTATTTGATGGTAACGGAGAATTATGGCGTCCGGTCAAGCGTTTTAAGGTTAGCAATGCAGAATGGAATAGTTTTATAAAAACAGGTGGGACTGTAAAACAGGATGGAGCAATATGGTATCCTGAAACATCATCTGAGAAGTTAGCCAAGAAACGTCCACGTATGGTACGCTTTGTCCGTTGCGAGAGAGTATTGTTGCAAGGTGTCGTGTTCCAGAATTCTCCGAGTTTTCATGTAAATTTTATTTTAAGCGATAATATTGTGGTTGATGGAATTATGGTTCGTTGTCCTTGGAATGCTCAGAATGGTGATGGCATTGATTTGAGTTCATGTACAAATGCACTGATAGTGAATTGTGCGGTAGACGCGGGAGATGACGCCATCTGTCTGAAAAGTGGAATTGGTGATGTGGGACGTAGAAGAGGACCTTGTGCCAACATTATTATAGATAATTGTACCGTGTTTCATGGGCATGGCGGATTTGTCATCGGAAGTGATACGGGAGGTGGTATTGATAGAGTCTCTGTGAGGAACTGCCGTTTCATTGATACTGATACTGGACTTCGATTCAAAAGCAAACGAGGTCGTGGTGGAGTTGTGTCTAATGTATACGTAGACAATATCATGATGAATGATATAGCGAACTATGCTATTTGGTTTGACTCTTACTATCAAGAGAAAACTCCTGAACCGGATGGTATTCCGGAAGGAGGTGAAATGACTGATGTTCCCTTCATGCCGGTAACTGATGACACTCCGTGTTTTCAAGACATACATATTTCAAACATCACATGCCGTGATGCTGGTAGGGCAATGTTTTTCAATGGCCTTCCGGAAATGAATGTAAGTAATGTATCTCTTACTGACTGTATGATACATTCTGTTGCCGGAGCGCAGGTTGATGAGACATGTGGATTACGGATGGAAAATATACATTTGGATGTTGCAGAAGGGCCGGTACTTTCATTCAATAACTCAAAAGACATTGAGGTCAAAGATTTAGTTTATGCCGGAAACGGAGAGCAAAAAGTTCGGGTGTCCGGTAGTCGTAACCGGAATATTAAGATAAAGGGAGGAAAGTTTTGCATCGACGATGTATTATTTACTCCGAAAGCTAAAAAGGCAATAACGATAGATTGATAAATTTAATACTAAATTGATTTCAGATGGAAAAACAAAAATTATTTAGCATCTCTTGTGGAATCGCAGGAGCTATGGTTGCTTGTAGCTGTGCGCAGCAGCCGGAAGCGGAATGGAAACAAAGCCCCAATGTCATTTATATTTTGGCAGACGACCTTGGTATAGGTGATATTTCACCGTATGGGCAGAATTTAATAAAGACTCCTAATTTGCAACGGATGTCTGATGAAGGTATGCGGTTTACGCAGTGCTATTCCGGTACTTCCGTTTCGGCGCCTTCGCGTGCATCACTGATGACAGGGCAACATACGGGACATACATATATTCGCGGCAACATGCGTATGGATCCTGAAGGACAAGTAGCAATGCCTGCCGGTACATATACTATTGCAGAACTGTTCCATGAGGCTGGTTATGCAACCGGGTGTTTTGGAAAGTGGGGTTTGGGATATCCAGGTTCCGAATCAGATCCGACTAAAGTGGGCTTCGATGAGTTCTTGGGGTATAATTGTCAAACATTGGCTCATGATTATTATCCCGATCATCTGTGGGACGGTACAAAACGTGTAGAATTTCCCGAAAATTACAATCAGGCTGAGGGTACGTATTCAGCGGATTTAATCCATAATCGGGCTTTACAGTATATTCGCAGCCATGCGGGAGAAAAATTCTTTGCCTATTTATCATATACTCTTCCCCATGCAGAATTGGTTTTGCCGAAAGATTCGGTATATCAATCTTATTGTAATCTCATCCCGGCAAAAGATGATGAGGCTTGGGCAGAGCAAAACCCGAACCGCCGGGGAGCTTATGGTGCGGCAGAACGTCCTTTGGCTGCATTTGCTTCAATGGTAACTCGTTTGGACAAATATGTGGGTGAGATAATGGAACTGTTAGCTGAATTGGGAATTGATGATAACACTATTGTCGTATTTACTTCTGATAATGGACCTCATAGAGAAGGCGGGGCAAACCCTGATTATTTTAAAAGTTACGGACCTTATCGCGGAGTGAAGCGTGATCTCTATGAGGGAGGCATTCGTATGCCGATGATTATCCGTTGCCCGAATCATATCGAGGGTGGAGTTACGAATGACCATATTATGGCTTTCTGGGATATGATGCCAACTTTTGCCGAGTTAACAGGCACTACACGTGATATTCAAACTGACGGCATTTCGTTCTTGCCGACTTTGTTAGGAAAAGGTAAGCAGAAGGAACACGAATATCTTTATTGGGAGTTTCATGAAAAAGGTGGGAGACAAGCTCTACGTTATGGCAATTGGAAAGGCGTGCGACTGTTTGTTGGTTGTCCGGAGAAAACAACATTTGAACTTTATGACTTATCCAAAGATATACATGAGGATAATGATGTTTCAGAACAATATCCAGAGATGGTAAAGAAAATAGAAACATTGATGCAAGGTGCGCGTACAGAATCTGAATTGTTTGACTTTAGTCGTATGTAAGTTATGGTATTGATGGTTTATTAATGAGCGACTTCTATATTGATAATCTATTTGGTTTTTCTTCAGCGGAATTGAAGAAAGATCAAATAGGTTAGTATAACATGGAGTAGTTGTTTATTCTCATGGTTCAGCATTATCTGTATTGTTGGATGGGCGGGGTTAAAAACAAAAAATGAGGAAAGCGTAGGAAACATCAAAGGAAGAAAAATATTACATGGCAACAAGTGCTTAAGAGTTTTACATTATTCAATGCGCATGGACGGTTTGCAGAACTAAAGAATTTAGATTCTTTTATAAATATAAAACTCTGTCAAACTGTTTGTGACCAAATTCGCAGGCGCATAGCCGAATCCACAGTTGTTGGCGCTGATGAAACGGGACTATATGTCAATAGTGCACTTAATTGGGCATGGATATTCCAAACGGATCAGTTAACCTATGTATACCAAGACAAGTCCAGAGGAATGAAGGCTATAAACAACCATTTTCCTGATGGATTGCCCAATGCTGTATTAGTCACAGATCGACATGGTAGCTATTTCAATATGGAAGTAAAGAATCATCAGGTATGCATTGCACATCTGTTAAGGAACATTCAATACCTTACTGAACTTGACCCTAAGCAGAACTGGTCTAAAAAAGTGAGTACACTTCTTAGAGAGGCGATACACATCCGTAAGACTACAAGCTTTGAAGTAATACCAATAACCACTATAAAAGACAGATTGGACCGATTGCTAAATGAAAGCGTAGCACATCTGCATGAGGATTTCCAGAAGTTCAAAAATGGTCTCTTCAAATGTAAGGATTATCTTTTTACCTTCCTGCAAAACCCAGATGTTCCTTATGATAATAATGCCAGCGAAAGAGGCATTCGAAAAATAAAGGTAAAGCAAAAAGTCAGCGGATGTTTTCGTACAGAAAAAGGGGCTAACACTTTTATGAACGTCCACTCCGTTGCTGAAACCGCTAAGAAAAACGGAAATTCTAAATACAAGGCTATTCTTGCTGTTCTTGAACAGTGAGAAGTATCAATATGACTTTATACCTGAGTAGTTACACTCTGTCGAAAGAATAAAAGCATAAAAAATGAAGAGTAAAGCCTAACGAAAAGAAAGACTTACTTTTCATTCTATACAATATAAGGCATTTACTGAATATCCCTGGACTATCGTTTCACTTCAACAGGATCCACTTTGTATCCTTCCTTTTGCAGAAGGGTGATTAGCTCATTCTCTCCCGGCAGATGCCGCACTCCGACGGCAATAAAGGTCGTTTTGTCTTTTATGAGTCCGGTGAGTTTGGTTATCCAGTTCATGTTCCGGGCTTTCAACAATACTTTTCGTTGATGTATGGCTATCTCCTGTAAGTAGGGAGAAGCGTTAAGGTAGAAAGCATCCATTTGAATCTCATATTCGATCAGGCGCTTCATGCTTTGTGAACGGTATACTTCTACAAGAGCATCGGTTAAGGTTTGAAATTGTGTATATTCCTTGTCTTTCTCTTTTTCTTTCCGGCAGTATTCTGCCAATGCAGTTGCATTTTCTTTTAAATCTCCGGGCATTATCATTTCAAATTGTTCTGAGATTGTTTCCAGCCCGTTGATTATATATCCCTTTTCTTTGGCTTTCTTTTCTAATACGGCATCCATTACTTGAGAGTGGATGCTGTCTATCTGTGATTCTGAATATCCTGCTTTCTTTAATTTCGTTATTTCATCTATTTTTCCTAAAAGCATAGTCAGATGCCCCGGCTTTAGGTACATCCGATGTAGCGGTACATCCATTTTATGACGTAATGTTGAGTCTACGAACTGATAATCTTCTTTATTTAGCAAATCATGGTAAGTTGTGTCTGCGGGCAACTTGGCGTTGGAAAATAAAGAGGTTGAATCGTTGCTATAGGCTACTTCTCCTACATACTGGCTGCAAGCGTCGAGAGCTTGACGAAATCCCGGAATGCTATCTACGTATCCATAAAGAATGTGAGGTGAGCCATGATATGTTCCGAACAGATAAGCAGGGTGAGCGAGGCCATTGCCTGATATTTTCCATAACCAGCCGCCTTCTGATTGTGTTTTTGCGGAAGAATCATAACTATGAAATGTCTTCTCCTGTTGGGCTGATGCTGCTGTGCAGTAAGAGAGGATGATATATAATAAAAGAAAAGTTGGGTTCTTCATAATAGCATTAGTTTATGGGGTGATTTTTACAAAAGTAATGAAAATAGGTGATTATTTAGGAAAATTGCACGGAAAGTATCATGGTGTAGTTTACTCCAAGTGATAACTCCATTTACATGCCGAGGTAAAGACCGTTACAATAGGAGGTAACAAGCGTTACAATAAGAGGTAAAGCTCGTTACATCCCGGGGTAAATGCTTTTACATTACCTGATGAATTGAATGTAAATACTATCTATTGATAATCAGTAAACTAATAGGATTTATTAGCAAGGATAATTCATGTTTGTAAAAATAGTACTGATTAAAATTATTTCAGTCCTTTCCAATGTCTCGCGAACCATACCAAATCCTTTACCGTCTCTTGAATATTCCACCACAGTACTTTCAGCCTTGGAGGTCTGTGCATCGGCAAGTATATCCTCCACACGCCACTTTCCAGATCGAGAATGAAATACACCTTCCCGCGGCACATCACATAAAGAAAATCACCTTTCACAAAGGCACTGTACACGGAATCAAGCGGTAATTTACATCCGCATTT
>ENA-UEYD01002321-UEYD01002321.1-human-gut-metagenome-genome-assembly--contig:-NODE-2321-length-10743-cov-3.673355_pt1 | contig 10743 bp, 9 predicted proteins | sample MGYA00242907_ERZ507875 | MGnify/ENA primary metagenome ERZ507875 (study PRJEB26167, sample SAMN06115506) | human gut metagenome | host: Homo sapiens | place: China:Shandong | collected 2015-08-07...
CAAAATATTTTTGTGCCTTGTCACAGCCCCTCCACTCATGCCTTTTCGGCAGACAAAAAAGAGCGTCGTTTCTTTTTACGGAAACTCCGCTCTTTTTTCATTTCAATCCGTCAGATCTTCAATGAGCCATGCCTTTTCAAAGGGGAAAGCGGCATATGCTTCGCCTTCCAGGATCGTCCTGCCGGGGTCGTAAATATCGATAATCCATTCCTTGCCAAGACTGTCATTGACAAAGTAGCGGATTTTTTCTCCAAGGAACATTTTATTTTGAATGGTGACTTTTACATTCACCTGCCCGTCAACGGCCTCTTTCACCAACTTCAGACATTCGGGACGGATGCTCAGGCAGTATTCCTGCCCTGCATTTACGCTCTTCGCAGTGGGAATTCTGTCGTTTCCGTAAGAAACAGTATTTTCTCCCAGCCCTTTTACGCTGAGGAGGTTTGTCGTGCCGATGAAGTCCGCCACGAACGGCGTCTTCGGTTCAAAGTAGATCTCCTGGGGCGATCCTGTCTGATGGACGACGCCGCCTTTAAGGACGACAATCATGTCCGACATGGAAAGAGCTTCCGACTGGTCATGGGTGACATAAATCGTGGAAAGCCCCATCTTCTTCTGAATATCACGGAGTTCCACGCGGACGTTTTCGCGCAGCTTCGCATCCAAATTGGACAGCGGTTCATCAAGAAGAAGAACTTCAGGATTCATGACAAGGGCACGGGCCACAGCAACACGCTGCTGCTGTCCAAAAGACATCTTTCCAATCTGCTGGTCCCATTTGTCTGAAATACCTAAACGTGAGAACCAATCTTCTATCTGCTTGCGTTTGCAATGTCCCGTCAGTGAATTCTTCAGCTGTACGTTTTCCCATGCTGTCAGCTCCGGGAACAAACGCAATTCCTGAAACAACATGCTCAACGAACGTTTTCTGATTTCTACCCACCGGCTGACAGAGAAATTCTTCACATTTTCACCGTCAAAACAGATAATGCCCTGATAGTCCTTTCTATATCCATAAATAAAACTGCAAAGGGAAGATTTACCTGTACCCGAAACGGCTTCTACCAGATAAGTCTTCCCCCTCTGAAACGCAACTTGCCGATGCCAAACATCGGAAATGATACTATCTCTGCCGGCAAATACCTCCGGCAGAGTTTGTTGTAATTCAATTGTTTCCATTTTTCATTAATTAAATACCTCTAACAATATTTGAAGTACATTTTTATCTTTGCTTTTTGTTGTCAGCTCAATATGAGATGTTTTATAATCTACCGTTTCTACCGTCATATAATCCAAAATGCGCAACACACCTATAGCAGGAGCATATTGACTGTTATTACCCAAAAGCTGCTTCGCCTGATCTGAAGCAGATGTAAAATTCATCCCAACAAAACAACGCTTTCCCGACACTTTTTGTCCCCATGGACAATCCCGTAAAGTAAGTCCAGGAACACGAGTATCTACCAAATTATAATCATTGGTAAAATACAAGCGATTATTTTTCACTCCAAACCAGAAACTGACATTTCCTGCACGAAGTCCCATCATACTGCCATTCCGCATACGGAATTCATAACTGTCAGCACCACGGTTTATCAGCTGCATTTGTCCGTTAGTCAACGCCAGCAAGGGCTTCAGATCTTCAAATGTTTGCAGAAACTGACTGTTCGTGACATCAGCATAAGCAATAAAACCATTCTGCAAAGGATTAGTTACCGCCACTGCCACATCGCCTTTTATAGAACCAAATATTGCCTCAAAATCGATAGGCATAATTGAGCTTTCGAACTGCTGACGTACAGTCGGGTTTTCACACAGCAACTGATAGATTTTATTTCCATCTACATTACCAGACATCCAGAAAAATGTATTTGCAGGGAAAGTATCGAGATAAGTACCTTTGACCGGATTTGTAGCTTGCAACTGCTTTTCTACCAATGAAGTCATTACTTTATCCGTTGTTATATCCTGTACATCCATCACAATCTTCCCTTTCTCAAAAGATATCGTAGAAAGCGCTTTTATATTCTTCAAATCCAGTGTAGCAGAAACTCCCATAGTAAGTGGAGTAACGTATTCTCCTGGAAGCAAATCCAAAGAAGACAATAAAACAATATCTCCTTTCTGATTCTTCATTTGTTGAAAATCAGAAGTTGCCGTAAATCCATCCTTTTCAGTCTGGCGCAAAAGCATTGAAGCCATATGAAGCATATCTTTTGCCTCCCCTCCTTTCAAGTCAAGCAAAGCCAGGAATGCGTCATCTGTATACGTTACCAGCACACGCCCCATAGAGGTCCACATACACCCCTCTGCTTCAACAGGCTTCTCACATACCTGCTGGTTATGCAAAGCATTCAACAAGTCTTCCAGTTTATCTTGATCAGAAACTCTTATAACCAGACCTGTAGATACGCCACCAGATTCAATAAAATAATAAATCTTTTCAGTTAAATCCAAGCCACTCTCCGAAGGATCTTTCGTGATCTTGTCTATAAGTTCACCTGCTCCTTCAGCCCCGCTTTTCAAAGCTTCATTCAGCCGTGCCACAACCGGAGCACCTTCATCTCCACTCAATCCACTCTTTTCAGCCATCGAAACCAGATCGACAGACACAACCATTGCAGCATCTTTGGGGAGCACGTTTTCATAATTGTTCTTCTTGCTGCATGACGCCAACAGTACAGCAACCAGCAGTAAACAATATCCTAATATATTCTTTTTCATATCTCCGTCCATTAACTATTAAATAAATTCATGGTATGTACTGCCACCAAAGCAGCAGTTTCTGTACGTAAGCGCGATTTACCTAAACTGATTGAACGAAATCCCATCGCTTCAGCCTTTTCAACTTCCTCACGGCTGAAATCACCCTCGGGGCCAATTAATACCACAGCATCTTCTCCAGGTTGCAAAACATCTTTCAGAAGAGGCTTCTCTCCTTCGTAACAATGAGCTATAAATTTTTGTCCCGCAAATTCACGTTGCATGAACCGTCCAAAGTCTACCATTTCATTAACAACTGGTTTTCGCGCTTTGAGTGATTGTTTTATAGCCGAAACAACAATCTTCTCGATGCGCTCAGTCTTAATCACCTTTCTCTCAGAAAACCGACAATTCAGAAAACTGAGTTCATCGAAACCAATTTCCGTAGCTTTCTCTACAAACCATTCTATACGGTCCATATTCTTGGTAGGTGCCATTGCCAGATGCAAATGACCTTTCCAGAAAGGTTCTTGGGGAATAACCTCATTCACTTTTACCTGACAACGCTTACCGGTTGCCGCACTAATAGCGGCACGGTAAAAACAACCTTTCCCATCGGTCAGCATTATTTCATCACCCACCGTCAAACGCAACACTCGCAGGCAATGTCCAGCCTCTTCTTCGGGCAATTCCGGATTAACAGCTATATCCGGAGCATAAAATACATGCATATTCTTTAAATATTATCGTTTACTTGTATTTATCTTCTTTTTTCTCACGTTTTCTTATTTCATCGCGCAACTGTGATGCTCGTTCATAGTCCTCATTCTCCACGGCTTCATCCATTGCTTTTTTCAGAGAATCAATATCTATAGTGTTTATTGAGACACAATATGTAGAGCCATCAGCTGAGATATTACGCAGCTGTTCTCTTTCTAAAATATCTTCATAAACATACAGAGGAAACTTTTTTCTGAGAGAAAGAGAGATAACATCTGTCGTACGAGCATCGACCTGAAATATTGTTTCATCCGCACAGCGTACAAATAAATAGGAACTGTAAATGCCATCTTTCACCTCATAAATCACTCCTTTTACCGGCACTAATCCTCCCTTTTCCATCACACTCAGCATCAGGTCATGAGTAAAAGGACGCGGAGGAGTATACGACATTTGTCCCATTTTTATGGCTTGTGCTTCCTGTTTCCCGATTATGAGAGCCAGTTTGCGGAAACCTCCTCCAAGCTCTTCCAGAACCAATGCAAAAGCATCCGAAGGCTTGAGCACAGCAGACATATCAAGAACTCTTATCTCTATCTCATTCATACTGTTTTAACTTCATGTTTATATTTAAACACAATACTGAACATAACAGCTACAACCAACGCATAGGCAGCGAAAATAAACCAGGCATTTGTCCAGCCCTCAACTTGTGGTTCCGTGCTGCTGAAATCAACAAACTGGTTTACTACCCACTGCGCAGTCAACGTACCAATAGTAGCCCCAAGTCCGTTAGTCATTATAATGAAAAGTCCTTGAGCGCTAGAACGTACGGAAATATCTGTTTCTTTATCAACGAACAAGGAACCGGAAACATTAAAGAAGTCGAAAGCCACTCCATATACAATCATGGAAAGAATAAACATCCATACTCCACTACCCGGATTACCAAGTCCAAATAAGCCGAAGCGTAAAACCCAGGCAATCATAGCAATCAGCATAACCTTCTTTATACCGAACCGTCCTAAGAAGAAAGGTATAAGCAATATACAGCATGTTTCACTGATTTGTGAAAGTGAAATCAGCAAATTAGCATGCTGCACACCAAAAGTATCAGCATATTCAGGAATTGCACTAAAGCTTGTGATAAACGGATTGGCAAATCCGTTGGTTATCTGTAATGAAACACCCAACAGCATTGAGAAGATAAAAAATATCGCCATTTTGCGCTGGCGGAACAGTAAAAAGGCCTTCAATCCCAAAGCCTCAACAAGGGATTTTCTCTGCCCGCCGGTATTTCTAGTCACCGGACACTGAGGCAATGTATTAGCATAAACAGCCAAAATCACTCCCCATACCGCACAAGTAAAGAATTGCATATAATTTGCCTGAAATCCTAACAAGTCTACCAGCCACATGGAACAAATAAAACCTATCGTGCCACAGGTACGGATAGGAGGAAATGCTTTAATTGTATCCAGTCCCGCTTTATCAAGCGCTGTATAAGCTACCGAATTCGACAATGCAAGTGTAGGCATATAAAAAGCCACACTCATTGAATAAAATGAAAACAAGACAGTAAACGAAACATCATCACCCGCTGTCATTCCATAATATCCGGCTCCTACCATAAACAGGGCTGCAAGCAAATGACTCAATCCCAGCAATCGTTGTGCCGGAACCCATCTATCAGCTATAATGCCTAATATAGCAGGCATGAACAACGAAACAATACCCTGCATGGCATAAAATATACCAATATGGCTTCCCAGCCCAATTTTAGTTAAATAAGTTCCCATGGAGGTCAGATAAGCTCCCCATACAGCAAACTGCAGGAAGTTCATAATGATCAGTCGAATCTTGATATTCATAGTTTTCATATATTAGTTATGTATAAAAGGGCTTTTTAGCCCTTTCTTAAAAATTAAACAAATATAGGAAAAGAAACGAAAAACCAAAAATATTTCCTCACAGATTTCATCAAAAGCAATTCAACAATCTCTTTCTGCCAATCAGGACACAAATAAAACAAGCCTTAACGGTTTCGTACAAGATACAGACTATGATCTATACACGCAGGAAGTTCTTCCTTATAATGTGTCACCATAATAAGTGTTTTATCTTTTCGCTGACAGAATGCCTCTATCACATCCTTTACCAGCCGTCGGTTATACATGTCCAATCCATGAAGAGGTTCATCCAGTATCAGCAGCTCCGGATCTTTCACAAAGGCACGGGCAAGTAACACCATACGCTGCTCACCACTCGACAGTTGCAGGAAATTACGATCCTTCAGCTCTTTAATACCAAAGATATCCATCCACCACTCACAAATAGCAATATCTTCCTTATGGGTTTTCTTATACAAGCCGATAGAATCATGGAGTCCGCTTGCTACGATATCAATAGCCGGCAGATTTTTTAAATAGGCACGATGCATCTCCGGACTTACGTATCCGATATGTTTTTTTATTTCCCAAATGCTTTCTCCACTACCGCGCTTACGCCCGAACAAAGATATATCACAAGCATAGCTTTGGGGATTATCGGCACAGACCAGACTCAGCAGCGTTGACTTTCCAGAGCCGTTATCTCCGCTTAATGCCCATTTTTCACCACAAAGCACAGTCCAGTCAAGTTCTTTCAGGATAGTACGTTCACCATAACGTATACTTACTTTATTCAAGTCTACAATATGCTCGGTATGATACAAATTATCAGCATAAGGCAAAGTCAGGATACGCTGATATTTTTCTTCAGTCAGCACATGGGCAGGAACACCGGCATTTATCGACAAATACTCCTCTCGGGGTATTTTTTTTCCGCAAGAGCGGTTGGCAACTGGAATGACATGTGTTATAAAAGCTGGGATATCGTCCGTTTTCGATAGAACCAGAATAACCTGCAAAGGAGTTACCTCTGTAAGTTTCTGCAACAGTTCATGCAACAGGTCGCGGGTTTTGGCATCAAGACCGATAAACGGATTATCCATAATCAACACACGCGGATTGGAGAGTAAGGTTTTTGTAAGTTGAAACTTGCGCAACTCACCACTAGACAACAAGATAATATGCTTGTCAAGCATCGTATCTACCCCAAATAAATCATACAATACGGTGCGTAGCTCCTGATTCTTACATTCAGGCAACAAATCACGAACTACTGGAGTTTCTTCCAGATCCTGAGAATTCCAGCGCTGCTGATAATAATACGTTCCGTCAGAATCACCGTACGAGTCACGGAAAGTTATATACTTTATATTATCACATACCAAGTTCGACTCTGAAGGCGAAAAATCATATTCTACCTCGTTCATCAGTAGCGGATACCGTCCGATAATAGTATCCACCAACAAACTCTTACCTGCTCCGTTTGGACCTACGATAGCAACATGTTCTCCTTTTGCTATCTGTAAATTAATCGGCTCATTCAGTCGATATAAAGGATGTCTGGTCACCCCGTCTTTAATTGTAATGATATTCTGCATTGTTCTTGTATATTACTGATGGATAATCATAGCCGAACGCGGACTGACTGTGATCTGGTTTCCGGTAATCATGCCCAATCCCAAAATCAAGTCAATCTTGCCGTCACGACATGCTATCCAATATTTACCTTCTGGAATATTAACCTTTATCGGTTCTGTACGAGCATTCAGTACTACAATCGTATTCAACCACTTATCGCCACAAGGACTTCCCTTTATACGGAAAGCAACAACATTCGTAGCCGGCACATGAATAAACTCCAGATGCTTGCGAATCAGATCTGCATTTCCCATTCGAAAAGCAGGATGAGCCTTACGCATAGCAATCAGCCCCCTTACATAGTCGAACACTTCACGATAAGCTGTTTTATTGCGCCAGTCTATCGCATTTATTTCATCCGGTTTGTTGTAAGCATTTACAACACCTTTCCTGTCGCGCAATATTTCATCCCCGGCAAATATAAAAGGAACTCCCTGCGATGTAAACACAGCAGTTTCGGCCAATTTCTGCAAAGCCTTCAATTCCGGAACAGAAGCCCCCGGAAGAGTAACTTTCAGTCTGTCTGTCAGGCATAAGTCGTCATGACAACTTACATAACTGATAAATTGCGAAGGAGTATTCGCCCATATCTTAGGAACACGACGTACTGAATCGTTGTTTATTTGCGGATGAGCAATTCCACCTACAATACCGAACTTCACACCAGTTTCATGCCCCGGACGTCCTATAACGAAAGCTCCTTTCTCATCCTTGCCAAACGGACCTCGCAGACTGTCACGGAATTCATCACTGAAAGCCGCAATACCAGGCATCTGATAAACATTATTCTTCATAGCAAGTTCAGAAGCAGGAAGCTGCGGAGTACCGGCAGCCCATCCTTCTCCATATATAAATATGGTAGGATCTATTCCATCAAGAGCTTTTCGGATTTCCTTCATCGTAACGATGTCGTGTATGCCCATTAGGTCGAAACGGAAACCATCTACATGATATTCATTCGCCCAGTAACAAACAGACTCTATGATAAATTTCCGAACCATGGCACGTTCACTCGCCGTTTCATTACCGCATCCCGAAGCATTGGCAAACTTTCCTTCACTATCCTGACGGTAAAAATAACCGGGAACTGTACGTTCAAAATTGCTTCCTTTTGTCAGAGCCGTATGATTATATACAACATCCATTATTACCCTGATTCCAGCACGGTGCAAAGCCATCACCATTTGCTTAAATTCACGAATACGCACATCAGGCTTATAAGGATCTGTTGCATACGAACCTTCGGGAACATTGTAATTTTTCGGATCATATCCCCAGTTGTACTGAGGCTTATTCAGCTTTGTTTCATCGACTGACGAAAAATCGAATGAAGGCAACAAATGCACATGAGTCACTCCCAGTTCCTTCAAATGCGCAATACCTGTCTTCTCACCCAGATAAGTATGGGTGCTGTCTTCCGTCAGAGCCAGAAATTTTCCTCTATGCTTGATGCCTGCAACCGTATCGATCGAAAAATCACGATGATGCATCTCGTAAATAATGATATCAGAAAAACTTTTTAAGGGCGGACGTACATCCTTTTCCCATCCCTGAGGATTAGTTTCTCTCATATCGATAATGGCAGCACGGTCGCCATTTACTCCCACCGCTTTTGCCATAACACCAGGAGTATCACCTTGCCAGATGCCATCTATTTTTACATTGAATGCATAAAAGCTACCTTTCAAATCACCTTCTGCCACAGCCTGCCACATTCCGTCGGCTGCCTGCTGCATGCTTATCATCCGCTGGACAGCTCCACCCTGTCCCTTTTCGTATAACATGACACGTACTTCCTGAGCTGTAGGAGCCCACAAAGAAAAATGCGTTCCAGCCGGCGAGTAAGTCATTTCTTCCCATTTACCTTCATATACAGGGTATTCATCAAACGAATCGAATGAACTTCTCTGGATAGAATTGCAGCCAACTGCCGTTGCTAAGGTCAACATAGCTAAAAGGTGTTTTGCATTCATGATTTTTCTATTTTTTCACTTTATCGGGATTCTTTTGTATATAGTCTTTCCAACTTGAATACGCTTTCGGCATAGCCGGACGGCCCATTTGCAAATAATGACAATATGCAGCCCCCAATGCATCGGTAGCATCCATAAAGGGCCCCATTTCCGACTCGGGAATATGCAGCATACGCTTCAGCATATCGGCCACCTGCTCTTTACTGGCCTGACCGTTTCCTGTTATCGCCATCTTTATTTTCAGAGGAGCATATTCCGTTACAGGAATATCCCGACATAAAGCAGCCACAATAGCCACACCCTGGGCACGTCCCAGTTTTAACATCGACTGTACATTTTTTCCAAAGAAAGGGGCTTCGATAGCCAGCTCATCAGGCAGATAAGAGGAAATCACTCCCTGCACCCGTTCGTAAATATGCTTCAATTTCAAGTACGGATCAGTACATTTTCTCAGGTCTATCACTCCCAAGGCCACGACTTGAGGTTTTACTCCTGTCACCTTCAGCACTCCATAGCCCATGATATTTGTACCGGGATCTATTCCCAAAATAATCTTTTCCTTTACAGGCTGTATCACTTGACCACCTCCATTAATGTGGGAAAGCCAATCACTTTATCCTTAAATATCTTCAGCATTTCTTCATTCAAGCGTGCACCCTGCTTGGTATGCCAGCGATGAAGCGCTGCACTATCTTCTACCTCCCATTGTAAAGAAAAACATTCGCTATCCTGCTCCTTATGGCTTAATATACGTAATATGCGAGGATTACGCAGTTCTCCCGACTGTTCGACTTCAGGAATATAGCATTCGTTCAACCAAATTACAAAATTTCTCGCATCGTTCATTTCCACATGAAAGGTTGTATTATAAATCAGCATAACTATATTTTGTTTATCTATTTTTATTGGCAAAGTTAGCAATTATTGGAGATTATCCCCTGTCTGACAGAAAATAATTCAGTGAATATACCAGTTGTTCGGACAACTTTTATTATTTTTGCGCACATTAACACGATTAGTGTGCAATGAAACAATGGAAACAACAAGCAGTTTAATACAACTTATTGAAGAAAGCATCCGTAAAAACTGGAATCTGGATGCAATGACAGACTACAAGGGAGCTACCTTACAATACAAAGATGTAGCGCGCAAAATAGAAAAGATGCATATTCTATTCGAACATGCAGGTATAAAAAAAGGAGATAAAATCGCGCTCTGCGGTAGAAACAGCGCAAACTGGACTGCAACATTTCTCGGTGTTATCACTTATGGAGCAGTAGCCGTCCCTATCCTTCACGAATTCAAAGCCGATAATGTACATAATATAGTAAACCATTCGGAAGCACGTATGCTGTTCGTGGGCGATCAGGTGTGGGAAAATTTCAACGAAGCTGCCATGCCTCATCTGGAAGGTATCATCGAGCTGAAAAACTTCGATCTGGTTGTTTCACGCTCACAACGCCTTACCTATGCCCGTGAACATCTGAATGAAGAATTCGGGAAACGTTATCCTTGCCGCTTCCGTGCGGAGAATGTATCTTATCGCCGCGAAGAACCGGAAGAGCTGGCTGTCATCAATTACACATCGGGTACAACCAGATATTCGAAAGGAGTAATGCTTCCTTATCGCAGCATTATCTCGAATGTAGTACACATTCATAAAAAAGTAGGTTTGAAACCTGGCGACAATGTGGTATCAATGTTGCCGTTAGGACACATTTTCGGTCTGGTTTTCGATTTTATTTATGGAGTAACCGTGGGCGCGCACTTATGGTTCCTTACACGCATGCCCTCACCTAAAATCATTGCCGAGTCATTTG
>ENA-UEYD01002325-UEYD01002325.1-human-gut-metagenome-genome-assembly--contig:-NODE-2325-length-10725-cov-26.864763_pt1 | contig 10725 bp, 7 predicted proteins | sample MGYA00242907_ERZ507875 | MGnify/ENA primary metagenome ERZ507875 (study PRJEB26167, sample SAMN06115506) | human gut metagenome | host: Homo sapiens | place: China:Shandong | collected 2015-08-07...
GATTTCCTTGTGGGTGCAAATACTGCCAGGAATCATCAGCAAGGATGAGAAATTTGTTCGTTCTTCCTCACTGTATAAGGCCGTGGAATATCTGCGAGATTGCAGCATGCTCGTATTGACGACCTCATCGGGGCACCCGTTCATTGGCATAGATAAACCAGTTCGTACGGTCATAACTGGTAACTTGACAACCTTGTACTATCCGTTGAGTTCGCAGGTCGCAGTCATCTTAACGGATGATGGTCAACACACCTTTGAAAAAAGATCGGTCAGCTATAGACAACTCAAAGATCTGAATAGGGTTGCTTTTAATGATGGCGGCTGGAATCTAGTGTTTTGCGAGCGGTCAGATTATTTAAATGCATATTCAAGGACTAAAGGAACTAGTAATGAGTAGGATTGATGATTTGATTGCGAAATATTGTCCGAATGGGGTTGAACGCAAGCCTCTGGGTGCTATTGCGAAGTTATACCGGGGGAATGGCCTGCAAAAGAAGGATTTTACGGACAAAGGCATTGGATGTATCCATTATGGTCAGATTTATACGCGATACGATACTTTTACGTCTCAGACCATTTCGTTCGTAGACAAGAAGCTCGCAGACAAACTCCTCAAGGTCCATCCAAATGATTTGATTGTGACAGCCACTAGCGAAAATCTTGAGGATGTATGTAAAGCAGTTGCCTGGCTGGGTGGATCGGACATTGTGACTGGCGGCCATTCAATTGTTGTTAGACATCATCAGAATGCGAAGTATCTTTCTTACTATTTCCAAACGCTGGATTTCTTTCAGCGTAAGCGCGCATATGTGCATGGAACCAAGGTAATGGAAATCAAGAAGGATGACTTGGCAAAAATTGTCGTTCCCGTTCCTCCATTGCCGGTACAGGAGGAGATCGTTCGGATTTTGGATTCGTTTAGCTCGCTAGAGGCGGAGCTGGAGGCGGAGCTGGAGGCGCGGAGGAAGCAGTATGCCTATTACCGCAACGAACTCCTCACATTCGATAGAGAGAGAGTCCAATGGCTAAAACTAGGAGAAGCGGCTTTTATCAACAAAGGCACGTATATTACGAAAAAACAGGTTATTCCAGGGAATATACCAGTCATACTGGGGGGCGTGGAGCCTGCCTATTGGCACTCGGAGTCTAATCATGATGGCGAAGGCATAGTGATCTCGCGCAGTGGGGCAAATGCTGGGTTTGCAAGTTATTGGAATGAACCGATATTTGTCTCTGACGGTTTTGTACTAGATGCAAAGCCTGGGATTGACATGAGATTTCTTTTCCATGTGTTGAAGAAACAACAGGCAAAACTGCATTCAATGAAACGCGGTAGCGGTGTGCCCCATATTAACTCCAAGATGCTTGCCAATAACGTGGCTATCCCAGTGCCGCCACTCGAAGAACAGCAGCACGTCGTCTCCATTCTTGACCGCTTCGACAAGCTCACCAATGACCTCAGCTCCGGCTTGCCCGCCGAGATCGAGGCCCGTCGCAAGCAGTATGAGTATTACCGGGACCGTCTGCTGTCATTCGACGCACTGGCCGTGTGACGTCCCATCGTGGAAAACGGTCGAGTTGGTGTATGGTCGGCTGCCGGACTATGGGGATACATAGCATGGTTGGGACGCGCCGCAGACTTTTCAAAACGTGAGGACACGACTAGCATGGCAAATAACAGCAGCTCCCTAAGCCTACTCACAGTGCTCAAACCAGGGGGCTCTTCTCATACTGGGACGGAATCCAAACCCGCGAAGACCATCGACCAGATGATTGCTCTGATGTCGGATCGCGGTTTGGCGATCACGGATGAGACAAGACTACGGCAGGTACTCTTTGACTGCAATTACTATCGTCTCTCGGGCTATTTCCGTCCATTCCAAGTCAACCCGGCAGCTGGCGACAACAGGTACAGGCCCGGCACCCGGGACGTTGACTTCCTTATTCCCTACACGATGGACGAGGAACTGCGCAACATCATCCTCAAGGGCACCGCGAAGGTGGAACTCACCCTGCGTTCGAGGTTCGCGTACCTGCTGGCATCAGACGGCAATGCCTACACGTATATGGATCCCGAATCCTATCAGAGCGTGCGCAGCAAACGCGGCGAACTGCTGCGCGACAACCTGCTGCGCAACATGAGCAAATGGATGGGAATGTCCAATGAGGTATGCATGCGACATTACCGGCGCAAAGGCGGACCGGTGCCCGTGTGGGCGGCCGTCGAGACGTTCCCGTTCGATACGCTTTCCCGAATGCTTTCCCTGCACACGGATGCCAAGGCGCTCAGGGAATTGTACAGATCAGTCGGATTACGCACCAATCTGCGGACTTCCTCGGAGGTCGTGCACGCCATGGTTTATCTGCGCAATCTGTGCTCGCATCATGCCAGGCTGTGGCATCGGGAGATGGTCATTCCATCGCCTATGACGCGTGACATGAAAACCGCGTTCGCTGATTTCGAATACGGCGAGAAGTCCGTGGCGTCATCGCTGCTTGCGCTCATGTATCTTGTGCGGAATATCGAGGGCGACGATGGCTACGCCATGGTGATTCGTCGCTTCCTCGACTCGAATGAGACATACGCCTCTGGAATCAGGACGGCCCTGCATTGGGAATAAGCCGCAGGATCCAGGAATCCCATATGCGCTGCGGAATCCGAATTCCTTTGAGTAGGATGGCGGATAAATACGGATGAAGAAGGAGCCCATGATGACGGAGCGGTCGGATATGGATCTGCCGGATGGCGGCAAGTCGTACAAGCTCGTGGCCGAGGGCGCGGAAAGCACCGTGGTGGCCGAATACGAGCCTAGCCACGGCCGTGAGACCGCATACCAAAGCGAAGCGGATCTGGAGGAGGAGCTGCTGCGAATCCTCGAATCCCAAGGCTATGAACGACTTTCCGCGCATACGGAATCCGAACTGATCGCAAACCTGCGCACCCAGCTTGAGAAGCTGAACGATGTCCGGTTCACCGACAATGAGTGGTCGCATTTCTTCCACGAGGTCATCGCCTCTTCGACGGCGGGCATCGAGGACAAGACCCGGCTGATCCAGGAAGACAACATCCAGATCCTGAACCGTGACGATGGCACGACGAAGAACATTCGTCTCATCGACAAGGTACATGTTCACAGCAACCGCCTCCAGGTGCTTCACCAGTTCGAGGAGGAGGGCGGCAGCCACCCGACCCGATATGATGTGACGATTTTGGTCAACGGCCTGCCGTTGGTGCAAATCGAGCTGAAGCGACGGGGCGTGGCGATCAAGGAGGCGTTCAACCAGATCAACCGTTACCAGCGCGACAGCTTCTGGGCCGGATCGGGACTCTATGAGTACGCCCAGATCTTCATCATCTCGAACGGCACGCATACCAAGTACTACAGCAACACCACGCGCTTCAAGCACATCCATGAAATGGAAGGCCGTCCCGCAGCCGGCCGTTCGCAGAAGAGCTCCGACAGTTTCGAATTCACCAGCTGGTGGGCCGACGGGCGCAACCATGTCATCGCCGACCTGACGGGTTTCGCCAGGACCTTCCTCGCCCGGCATACACTGCTCAATATCCTGACGCGATATTGCGTGTTCACCGCCGAGCATGACCTGCTGGTGATGCGCCCATACCAGATCGCGGCCACCGAACGCATCCTCAACCGCATTCTCATCAGCGAATACGATCCGAAGAGACTCGGCACGCCCGAGGCGGGCGGATACGTGTGGCATACCACAGGCAGCGGCAAGACGCTGACCAGCTTCAAGACGGCGCAGCTCGCCAGCAACATGGATGGCGTCGACAAGGTGCTGTTCGTCGTGGACCGCAAGGACCTCGACTACCAGACCATCAAGGAATACGAACGCTTCAAAAAGGGTGCGGTCAACTCCAACAAAAGCACCAAGGTGCTTGCCGAGCAGCTTGCCAACCCAGACGCGAAAATCATCGTCACCACGATTCAGAAGCTTTCCTCATTCATCCGCAGCAATCCCAAGCACGATGTCTACGCGCAGCATGTGGTGCTGATTTTCGACGAATGCCATCGCAGCCAGTTCGGAGAGATGCATACCGCCATCACCAAGCATTTCAAGAACTATCATCTGTTCGGATTCACCGGCACGCCCATCTTCGCCATGAACGCGAAAACCGGAGGCTCCCCCAATCTGCGCACCACCGGACAGGCGTTCGGCGACTGCCTGCACTCATACACGGTGGTGGACGCGATCAAGGACGGCAACGTGCTGCCGTTCCGTATCGGATACGTGGACACGGTGCGCCGTAAGGAAGGCATCAGGGACGAACAGGTGTACGGCATCGACGCGGCCAAGGCGCTGAGCGACCCGCGGCGCGTGAGCGCAGTCACGTCGTATGTGCTCGACCATTTCGACCAGAAAACCAAGCGGCAATCCAGCTACATACTCAAGGACCGGCGCGTCCGCGGCTTCAATTCGCTGTTCGCGGCTGATTCCATCGGCATGGCCAAGCAGTATTACGCCGAGTTCCAGCGCCAGCAGGCCGAGCGCGGTGGGGAACCGTTGAAAATCGCCTTGATCTACAGTTTCGCGCCGAACGAGGCCGACCCCGGCGAGCAGGGCTTCATTGATGACGAGGACTTCGAGACCGCTGGCCTTGACCAGTCATCACGGGATTTCCTCGATGCCGCGATCTGCGATTACAACCGAATGTTCGGCAGCAGCTTCAGCACGGCCTCCGACCAGTTCGAGAACTACTACAAGGATCTGTGCCTCAGGCTCAAGAACCGCGATCTGGACATGGCCATCGTGGTGAACATGTTGCTCACCGGCTTCGACGCCACGACGCTCAACACCCTGTGGGTGGACAAGAACCTGAAGCAGCATGGCCTGATGCAGGCGTTCAGCCGCACCAACCGCATCCTGAACTCGGTGAAGACCTTCGGCAACATCGTCTGCTTCCGCGATCTGCGGCAGGAGGTGGATGACGCCTTGGCTCTGTTCGGGGACAAGGACGCCAAGGGCACGGTGGTGCTTAAACCATATGCGGAATATCTCGCTGCATACACCGAGAAGGTCTCACAGCTGCTTAAGCGGTTTCCCTTGGGCGAGGAAATCGTCGGAGAACAGGCACAGAAGGATTTCCTCACCCTGTTCGGCTCGATCCTGCGGCTGCGCAACATCCTGCAGGCCTTCGACGATTTCTCCAACGAAGATGTGCTGAGCCTGCGCGACCTGCAGGACTACCAGAGCCTGTACATCGATCTCTACCAACAGCGGCGTTCGCATGAGGAAGCCGACAAGGAAATCATCAACGACGACGTCGTCTTCGAAGCTGAACTGGTCAAACAGATCGAAGTGAACATCGACTACATCCTCGAACTCGTAGCCAAATACCATGACGGGCATATGGAGGACAAGTCGATCCTCGCGGACATCAGCCGCACCATCATGTCTTCGCCCGACCTGCGCAGCAAAAAGGACCTCATCGACTCGTTCGTCGAGTCCCTGTCCTCAGGCGCGGACGTGCAGCGCGACTGGAAGGAATACATCGTCCGCAAGAAGCAGGAGGAATTCGAGCGCATTGTCAGCGAGGAGCACCTGAAGACGGGACTGGCCGAGCAGTTCATCATCGACTGCTTCAAGGAAGGCTATGTCGACACGGACGGCACCAGAATAGTGTCGATGCTGCCCCCTGTGTCACGCTTCGCGCCGAGCAACGCGTACGAGCTGATGAAGAGCCGAGTCGTCGAACGGTTCCGCCAATACTTCGATCGCTTCGTCGGAATGTGAGGAAACGGCCGTCCCAGGGGCCGAAACAGATGAGGACACCGGGGACCATACTTTTGGCAATCGGGGCTCCGCAGAAAAATCTGCGGAGCCCCGATTACCGTCTAAACCAGCAGCTTGTCCAACGTCCAAACTGGTCTCCGCTTTCTTGATGGATGATGAATATGCAACAGGTTGTTGCCGCTAAAGCTGATGACGTAAGGAGCGGAGCAATGAGCGCGATCATCCCTCAAGGAATCCCACGGCCGCATCATGCGGAACCATCCCCGATCCCTGGAACGGATACGGGGATAGCAAGCGACGCATGTGTGGCCACACGTGCTCGCTCCACAGGCGTGGATCGGCTTGCCGGGAGACCCGGACCCCATGGTCGGCAAGGCCTCCGGACCGCTGACGCGGCTTATGGAATGAGCCATTCCAGTTCCCGTGGGGAGGTGTTTTATGGGCTGGCGTGACAATCGCAGGCGCAGCATATGCAGGAAAATCATGTTCACACCGGAGGAATGGGAACAGGCGAGGAGGACCCACGAACGTTGGGCAAGGAACATTCCGGTGTATAGACGGTGGGGTGATTTCGCCCGTCAGACTCTCATGCATGGCGCGTTGATGAATGTCTCGGTGACGCTGGCGAGCGATCCGGAGGTGTTCAAGGCCGAGCTCCACCGCATCGGCGTGAACGTGAACCAGATCGCCAGGATCGCGAATCTGACGGGCTCCGTGAGTCCACAACAGATGCGTGAGCTGCATGATCTGCTCGCCTTGATCGATGAGAGGATGACGGGGATGGAGCGCGAGAAAGCGGAGATAGATGCGGTACAAGGGCTGTACTGATGGCCGTGGTCAAACTTGGGAACAAGGTCAAGACGAATCTTCCGGACACGATTCGTTACGTCATCAATCCCGAGAAGAACGATGGCGGCAGGCTCGTATACGCGAGCTACAGCAGTGAGCGGCATGACGCGAACACGCTCGCCGAACCGATGATCCGGGATCTGGAACGATGCGCGAATGGGCTGCGCAAGGATGGCGTGCTCGCCCTGCATCTGAAGCATTCGTTCAGTCCCGACGAGCATGTGAGCGCGGAACAGGTGCATGAGCTGGGCGTCATGCTGACCGAGGCGATCACGGGCGGCGACTACAAGTATGTGGTCTCCACGCACATGGATCGGCATCACCTGCACAACCACATCGTCATCTGCGCGGCGAACCGGAGGACGGGAAGGAAGATGCGTCTGACCCGCAGAAGCATCGACCGGTGGCGCGCGGTCAGCGACGAGCTATGCCGTCGTGAGGGCCTTGCCGTATTGGAGAACCCGAAGGTCGAAACCGCCGTGGAACACGATGAGATGCTCAAGGCGATGCGGTATGCGCCCGGCCAGAGCAGCGGGCGGCAGTTCGGAGTCGAGTCCCCTGTCATCGCGTCCACGGGCGTGGGCGCGGACATGGGCGAACTGTATGCGGCGGCGAGGGGCGTGGGCGTCAAAGAGCGGCTGCGCATCCCGATCGATCTCGATGCGGCCAGGGCGAACAGCATCGGAGAGCTCGCCGAACTGCTCGACTCGCACGGCGTCGGATTGACGTTGCACGGTGGCGGCGTGACCTTCATGGACAGGGCCACGGGCCGTAGATTCCGTGGCGCGCGTCTCGGCCCGGCGTATTCGCTCGACGCACTCGGCATGCGGCTCTCGGACGGTGGAAGCATGCTGCATCTGACGTTCAACAACCGTCTCGTGGCCGCCGTGAACGATCGTTTCGTAAGCGTGTGGCTGCCCGGAACCAAACGGCGGAGGAAGGTCAATCTGCCCGTGAGCATGCTGCGCCGCGATGGCAGCACATGGCATCTGCTCATGCCCGCAACGTTCACCGGCATGCTCATGGACCAGTCGAACAGGTACGCGGCCCGTTTCGACACCGGCACGCTGTCGGAGGCGTTCGGCCACCCGAGGCAGCGCGTCGAATCGTTGGCAGGAGACGATTCCACGATGCTCAGACGTTATGCGGCGAGTCCCGCGCAGTACCGCTACTACCAAGTGCAGGCAAGGAAACTCGACGAGCTGAGGACGATGGCCGAGGGGTTGAACGCGGCGTGCAGACTCCAGCGAGAGAACGGTGGCGGCCTGGCCAAGGGACTGCGTGACTTAAACGCCAAGGCCGACTGGGCATACGGCGAACTACGTGCCGCAGTAGTCGTGCTGAACGACGTGATCGACAGCCATGACCCCGATCTTGTGGTGGAAGCGCGTGAGGAGATCGAACGTCGCGAGCGAACGCTGCTCGAATGCTGGAGACAACTCGACGCCATCAGATCGGTCGCCCGTAATTCCGGAGTCGGACTGCCCGAATGGATATGCAAGGAACAGAACGATGAACCAGCCAACGAACATGAACAGCGGAATGGAAACCGATCCGATGGGCGGCATGTTCTCCCAGATGTTCGATCGGATGCAGCCGATGGGGCCGGCGAACACCATGCCGGCGTCGGAGGCCGATACGATTCGGGCGGAGGAAGAGAGCCGGAGGCTCAACCGGCAGGTCGCGGAACTTCGGAGCGAGAATTCGACGCTCTCATCACGGAATCAAGAGCTTCAATCAACGAATCGGCGGCTCTTGTCGGCGAATCAGACGCTCAGGAAGCAACTCTCCGAAGTCAACGAGACGGCCAGATTGCTCGAAGAGACCAGGAAGAGAGAACGCGCGTGCATAGAAAGGGAAAAACGTTGTGACCGCATTCTCCGTCGCGAGGCGGTTCTTGAAGCCGACGAATCCAGAGTTCGGGATGAACGCGAACGTTTTAAAAACGAGCGGAAGCGGATACGTGAGGACATCGCCGAACAAGTCGAACGGGAATCGGAGCGGATGGTGGGATTGGCCACTCGTGTTTCTGCTCATGCTGCTGTTGGCAGCCGTGGTCTGCGGCATGCCTCTGCTCGTAGCAGGCGGATATGCGGTGGCTGTTTTTACGACGATGAGAGGCTGGCTTACGGAAGGAACCCTGGGAGTCCATATCGTTCTTTGGACGTTGGCCGCCATGGTGGGCTTCGTCGTGGCCGACCGTCTCGCCATGATCCCGCACAATCCGGTGGGCTGGCCCGCTTGGTGGATCCTTCTCACTGTTGCCGCGCACCTGATCTATCTGGCGAAGCTGACGGGCCCAATCAGCCGATTCATTAGGAACAGCTAATGCGATGGACCATGCGGTACATGAGAGAACGCTTCGAAACGATTAGTTCCCAAATTGTTGTCACCATGTTGTCATACAGTGCTGTAGCCAAGCGGTTAAAGCCGCTAAATCACTGGTATTTAACGGCTTTATAGCATCGGTCAGGTAGGGTTCGACTCCCGTCATCCGCTCCATTCGAAACCCTTGGAATCGTTGGAATTCCAAGGTTTTTCTATTGCCGTAAAAGACCCGTGAAGTCAACTTCGCGCCGCGCAACTGTCGGTTGCGTCGCAAAATTTGGTTGCGAATCGCAATGCAACCGAAAGATGGTGGCGTGGAACGCGACGCTTATGACAAGCTGTTGCTTGGCAATCGCCAATAATCGCAAGCCGAGGCGATATGGAAACTCTACGAAAGGGCGGACATGAGTTTCAAAGAGAATCTGCAGTATCTGCGCGGTTCGCGCAACATGACACAGGAACAGCTGGCAATGCTGCTGGGCGTTTCCCGGCAGGCAATTTCGAAATGGGAGTCCGATAAGGCATACCCCCGAAATGGACAAGCTGCTGATGCTTTGCGACATGTTCGGCGTGACGTTGGATGATTTGGTCATGGGCGACGTGCGCGCGTCGGCGGGCTGTGGGGGTGCGGGGCGCGTGGGCTGTGTGGATGCGGGACGCATGGACTTGGCTGCCGATACGGCTGGTGTGGCAGCGTCGGATGGGGTGGTTGACTCTGCTGTTGGTGCGGTTCCGGGGGTAATCGGGTTCGCGGCATCGCAGGTTGCAGGAGTGTCCGATTCTGCAGAATCGGACACTCGTGGAGGGCGATGGGTAGGCTGGAGCCCGTGAACACGAACCAGAAGTCCCCCTCCGATTCCGGCGCAAACCACCCCACCGGCAACTCCTGCAATCCGCTACTCGGCCATGCCACATCACACGCGGCGACACTCATCGGCCTGTTCGCAATCGTCCTGTGGGGCTTCATGGCCGGCCTCGTGCGACTGGTCTCCGAATCGTTCGGCGCCACGCTCGGTTCGGCGCTCATCTACACCGTCGGTGGTGTCATGCTGTTCATTGTGCGCCGTCCGAAACCAATCCGCGAAGCGCCATGCAAGTACCTCATCGCAGGCGGACTCATGTTCATCGCATACGAGGCGTCAATCTCGCTGTCGATCGGCCTGGCCACAACGAACGCGCAATCCGTGGAAGTCAGCCTTGTCAACTACTTGTGGCCGACGCTGCTGGTGCTGATGACCGCAGCGGTATCGCACAAACGTGGTGCGGTCGCCAAAGCGATTCCTGGCGCGGTGATCGCAACCATCGGTGTGGCGATGGCGGTTGGCGGAGAAAGCCTTGATATGCAGGAAGCGGTCCACAATATCGCCAGTAACCCCCTACCGTATGTGCTCGCGTTTGTTGGCGCCTTTATTTGGGCGATTTATGCGACTTTTACGCCGTCGTTGTCCGGCGGTTACGACGGCACGACGATTTTCTTCTGCTGTGTGGCCGTTGTACTGTGGACCATCCATTTCGTTTCGGGAGACGGTTTGCCGGACACGGCGCCCGGCATCGGTGGATATGCTGCGCTGATTGCGTGCGCCGCTTCGATTTCGGGCGGCTACGCGTGCTGGGGATACGGCATGTTGCACGGCAGTATGGAAACGCTTGCGATTGGTTCGTACGCGACTCCGCTGTTTTCCACGGCTTCTAGCACGCTTCTGTTGGGCGTGGCGCTGGGCATGCCGTTCTGGATCGGTGTTGTGCTGGTGGTTGCCGGTTCTCTGATCAACGTGTGGTTTGCACGGTGCC
>ENA-UEYD01002329-UEYD01002329.1-human-gut-metagenome-genome-assembly--contig:-NODE-2329-length-10705-cov-4.718950_pt1 | contig 10705 bp, 6 predicted proteins | sample MGYA00242907_ERZ507875 | MGnify/ENA primary metagenome ERZ507875 (study PRJEB26167, sample SAMN06115506) | human gut metagenome | host: Homo sapiens | place: China:Shandong | collected 2015-08-07...
CACTGTCCCAAAGTCCGCGTTGTACTATAGAAAATCCCTCCAACTTTAACAACCTTGCGATGCTCTACCTCATAAGGAATGGCATACTGTTTACTATTAATTTGTGCCAACGCTTCTTCGGGAGTTCCGTCTACCTTAAATTCAAACACATAAATCGCATCAGGCATCTTGATTACCACATCAGCCCTACCAATAGCATTCTTAACCTCTACATCCACATATTGCCCCATCAAACGGAATAACAAATAGAAAATAGTCTGATAGTGCTTTTCCTGATTATTCTCCAAATCATAAGGTATAGAAGAAAAGAAAGAACGAGTACGAAGAAGGCACTGCTCAATATCACCTTTCATCAGGTCTCTTACAAAAGAGACTACATAAAAATTACTTTCACGTGTCGGTTGATTGAGATAGGAAGGGATCAGAGTCTCAATAAAGCCTATCTTAACTTCTTCGTTGGGATAACCTAATGTATATGTACGAAAGAGAGGTTCATATCCTTTAATAGTCAAATAGCCACTCTGATAAAGTACAGGAATCGGATCGGTAATAACCTCTGTCGCTTTATCAAAATCTTCGTCTTTCACTTCCATCTTTTCCAATAGAGTAAGACTGAAGTCCATTCGCTGTAACATTTCAATCAAGAAAGTAGGCGTGCCGGTAGAAAACCAAAAGCTCTTATAATCTCTTTGCGAAAATGCATTGAAAAGGCTGAACGGATTGTAAATATCTTCACAAATCTTGCTGAAATGATAACCGTCATACTGCCGTTTCAAATGCCGACAAGCTTCTTCATAGGTTTCATTATTCGCTTGAGCTATCCTCTCAATATCCGGTTGCATCTGACTTAGCAACTCTTGCTCTGTAATACCACAAATAGCACTATAATCATCCCGCATGCTGATATTCTGCAAATTATTCAGTTCACTGAAAATACTCATTTGACTGAATTTGCTGATTCCCGTCAAGAAAAGGAAACGAAGATATTCTCCTTGTGCCTTTAAAGGACTAAAGAATTTCCGCATTTCTTCACGTAATTCATTTTGCAGTTCCGGCAAATGGTTACTGTCTAATAAAGGTGCATCATATTCGTCAATCAATACAACAGCCTGCTTTCCTGTCTGTTGGTAGATTCGTTGAAGCAAACCGGTTAAACGGGCTGCATAGCTCGTTTCTTCTTCATTTTTCCCATAAGTCCTCTCCCATTCGCTTAGATAAAGATTCAATTGCTCTTGCAAATCTTCGATTGTGGTGTATTTCGTTCTACTAAAATCAATATGCAACACAGGATAAACAGTCCATTCTTTCTCTAACTGTTCCATAGCCAATCCTTCGAACAACTCTTTCTTTCCGGAAAAATAAGCTTCAAGAGTAGAGACTAGAAGACTTTTTCCAAAGCGACGCGGACGACTAAGGAAATAAATCTTATTTGTATGAGTCAAATGATAAATTAATGCAGTTTTATCAATATACACACAATCATTATTACGTAAATCCTCAAAATTCTGTATTCCGATAGGATATCTTCTAAATGTCTCTTTCATACCACTCTAATGCTTTTATTGGAAATATGAACAAAGATACGAAATAAAATGATTACATGACACTTAATATTATTATAAAACCCTACAATATCATTCAATTGCATTGTTCGATTCACATAAACTTATCTAAAGAACTACCTTATTAATAGCCATTAAAATAGTGACGCTATCCCACCAATATAGTGACGGTATATGCTTAGGATAGCGTCACTATCCAAGGCAAATACCGTCACTATATTTAAACCGAATATTTCGGGCTTTTAACTCTAGTTTCCGCGCTGTGTAGGCAAGGTAAATTCCTGCGAATCACAAATCATTCCATTCTCGTCCGCCACTGCGACACGGAATGTCACTTCACCGTCTTTCAATTTTTCACCTGCATGAATGGAAGCGGTATAACGGATGCCTTCACCCGGAAGAATTTCCTCCACCATCACGGAAGGAGAAATGCCGAGATGCTTCACCTTCCCCACCGTTTCTACCACAGGAACTACATTATAAACAGGATTTCTCCCTTCATTCATAATCTCAAAGATTATCTTGCTATTTTCTCCCGCATCAATCACATGACTGCGATTATCATCTATAAAACGGATCTTGCGCAACTTCAGTTGAGAAATAGGCTGTTGCACTTGCGGCTGTTTCTTATACTTTTGCACACGCACTTCCCGTACTTCAGGAATATACGCATCTTCCTCTATTTGCTCTTGCCTCGGCGCCGTCAACGCGTTTCCAATAGCCGCACCGGCAATGGTTCCCACAATATTCCCAATAGCAGAACCACGGTAACCGCCCCTCCAGCCATGATTATTATCTCCGATAAGTCCGCCTATCGAACTTCCCAGACTACCTCCAATAGAAGCACCTGCCATGATAGCTCCCGGATTTCCCATACGCCCCGACGCACATCCACTCACAATCAAAGCGGAAAGCAAAATTACTGTTAGTTGTTTCTTCATGAGTCTCTCTATTTAGTGTTATTATTTATTCTACCACTTTAAAACGAGCGAAACGTAATAATAGTTGTTTGTCTCCCGCATTTTTAAAATGAATAGTTGCTTTCGCATTGTCTCCCGTTCCTTCTACTTTAATCACTTCACCCAATCCGAAACGTTCGTGCTCTATCATCTGTCCGGCCTGTACTCCTGCTACCGATGGCGAAGTGGAAGAGGTTGCCTGTGCACCGCTACTTGGGCTAACAGTACTAACTTTCTTCAAATTCCTCGGTACGCTGGAAGCAATGATCTGTGCTTTCGGACGTTCACGTTGTTCGGAAGATGTACTTCCGAAAGGGGCACGCGACGGAGAAGCTGAACGGGTGAATCCTCCTTCAATCTCTCTACGGAAACGTCCTGCACCTTCATCGACAGCACGGCTCACTCCTGCCTCATGCGGCAATTGCAAGTAATGAACATCGATATCACGCAAGAAACGACTGGGGCTTCCAAATTCCATCTTTCCATAACGGAAACGGGTTTTGGCAAAAGACAGATAACAATGTTCCTCCGCACGAGTAATAGCTACATAGAACAAACGACGTTCTTCTTCCAGTGCCCGGGGAGAATCTCCTACCATCCCACTGGGAAACAGGTTTTCTTCCAGACCGACCACAAATACATTCTTAAACTCCAATCCTTTAGCCGAATGAACTGTCATCAACGTTATCTTTTCCCCATCATCCGCCTTGTCGGAATCCTGATCGGTAAGCAATGCAATCTCCGAAAGGAAATCGGTAAGAGACACATTCGGATTACCCTCCTCCTGCCGCAAAGCGCAGAAGTCATTCATTCCATTCACCAACTCTTCTATATTTTCCTTACGGCTTAGATTCTCGGGGGATGTGTCCTGACAAACATCGTTGATAATGCCGGACTGACGGATGATATTCGTTCCTATTTCATAAGCGTTCTTATCTGCCTGATCGACAATGAAACCTTCTATCAATTCACGAAAGCCTTGCAGTTTTGCATGCGTTCCTTTATTTATATCCAGTCCGTAACTCAATGGTTCACAGAGTGCCGCCCAAAGACTTACGCCATGATCGGTAGCCGCCGATATAATCTTCCCGACTGTCGTATCTCCAATACCACGAGCCGGATAATTAATGATTCGCTTGAATGCTTCTTCATCATTCGGATTCACCACCAAACGGAAATAAGCAATCACATCTTTTATCTCTTTCCGCTGATAGAACGAGAGTCCCCCGTAAATTTTATAAGGTATACTCCGTTTCCGAAGAGCCTCTTCAAAAATACGGCTTTGTGCATTCGTACGATACAGGATGGCAAAATCAGCATATCCGTAGCGATACTCCCGTCGTAGCTCTGCAATCTTATTAGCTACAATATCTCCCTCTTCCACATCGCTATACGCCTGAAATACGCCGATAGGTTCCCCCTTTTCTTTCTCCGAAAACACGGCTTTCCGTATCTGGCGTTCATTCTTCTCAATCAAGCTATTGGCAGCACAAACAATGGTTTGTGTGGAACGATAATTCTGCTCCAGTTTAAAAACTTTCGTATTGGGGTAGATTTTTGTAAAATAGAGAATATTGTCAATATCCGCCCCACGGAAAGAATAGATACTTTGCGCATCGTCTCCCACTACACAGACCCGTTGATTTTCTTTAGTCAGTTGTAGAACAATGCTATGCTGCGCATAATTCGTATCCTGATACTCGTCCACCAATACATAACGGAACTGATCGCGATAACGTGCCAGCACTTCCGGAAAGTCACGAAACAGAATATAGGTATATACCAATAAATCATCAAAATCCATCGCTCCCGCCTGACGGCATCTGTCCCAATAACGAGTATAGATATCACGGATAGCAGGCATCTTGGCAGCCATATCTCCTTCGTAAGCCTCTTTATTGGCAGCGTATCCCGTAGGAGTGACCAAATGGTTTTTGGCATTGGAGATGCGTGCCTGCACTACTCCCGGTTTATAAGTTTTCTCGTCCAATCCCATCTCTTTGATGATGGAACGGAGCAGACTCTTACTATCAGCCGTATCATAGATGGTGAACTGGGAAGTGAACCCGATAAATGTTGCTTCGGCACGAAGAATCCGTGAGAAGATGGAATGGAAAGTCCCCATCCACAAATAACGTGCCCGTTCCATACCTACCTGACGGGCAATACGCTCTTTCATCTCGCGCGCCGCCTTATTCGTAAAGGTCAGTGCAAGGATATTCCACGGATTGTAGCCGTTCTCCTGTTCCAGCAAGTAAGCGATTTTATAAGTCAATACGCGCGTCTTCCCCGAACCTGCACCGGCTATCACCAGCGAAGGACCGTCATTATAAGTCACTGCAGCACACTGACTCTCGTTCAATTCATCTATATAATTGGTATTCATAACAGCATTATAAAAACAATGTGGATTTTTAACAAACCCTTGGCACTCAAATTTGTTCTCAATACAAAAGTATAATATTCATTCGAGAATGAAGGTATTTTTATGAATTTTCATCACTAACTATTTTAACCTAACACCAAAAAGCAATGAAAAGAAGTATATTTTTATCGATTATTTTGAGTTTGTTTCTGGTCGCCTGCATTCCACAGGCAATGGCACAAAAGCAGAGCCGCCTGGAAAAGCTGCTAAAGTATCTGAACGATAATGACGCCGACAAATGGCAGAAAAACCGTGATAAGATAGATGACGAGACGCAAACCTATTATGCCGAAGAACTGGCATTGTTGGACGTTCTCAACGAATTGTGGAACAAACAAAGTGAGCAAGCCGCCACCAACTATTTCGGCTGTTACGAACAAGCTACGAAAGCTTATTTTCCGAATATCTGCGAAGAAGAGAAAATACAGCTTTCCAACGTACAAGACAAAGCGGAACAGGCTGTTATCTCCATCCTGGAAGCATCGAAAGAGCAGATTCCCTTTAGCAAGACATTGATGGACAGCATCCAGTCAAGCGGCTATCCGGCAGACTCCGCCCTCTTGCAGAAGGTGCGGGACATCCGCGAACTGGCCCTACTGGAAGGGATGCTGAAAACACCTGCGCTGAACATCTATCAAACGTATATCTCGGAATATCCGAACGGCAAGTTTATCTCTCAAATCAACACTGCGGAAAACAAACGGCTTTATCAGATTGTAAAGAGTAATCCGACATCAGCGAATTTCAAGGCATTTTTTGATAACGCCAACATGCAGAAATTCTTCACGGATAAAGACACGCGTCCATTCCTTCCGGAAGTTCGCGCGTTATACGATGATTTTCTGTTTCAAGGAATCGACAGCCTCCGGGAGAAAGGAAACGCAACAGCCATCCGGCAGATTATTGACGAGTATAAGCAATCACCTTACCTGACTTCCACAGCACGTACTCATCTGGACGAACTTGAATATCTTAGTGAAAAAGCTGATTTTGAGCTTTTAAAAGCTGCCATTGTCAATTCCGAATCTTTGAGTATGCTGCAGGATTTTCTTTGCACACACAAGTATAAGGAATTTCGTGACCAGGCCAATGCACTACGGACACCGTTTATTCTGCAAACAATCATATCCACTCCTACTTCCGTGAAATACTATAATGGAGGGCGATTGATAAAGTCTGCGGAAAACGACAGCACAGGAACCACCTCGACCACTTATTCGTATGACGATAAGGGGCAGCTCATTTCTACATTGTCGCTTACCGTAAAGAACGGTCAGCCAAGCAATGAAATACAAACGAACAGATTATACGATCCGCAAGGTCACTGCATCTTTGAAGTGCAAACGAATCCGAAAACCAAAACGGATCTCTACCGACGGACACGCCGTATCGGTACGGACGGAAGTATCGAGAGTGATTCGCTCAAGTATGCAGACGGAAGAGTCGTCATAAGCTCCTACAATAAACAGGGATTATTGACCGAAACCAAAGAATATAATAAGAACGGAGAACTTCAGGCATACACCGCCAACAAATATGATGATAAAGGAAGATTGATTTCATCCCAACATCAAAACCTGCTTTTTGCCAATTCTTCGGATCAGATTATTTCACAAAAAGATGCTTATGAATACGATAAATACGGTTATCTGACACAGATCGTTTACCAACGGATTTTAGGCAATAACCAGAAAACATCGGGATGCCTGACCTGCCTGTACGATAAATACGGAAACCAGATCGATAGCAATTCTTATTATGAATATGATAATACGGGCCAATGGATCTGCCGGACCGACCGTGAGCATCCGAAAGAAGTGGAACGTATACAGTACATTTACAAATAAAGTAAGATGCTGTGAACATTTTGCAGAAGGCTTCTGTTATTATAGTATAACAAGCCAATTAAAACTTGTAACATTATGAATACTATATTAATGTCTTTAATTATGATGACCATGACTTACGAAATGCCTAAACTTCCTTACGCTAACAATGCGTTGGAACCTGTAATCAGTCAGCAAACAATAGATTTCCATTACGGAAAACATCTACAAACGTATGTAAATAATCTGAATAGCCTCGTGCCCGGAACAGAATATGAAGGTAAAACGGTAGAAGAAATCGTTGCAACCGCACCGGACGGAGCTATATTCAATAACGCCGGACAAGTATTGAATCACAATCTGTACTTCCTGCAATTTGCCCCGAAACCCTCAAAGAAGGAACCGTCAGGCAAACTGGGAGAAGCCATCAAACGTGACTTCGGTAGCTTTGAAAACTTCAAGAAAGAATTCAACGCAGCAGCAGTCGGATTGTTCGGTTCAGGATGGGCCTGGCTATCCGTTGGGAAAGACGGTAAACTGAAAATCACGAAAGAAGCCAACGGCAGCAATCCGGTACGTGCCGGTTTGAAACCGCTTCTCGGATTTGACGTTTGGGAACACTCCTATTATCTGGATTATCAGAACCGCCGCGCCGACCACGTAAATGCCCTGTGGGACATCATCGACTGGGATGTGGTTGAAAAAAGAATGTAACCGGATTTACTAGCAAAACTATACTTATGAAAAAGGTCGTTGTGTTTTCACAGCGACCTTTTTTACAGACTAAAAAAACAAACTTTTATTGTATATCAAACGCATTAGTTGTATTTTTGCAACCCATAAACCAGCATAACAAACAATTATGGTACTATATAAAAGAAAAGAGATACGATTTATTGTCTCCATTGCCGTTCTTCTTTTCTTCCCCCTTTTCTGCAACGCTGCCGCCACAGAAGAACCAGAGGAAGAGATCCTGTTCATTACCTCATACAATTCTGACACTAAATATACCTACGATAACATCAGCACATTTATAGAAACCTACACCCAATTGGGAGGAAGATACTCGACCATTGTAGAAAACATGAATGCGACGGATTTAACGCAGGCGCACCAATGGAAAAAAACATTAACCGATATTTTAGACAAACATCCGAAAGCTAAATTAGTGATTCTTTTGGGTGGTGAAACATGGAGCAGTTTCCTTCATCTTGAAGATGAGAAATATAAGCAGCTTCCTGTTTTCTGCGCAATGGCTTCACGCAACGGCATCCGTATTCCGGAGGATTCAATCGATATGCGGAACTATAATCCTGTAAGTATCGACTTAACGGAACGAATGAAGAAGTATAACGTAAAATACTGTGATACATACGAATATAACATCAGCAAAGATATCGAAATGATACAGGATTTCTACCCGGACACAGAGCACCTGGTATTTGTATCGGATAATACCTATAACGGACTTGCCGAACTGGCATGGTTCAAGAAAAACCTGCAACATTTCCCGCAGTTATCCATCACCTATATTGACGGCCGCATCCACACACTCGATATGGCTGCCAATCAATTGCGCAATCTTCCCAGAAACACAGCAATGCTTCTTGGTATCTGGAGAATTGACAGCCGGGGGATCACTTACATGAACAACTCCGTTTATGCTTTTTCCAAAGCCAATCCACTCCTGCCTGTGTTCAGTATGACTTCCACCGCAATAGGCTATTGGGCCATCGGAGGATATGTCCCACAATATGAAGGAGTGGGAAAAAATATGGGAGAATATGCTTACCGCTTTTTAGACCAGAAGGAAACGGGTATCAGCAGCATCAATGTCCTACCCAACCGATATAAATTTGACGCGAAGAAACTAAAGGAATGGGGATTTGAAAACAAGAAGTTGCCTGTCAACTCAATGGTTATCAATCAGCCTATCCCCTTCTTTGTAGCCTACAAGACAGAAGTGCAATTTATCCTGATTATCTTCCTCGTATTAGTAGGAAGTCTGATGATTTCCCTGTATTACTATTACCGGACTAAAATTCTGAAAAATCACCTTGAAAGAACCACGCAACAATTGCGGGAAGATAAAAAGAAACTGGAATTATCGGAAATTGCACTACGTCATGCCAAAGAGCGTGCCGAAGAAGCGCACGAGCTTGCGGCTGGCTTCTTTCCAGGCCGGCCGCTTCGTGCGGACGTAGCACGTCTCGAGCAGCGCAACGAAAATCGAGAGCCCGAGCGTCACGGGGACAAATAGAAAATGGTAGACGGTTGTGATGGCGAACTGCCATCGGGATAGGATCAGTGCATCCATGTATCATGCCCTCCTTTTTGTATTAGTGCATCGTGATGCATTCTATTTATAGTCCCATTATAGCCTAAAACGGCAGAGGAGACAACGAAAAATTATATTGAGTCGTAAAAGAAAATAATTATCGCAAAAGTGAGCCGAGAAAACGCAGAAAGGTGGAGACGATTTTCTTGTGGAAAATCTGGAACAATGGCCTTATAATGAATACAGTATAATTTAGGAGAGAAGTATCGTGGAGAAACGAAGGATCGATCTGAGCCGTTGCCTCGTGCGTGACGGCAAGGCGGACTGCCACCGCTGTGAGGAAATCTGCCCGCAGAAGGCCATCAAAGATCACGTGGTGGACACGGCGGCCTGCGATGGCTGCGGCCTCTGCAGCGCGGTCTGCCCTGCGGCGGCCATCGTGGCACCGGAGGATTATGAGGGGGCATTGACGAAGGCGCAGGAGCTCGCGCCGCAGGTCCTCATGTGCGAGAAGGCCAGCGAGGGCGGTGTGCACTGCCTCGGTTTCCTCACGCGCCGCCTGCTCTGGGCGCTCGCAGCAAAGCGGCCGCTCGCGCTCGACATCTCGCACTGCGAAGCGTGCCGGCCTGCGGTCTTTGCAAATCTCGAGCGGGAGGTCGCTGCCTGCAATGATGCGCTCGCAGAGGCGGGCAAGAAGGCAATCGCGCTCGTCCATGTCAAGCCGGCCCCGCCGAAGCCGAAGAAAGCGAAGAAGGTCGAGCGGCGCGGCTTCTTCCAGGCGCTGTTCCACTCGACGGCAGAGGGCTTGCAGGAGATCGCTGAGGCGCAGATCGAGCACAGCTACTGCTTCGACGCGGCGGCCTTCCTCAAGGCGCAGCAGGCAGAGCCATGCGCGCTGTTTCATGGGCTTGCCTTGCAGCAGGGCTGCACGGCCTGCGGCCTCTGCGCCGTCGTCTGTCCGACGCAGGCGCTCGCCTTGGCGCGCGGCGGGAAGGCAGCCCTGCACGTCGACCCGACGGTCTGCACGGGCTGTGATCTCTGCGCGCTGCACTGCCCGCAGGGCGTCTTGAAGCTTTTGCCGCAGTTTGCGGGACAGCGTGATTTCCAGTTGGACTGCTGATCGGGCAAGCGCGGATATTTTGTATTGTGTATTGTGATTAGGAGGAGAAGTCTTGATTACAGTAGAGGGAAATGCCAAGATAAACTTGACGCTGGACATCCTGGGCAAGCGCCCGGATGGCTACCATGAGGTCGCGATGGTCATGCAGTCCATCAACCTGCACGACACACTGACGCTCTCGAAGATCCCGAGCGGCATCGAGCTCACGCTCGACGTGCCGGGCCTCGAGGCCGACGAGCGCAACCTCGCCTGGCGCGCGGCGCGCCTCCTCTTGGACGGTGAGGGCGTCAAAGGCGGCGTGCGCATCGCACTGACGAAGCGCATCCCAATCGCCGCGGGGCTTGCGGGCGGCAGCGCCGATGCGGCCGCTGTGCTGCGCGGCGTCAACGCGCTCTACGAGCTCGGCCTGACGCAGGCGGAGCTCTGCGCGTACGGCGCGAAGCTCGGCTCGGACATCCCGTTCACCATCGTGGGCGGGACGATGCTGGCGACGGGCCGCGGCGAAGTGCTCGAGGCGCTTGACCCCGTGCCGTCC
>ENA-UEYD01002330-UEYD01002330.1-human-gut-metagenome-genome-assembly--contig:-NODE-2330-length-10703-cov-11.376435_pt1 | contig 10703 bp, 3 predicted proteins | sample MGYA00242907_ERZ507875 | MGnify/ENA primary metagenome ERZ507875 (study PRJEB26167, sample SAMN06115506) | human gut metagenome | host: Homo sapiens | place: China:Shandong | collected 2015-08-07...
CGCCCCACGCATCGTAGCCGTAGCTAACGACGGTATTGCCATTCTCATCCAGAATTGCAACAATATCGCCCTGCAAGCTCTTGACATACGCATACGCCGTGCCGTTGTACACCACCACCGCCGGACAGTTCTGCGCATCGTAGAAGAAGTGCAGCTCATCCGTGCCGGAAGTCATATGCACAACATTCTTGCCGTGCAGCGTGTACTTCGTCGCTACGCCGTTGACTGTTTTCTGCACACGCAAGCCGTTCTCGTTTGTAAACGAACCGTGCATCTGAGCCACAGCCGCAACGATTGACCACGATTGAAAGTAGAGCTATCCACCGCAGCTTCTTTCATGGAGGAAGTTGCGATGGACACTCTTAGATGAGTAGTTTTATTTCATGGTCGATGATAATCATGCAAAATGCGAACCGATACAATTAGCCGTGACTTTTCCAATAGCCGCACTTCAAGCCTGTCTTTTTTTAGATCAAACTCTGGAATATCGCCAGGGAATGCGAGCGGTTCCGGATAGCTACTCGTTTTCATCATGGAACCACAATACGGAAAATAGTGATTAGGAATTATAAATATACTGTTTACATGCAATACTCGTTGCTTTGTCCCATGCCGTATAAAATCCCATAACGGAACAACCACACATTTATACAAAAACAAGTACGCACATAGCGCAGCGAGTGCACCAAAGGTTAATTGAAAATGGACAAAATCAGCCGTTCCACTAAAGTAGTTTGCTCTGTATATTGTTCTGTAAATATATACGGCAAAAAAAGGAAATCCCAGAAGAATACCGTGGATAACGCTTCTGCGAAGTCCCATTTTTTCCTCTCCTTTCAATGTGGAGTCGAAATTATTCTGAAGAAATTTGCATCATACACCAATTTGTCGTTGTAGAGTAAGTGGCAGGCATGATTGTATGCCGAATAAAGAAATGGCTGGCAAATTCGTCAATTGGCATGTTCATAAATTGCTTAAGAGCCTCGTTGCGTCCTCCTGAAAACCACTGTGTCGCAAGTTCTTTTCGAGCAGATCTTGGCATTTTATGAACTTTATAATCATGATCCCAAAGAAGTTTATCACCAATGATTTTCCCCACAACATTGCCATATGCGCCGGATGCAGCAGATAGTCCAATATTTTCTATTGCTCGACGATCGCCAGACAAGGCACCTTCAACATCCAATTCTCCAGCAATCCAACCATCAACAACATTTCCTGTAGCCCCCATTACCCCTGTCCACAAAAGTGATGAACAACCAATTCCAGCAATAGCACCGCCAACAGCTGCTCCTGCATATTTTTCAGCAGGTGAATCCGGGACAAACATATCCCAGCCGCGTTTTCCCTTCTGGTAGTTTTCAACTACATCATCAACGTATTCGCTTGCACAGTTGACAATGGCTCCAACTACCGCACCAACCACCGCCTTGACTACCGTAGCTCCTATTGCTGCGCAAATGGCTGCCAGAAATTTCCCGTCAGCATCTGCATTCATTACTGGTGAATTTTTGCAGTAACAGAGTGGGTTGTGACTCAAAATACCATCCGAAGTTCCGCCAAGCCATCGATCAATGCACAGAAAACGGGAAATGCTTGCATGATAATACCTACTTCTTAGATAATACAGCCCCGTTTCCTCGTCAAACACATATCCGCGATACCTAAACGGGTTGAGCGTCCCCAGCGTCTCCGCCAGAGTCCCACTCTTCCCAATGGGCATACCCCAAGCATCATACACATAGCTGACAACAACATTGCCCGCACCGTCAAGAATTGTAATCACATCGCCCTGCAAGTTCTTGACGTAAGCATACGCCGTGCCGTTGTAAACGACGACTGCCGGACGGTTCTGTGCATCGTAGAAGAAGTGCAGCTCATCTGCGCCGCGCGTCATATGCACAACATTCTTCCCGTGCAACACATAGTCCGTTACAACGCCATTGATAATTTTCTGCACTCTCAGCCCGTTTTCGTTGTAAACGAACTTCGCATCCACGTTGGCGCTTTGCATCCGCGCCAACTGCCGCCCATTTTCCCATGTGTACGTCCACGTTCCATCGTTCAGCGGATTGCCAATCGCGTCATACGTAATCGTCACGCCATCTACTGCCGTCAACTGGTCTTTCCAATTCGCGTTGTCGTAAGTGAAACGCGTCGTTTGCAAGGGTTCGCCGCTCGTATTCGCATACGGATACAGCTTCTTGCCCAGGATGTTGCCGCCACAGTCGTACTCGTATACCCACGTCGAACCGTTGTCGCCAGCGCGGGTGTCGCTCCGGTCATTCACACGAACTAACTGCCCCAGCGCGTCGTAGGTGTAGCCCGTCCACTTGCCGTTCAGCGTCGCGCTCGCGATATTGCCGTTGTCGTCGTAGCCGTAGCCACAGTTGCACCCCGGCTGGGTAATCGACGCAACGAGGTTCGTCACACTGCCCGTGCCGTAGCCGCCCGCCGCGAAGTGGTACTCGCTCGTGAACGTCTTGCTGCCCAGCTTGACCGCCGAGAACGTCGTCCGATTCAGCTTGTCAATGGTCGTCGTGCTCTGCCCGATGGTGGCTGCACCAACGCTGTACGTCAGCGACGTCGGACGATTTTCGTCATCATAGCCGAATTTCGTCCCATATTCCTGTCGATTTTCACCCACTTTCTCCGTAAATTCGCTCAGATTGCCATACACGTTGTCGTATGCGACCTGACCCGTATACACATGCTGACCAGCTTCTGCGGTCTTTACGCGCACCGGACGATTCGCCAAATCGTACTCGCTCTGCGTCGTCCGATTCAGCAGATTGTCGCGGACTCGTGCCACTTGACCCTTTGCGTTGTGGTCGTACTCGTATCGCGGCGCGGTTTCCTCGCCGTACACCACCCCCGTCACGCGGTTGAAGTCGTCGTACCGACTGCGGATTTTCGCCCCGTTGCCGTATGTCGTCGCGGTCAACGTGCCGAAGTTCGGCTTCGTCGGGTCGTTCTGATACTGGCTCTGCGACAAGATCTGATTTCCAACCTTGACCGCCGTCTGGCGACCCAGCGCGTCCTGCTCGAAAGTATACACCACGTCGTTCGCGGCGTTCCCGTCCGTATTGTGACGGATTTCGACCAGATTCCCACGCTTTGCGTCATAGGTATATTCGTTATGTACTGTCGGAATTCCTGCTTCTGCGCCCGTTTTTGCAGAAGTTTTTACAATTCGACGCAGATTATCGTATTCATACGTCACCGTCTGACCCTTCGCGTCGGTCACGCTCATCGTCGTGCCGCGCTGCGGGTCTGTCTCCGTGCGCACAACCTTGCCACGCGCATCCTTCTGCTCGGCGACATAATTGCCGTCATCCGTGTACGTCGTCTCACTGCGGATGAAGTAGCTCGGATTCTCCTCTGCATTCTGCACCTGACTCGTCAGCGGATTCTCGAACGCATCGTAAGTGAAGACGCCGACACTGCCCAGCGGCGCAATGCTTTTCAGCATCAGATGCTTCTTCTGCTCCGCTTCTGTATCGCCATAATGGAAGGTGCTGGATACCGTGCGGCCCGCGGCGGTGTGCTTCGTCAGGTTGTCAGCATCGTCGAACTCCGACTTTTCCTGACCGCCGTAGAGCATCTTCCGCGTCTTGCGGTTGCCATTTTTGTCATAAACATACTGTGTGCCGAACGCTTCGGGGTACAGGTAGATGCCGGTGAAGTCCGCAAAATTCATCTGCCGATTCATCTGCAAGACCACACGGATATAGGTGCAGTTGTTGGGCGCAACAATGCCCGCGCTCGCGAACTGCCAGTTGTCTTCTTCCGCGTTGAAGACCGCCGAGCCGCCCGTCGCCCAGTAGCTCTTGTCCGTCACAGGGTCAGCGGAAGTAAACTGAACGGTAATTCGGCAGTAGATGTAGCTGTCTGGGTCGTTCTTTTTCGCGAACGAACTGCACCAGCCGCCCACCGTGAATCGGTCGCCGATTTTGCCGTAGTGCCGGAACTGCTGATAATACGTTACCGTGCGGTCATAGCGACCCAAGAGATGAATTTTCTGCGTATTGTCATGCTTCAGGCAGTCCGGCGCGTGAAATTCATCCTTCGGCGCATCCAAGGGTAGCACTTCAACATAAGACGCATCGTTTTTGCCAATCGTCCATGCCTTCGGTTTGCCATCCGTGCCAACCGCAGAGAAGTCACTGTTCTGAACCATATTGAAGTGATTCAGCGTCAGCCCTTCTTCCAGCTGCATTGCATCGAACCAGCAATTGCCGCCCGCGAAGCCGTTCTGCATGTCGCAGTATGCCATGCAGTAAACCTTAGGTTCTGCGTTCTCCGGCAGCGTGAAGGAGACCGACACGCGCTCATACGGCATGTTATCCGTCTTTTCCCACACCTTGCCCGGCTCAGAATCCAGCGTGACCGTCTCATTACCAACCGTGTACGCGACGCGCATCACACCGCGCGGGCCGCCAGAGCGGACATATCCAGACAGCGTGTACGACTTGTCCGGCGTGAGCGTCACCGCCTGACGGACATACACACAGTCACTCGACCAAATCGTCAGCCGATACGAAACGAGACCGAACTGCCTCGTGGACTGGTCGCGCGTAATCGTGCCCGTGCTGCTTTTCTCCCATACGCTGCCGTTTTCTTCGCACATCGGGTCAAGCAGGAGGTTGCGCACCACCCGCTGCATCCGGGAACGTTCCGTCGCGTGGTTAATCGGCGCATTCGCGTTGTCGTCAGTGCGGTCGTATCGGGTGTACATCGCGTAGCCCAGCTCGTCATCGACACTCACTTGATTGCCATCATCGTTGAAATGGTAGCGCAGCGTCTTGCCGGAAATTTCATCTCTGACCAGTGCCATATGATTGCCGTAGGTGTACGAAACGTTCGCTGCGGTCAGAATTTCATCATTCTTCATGCCCGTCACGGTCGCGTGGGTGATGCAGTGCGGCAGACCGTCGATGGCGTTCGTGTTGCTGTACTTGTAAGTTACGTCCGCAAGCTTCTTATCCGGCTGCTGGTCAACATGCTTTTCAATGGCAGATGCCGACATAAGCAGATGGTAGCCGTTTGCAAGCGCGTATTCGTACTTGCTCATGCGACCATCTTCGTGCGTAATGTACAGCGTTTCTTCATTATAATAGTTGAAGCGTACGCAGCTGTTTTCATCCTGCCACGGTGTCTGAATCCGGTCGCAGCGGCCATCCGTGTAATGAAGCGTCGTAACTCGGTTCGCGCCGTCCGTCACAGATGCGATTTTCAGCGGCGAATCTGCCAACGCCGTCACCGTGACTTCGTTGCCGACCGCATCCTGAATCTTCTGAATCAGCACCTTCGCGGTTTCCGGCGCATCCTCCGTCGGCGTATCGCTCACCAGCGGAAACGTCATTCCATTGTCGCCCTTGTCGGTAATCGTGATGTTCTCGTCCCCGACTTCCAGCGTCAGAGACAATTCGGACTGGTCGAAATACTTCTTTTGGTCATTTTTATTCTTCTTAAAGAAGTGTTCCGTACCGTCGCCATCCGTATACACGAACTCCACTCTGCCATTGTACAGCACCTTGTGCAGCGTCTGATGCAGCGAAGTCCGCCAGCCGTAGCCCATACCAAACTCGTCTTTGTCGCTGTCGCAGGAATTGTAATAGTGGGTCACGGAAACTGGCAGTCGATTGCCGTTCATTGCGGTGTCCGCATGGGAGAAGATCAGGTTGCCGTTGACGAGGCTGACGCTTCCAGTCCCCGCCAACCCAGCAGACTGATGGTCGTAAGTCAGATAGCTCTCCAAGCCTGCGAGGCTCGCATACTCCAATACGAAATACGGCTGATTCGCCGTTTCGCTCGAATGAAGCTGCGAAAAGCTGCTTTCACTTTCGGGCGCGTTCAGCTGAACGCCGTGATTTTCGCCCAAATACCACTTGCGCGCAAGGCTCGTGACGTCGAACTCTTTCCACGAATACTGATTTTTCAGCACCCGGCAGTAGTCCTGATACACGCCGCTGACATCCGGCTGGTGGTCATAGGTGATTGTCTCCGGATTCCAGTCCTCCAGCACTTCCGTGCACATGATGGCGGTGTCCGCCGTCGGTGCGTAAACGTTGCGAACGCACAGTTTCGCGGACGTGATGAAGTGGTTCGCGCCCAGACGCGGCAAGTCCACGACTTTCAGATAAGTCAGGCGATTGCCGTAGTAATTTGTGTTGCTGATCCACAGACGCTCGTCATGCGAAAAGTTCTGCGTCGAACCTTCCTTGACGTAGGTATCGAGGATACCTGCGGCGTTTTCTGCGCTATTCGCGCTGTCCGAAAACGTCGCAATCGGGCTGTGCGCCTGCGCCGCCATCTGCTGGCGCTTTTCGGCAGACAGTTCCACCCACTGGTGCGTTGCCGCGTCGTACTCGTGAACCGGCGTGGTCTGCACCACTGCCCGGAAACGATTGTTGCCCAGCGCATACACCTTGCCGCATCGGGTGCGGAGGTGTTTCAGTTCCTGCTGAGCAGAAATGATTTCTTGTTCTTTCATAAGAACTCCTTTTGTTGACAATTTAGTTAGTAGGATTCATTTTCTTTTCTTCGCGGGGGAGCTCGCGTCATTTCGTTTTTCCTCCTACTATAATAAAGTCGTATCTACGCCAACCTTCGGTAGAGACAAAAACGATTTGGAAGGGGAAGGAGCGTAGCGACTGAGCCTTCCAAATCGCGCGGCGATGACCGCCTCCATTGGGTATCGAAATCCGCTTCGGATTTTGATATAATCTTCTCGTGCGGACAGAGGATCACGTTGTCCTCCATGTGGTTGCTGTCCACTTCATTAAGAGTGTGACCTCTGTCCCTGCGGGATTTCACTTATGAGCCGGATGTCGCAGCTTACCTGCTGTCTTCGCATGTCCAAGTAGGTTTTGACCCGCTTCGTTCAGAGGACTGTCCGCAACTTGATTTTTCGAGGTGTTTCTATGCTGTTCGTCGGTATTGACATTGCCAAGCGTAACCACGAAGCGTCCGTAATCGCTCAGGATGGGCATGTTGTCCGCAAGGCCATGCGCTTTGCCAATTCCCAAGCGGGTTACAACAAATTCATGGACATGGTGCGCAGCCTCAGCGAACCCGTCGTGTTCGGCATGGAGGCGACGGAGCACTACTGGCTGACGCTCTATACCCATCTGCGCAATGACGGCTTTACGGTGCATGTCATCAACCCCACTCAGTCTGATGCGCTGCGCGGCATGTACATCCGCAAAACGAAGACGGATTCTGTTGACAGCGTTATCATAGCCGACATCATCCGCTTCGGCAGATATTGCGAAACCTCCGTAGACCCCGGTGATCTTCAGGCTATGCGTGAACTGTGCCGCCAGAGATTCTATATCATCGACATGGCTTCTGATCTCAAGCGCAAGGTCATTGCTTTGCTTGACCAAGTCTTTCCTGAATACGAGAAGCTCTTTTCGGATTCCTTTGGGTTATCCTCTATGGAGCTTCTGTCCCAGTACACAACGCCGGAAGAAATGCTGTCCGTTTCCTCGCAGCAGCTTGCCGAGGTGCTGAAAAAAGCCAGTCGCGGCAGGCTGGGCGCGGAAAAAGCCGTCGAAATTCAGGACGCAGCCAAAAATTCTTTCGGCATCGTGATGGCTTCCAGCAGTTTTTCCCTCATTATCCGCCAATATATCGAACAGATTCGCTCTCTGGAATCTTCCGTCGATATTTTTGATACCGAAATCGCCCGCCTGCTGTCCGGCTTTGATACGCAGCTTACAACCATTACCGGCATTGGGTCAACCCTTGCTGCCGTCATCCTTTCGGAAATCGGCGGTGACATCAGGCGTTTCTCTTCACCTGCCAAACTCGCTGCTTATGCAGGTGTCGATCCGACTGTAAAGCAATCCGGCGACTTCTCTGGCACTCGAATAAAAATGTCGAAGCGCGGTTCGCCCTACTTACGCCGGGCAATCTGGCTTGCTTCTACAGTTGCTGCCTTCAAAGACCCGGTGATTCATGCGCTCTATGAGCGCAAACGCGCTGAAGGCAAGGATCACATGACGGTGATTGGTCATGTCTGCCGCAAAATGATCTCCATCATCTTCGCTGTTCTCCGTGACAACACTCCTTATGTCCCGGCTGGCATCTCTGATTAACCCCTTGACTTTTCATAGCCGGTCTTATGCCTTTCCCACACGGATGATAAACTTTACTTCGTAATCTTGCCTGGCGCTGTATTGATGTTCCTTAGCGATTGCCGGGCCGCACGCGCCGGTGCCGATCCCCTGCTGGAATGCCTGAATGGTCACATACGTGCCAGTACGTTTTTCATCCTTTCGGTGTTTCATTGCTGCCAATGCACGGTCGGTGTAGGGCTTGATGCTCAGGTCAAAGGGCTTATCCACGGCAATAAAGCTGACCTTTGTCTTGCCATCGCTGACGCTGGCTTCGGTCACATCCATGCGGTTGCCGCTCTCCTGGGGCTTGATGTTGGGCTCGGTCATATCGGTAACCTTGCAGCTGACCTTTCCGATCGGGAACTGGTCACGCATGTCGATGTAGGTCTCGCCGGTGCGACCCGTGTATTCCACCGCATCAAACACACTGTCCAGGCGGAATGTCTTACCGAAGCGGGGCAGGATGCCGCCGCCACTCACACAATGGATGCGGCTGGTGACCAGGATACCACACGCAACGCCCTCGTAGGTGTCTATCACCTCGAACTTTGCTTTCTTGTTGGCAACCTCGCTGACCACCTTGAAGCCGTTGGCGATCTTTTCCGTACGGATAACACGCCCATTCTGCGCCAGATAAGGCTTCATGGTGTAGGAGAAGAACGGATCGGTGTCGTTGTCCGTGCCTGCGCGATAGAGGATAGTGTCCTCCTCGGCGGTGGTCAGCACAGGCTTGCCGCTCTGCTTCACGGTCAGTTTGCCGTCTGTAACAGTGCAGGTAGCATCCAGGACGGTGACGGCAGGTGCGGTGGGGACGGTCATAGCCAGCACCAGCTGCTCCTGGACCATGGCCTCGCCAGTTACGGTGTCGATGGTGGTGATAATGGCGGTCTGTGTGCCGTTGACAGGCTTGCCGCATTCCAGCGTCACCTGCTTGTGCGTCACTTCGGGTGTGATGGTCTGTGCGGTGCCGTCGTTCCATTCGATGTTCAGCTGATACCGCTTGCCATCGGAGAAACCGCAGGTGTTGAACACCTCAAAGGTGCTGCCCTGCACATGACTCACGCGGATGGGACGGTAGATGAACTTCATGATCTTCGCACCGGTACTGGGTGTGCGGTCGGGATAGAACAGTCCGTCCACACAAAAATTGCCGTCATGTTCCCATTCACCGTGATCGCCGCCATAGGTGTAGCTGCCGTCCTTGTGCAGCACGGCGTGATCGACCATCTCCCACACGCAGCCGCCCATCAGATTATCGTACTTGTAGATCTCCTGCCAGTAGGCCTCCGTGTTGCCGGGGCCGACGCCCATGGCGTGCGCATACTCGCACATGAAATAGGGGCGATCGTTGAGTGGTTTCTGCCTGCGGCGATGTTCGCCCACATCATGCACCATCTGCACAGAAGGATACATTTCGCTGCCCACATCGTAGGCAATGCGCTTGCAATGCACGGTGCTCTCATAATGCACGGGCAGGTCAGAGTGCTGATGCAGGTACTCCGCCATGGCGTCGGTGTTGTTGTAGCCGCCCGCCTCATTGCCCAGGCTCCACATAAAGATGCTGGTGTTGCTGTGAATCTTGTCGCGCTGATACAAGCGGGTAATGCGGTCGATGTAGCGCGGCTGCCACTTCACATCATGGCTGATGGTGTTATAGGTGCCGGGGATCTGCATGGCAAAGGTCGCATGGGTCTCAAGGTCGTTCTCATCCACGATGTAGATACCCAACTCGTCCGCCAGCTCGATCAGCAGCGGATCCGGCGGATAGTGGCTGGTACGGATGGTATCTATGTTGTGCGCCTTGCAGACTAACACATCGCGCTCAATCTCATCCGGCGTCATGGTATAGCCATTGGTCGGGCTGTTGTCGTGGTGATTCACACCCTTGAACTTGATCTTGCGTCCGTTGAAATACAGGACGTCGCCTTTGATTTCCACCATCTTGAAGCCGATGTGTTCCTTGACGCATCCTGATGGCGTCTCGTAATAAATCGTGTATAGCTCAGGTTGCTCTGCGTTCCATTCAGTTACTTTCAGATTCTCATATACAGCCTCAGCCTGACGATTTGTGGTCTGCACTGTCTTCTTTTCGCAGATGCCGTGTCCGTCCAGGGTAAAGGTTACCTGTGTATCCATAAAGGTTTGAGCCGAGAGCTTCAGCGTATAGGTCTCTCCGTGCTTTTTTGTCACTGCGTCGATATCCCACAGATCCTCCGGTTCACATACGCGCAGCAATACATCGCGGAAAATACCATTATTGCGGAACATATCCTGATCTTCCAGATAGCTGCCGGTACACCAGCGGTGTACGACCGCGACCAGTTCGTTCTGTCCGGCGCGGATGAAGGGAGTCAGGTCAAATTCTGCCGTATTGTGTGCTCCTTCGGAATAACCGACATATGTACCGTTCATGTACAGATCCAGACAACTGGCAACACCCATGAAAGCCTGCAAATAAAAAGTCAAGCCCCAAATGGGACTTGCTGCAAGGAAATTTGGAAGAAGGTGGGGAGAAAGAAGTGCAGCACAAATAAGCCACCACAAAGTGCCGGCTTAAAAAGAGAAAAAAGGAAGTGA
>ENA-UEYD01002331-UEYD01002331.1-human-gut-metagenome-genome-assembly--contig:-NODE-2331-length-10699-cov-5.474675_pt1 | contig 10699 bp, 8 predicted proteins | sample MGYA00242907_ERZ507875 | MGnify/ENA primary metagenome ERZ507875 (study PRJEB26167, sample SAMN06115506) | human gut metagenome | host: Homo sapiens | place: China:Shandong | collected 2015-08-07...
GTTTCAATCCCCAATTGACTATAAACGATGGTTTATTAGTTCAATCGTATATGCAAGCCCATCACACCGATTTTCCATTGATCACACGCAAGGCCTCTGCATCCAATTCAGGATCAACACTGCGAAGTACTTTTGCATTGTCAATACTTCCATCCGTATTAACAATGAACTGTACGATAACACGACCTTGTGTTCCTTTGGTTTCAGCTCCTTTCGGATACTGTAGGTTTGCAGCCAGATAGTCCATCAGTGCCTTATTGCCTCCTTTGAATTCCGGCATTTCTTCTACCATATCGAAAACAGCATTGGCGATGTCCACTGTATCCGGTTTGACTTCTGTAGGGATGTATTTTACTTCCGCTTTTTCTTCTGTTGATTCTTCTTTGCCTGTATTTGTACAGTTACTGAATAGAATCAACAAAGCAGTTACAGGAATGAACATGAGGTATTTGCTTCTCATGATGTTACGGGTTCTTTTTCTGTTTAACATTTTAATTCGGTTCTTTAAAGGTAATACACTAAAGTTATTATATAAATTTGCTGCAGCCGGTTGGTTTTGTTTGAGTCCTAAGAGATGATACTGATACGTTTTCCTGTCGTAACCACTGGTCACTACTTTCCTGTCGGCAAGATACTCATGATTAATACGCATTTCGCTTCGTATGAGCCAGGCAAAAGGATTGAACCAGCAAAATATACATACAATCTCACTGACAAGTACATCAATGGAATGCCATTGGTTGGCATGAGTTTGTTCGTGGGTTAATATTTCGCTTAGCTCATCTTCTGTATGTGAAGTCGGATGGATAAAAATCCAGTGGAAGAAGGAAAAAGGTCCGCTTGCTTGTCTGAGCAGATGTACATTCGTATTTCCTATCTTTGCTTTCCGGCAACGGAAAGCTAAACGGATAATTCCAGCCAACTGTATGAAAAAGCGGATCGCTAATACAATTACCATTCCCCAATAAGCAAAACCGACCGTTTGGAGCAGGAGGGTTTTCCAGTCGGAAGTTGCCTGTTCCGGTGTTATCGTAAATTCCGGTAAAACGATGTCAGCGTATAAATCTGCCATGGCTACCATAGGCTCCTGTTCCGTGATCCATGTCTGTATATTCAGTAGCGGATAGACGGCAGAAATGGCAAAGAAACAGAGCAAAGCGGCTCTGCGCCACGTGAAGAACGTGTCTTTATAGAAAAATAGCCGGTAGAACGCATAAAATAGCGCAATGGCTACATTGATTTTTAGAAAATAAGCTAACATCTTGATTTGTTTTGTTATTATTTGTCTTTCATAATCTCAGCCACTTTTTGTTTCATTTCATCTCCCCTGAGATTGCGCGCAACAATAGTGCCATCCGGGGCAAATAAAATGATATGCGGGATACCATTGACGCCATAAAGTTCCATTACTTTTTGTCGGGTATCCAGTAGCTGTGGCCATGTCATATTCAGATCTCCTATCGCTTTAATAATTCTGTCTTTTTTATCCCAGGTTGCAATACCTAATATAACCAGGCCTTTGTCTTTATATGTATTGTAGATTTCTGCTAAATTGGGTATTTCTTCCCGGCATGGAGCACACCAGCTTGCCCACATATCAACAAGAACATAATTACCTTTGCCTACAAAATCAGACAATCGTGTTTCTTTACCTTCTGTGTCTTCACCGGCTATATCGACAAACGGTTTGCCTACTGCAGTGCTCTTTAGTGCTTCGAAACGTGCCTTTATTGCCTGTACTGTTTTTAAGGAATTCAGCCAATTGCCTATTTCTGTCTGAAGAGCATCCATTTCATCGGTATTACATGCCATACTATAATCTCTGAAAGCATATTCTCCCACACCATTATCCTTGTTGGATATAATTTGTTGTTTTAGATATCCAAGGAGTGATGGGCGGATTTTCTGCTCATAATATTCTGCCCATACCGGTTGCCAGTCTTCTGCATTCGGCTTTTCTTTTTTAAGTTCTGCCAGATGTGCGAATCCTTTTTTTCGGATACTGTCGACTGTAGCTATCGTCTTGTTGAAAGCTTCATTTAGTTTTGTACCCGTAGGGACATGAGTATATAGATTGACTTTTATAGTTCCTTCGTCCAAAATAAAGTTGCCATAGTTGCGTCCTGCATCGATTCGACAAAACGAGGGGATTGCAGTCCGTCCCTCAAATACAAACTTCTGATTTTCAACTCGGGTACTATCAATATAGCGATTGTCATCATATCGCATGATGTATAACATTTTTCCATTAAACGAATTATCTGTCAATTCGCCTTCTACTCTATAGGAGTAAGTAGTCTGTGCGTGAGCAATGAAACTTACCAGACAAGCTAATAAAGAAAAATAGTATTTCATGCGATTCTTTTTTATGTTTATCTTTTTTCAATCATATCTATTATATCTTTCAGGTCTTTAGTTGAAATCTTTTGCTCTTTGGCAAAGAAAGAAACCATTTCCTTATAAGAATTTTCAAAGTAGTTACGCACGAAGCCGCTCATGAAGGTACGCTTGTATTCGCTTTCACGAATGGCAGGTGTGTATTGATATGTATTCCCTACGCGAGCGGCTGTAACATACTGTTTGCGTTCCAGGTTTTTAATGATGGAAGCCACGGTAGTGTAGGGAGGTGCCGGTTGGGGATATTTGGCAACAATGTCTTTTACGAAACAACTGCCCAGTTCCCAAATGTAAATCATTGCTTCTTCTTCTTGTATAGTCAACTTTTCCATGGAAATAAAGTATTAAAATGAATTCGATACAAAACTACGAATATTTCGTAATAAAGCAAACTTCAGACGGTTAATAAGTGTGAATGCACTCAAAAGAGCTGTGGAGCCATAATAGGAGGTCTATTACCTGTTAATTGATGTGAAACTGTTTATAAATGCAGTTTTTCAGTGTACCTTTGAATCATCTTAATATCTACTAATCATGAGAATCAGAGTTTTTATTTTGGGATTGTTGCTGGCTGCATCCACTCAGGCCCAACTTCTTTATCGCGATGCTTCCGTTTTCCCCTTGTTGGGCAAGGCAACGGATGCTACTCTTACCCGTTACGAACGCCTTCCGGCTTCTTTGGAATCGGTTTCCCGCAAACCGCTTTGGGATTTAGGACGCAATAGTGCCGGACTTGCTTTGCGCTTCCGTTCCAACTCTACATGCATTGGGGCAAAGTGGGAAGTGAGGGATAACAGAAGCATGAACCACATGACTCCTACCGGAATCAAGGGATTGGATCTTTATTGTCTGCAAGATGGTAAGTGGGTTTTTGCCGGTAGCGGGCGTCCTCAGGGAAAAGTAAATGAAGCTACTATCGTGAAGAATATGGATCCTGAAGAACGGGAATATCTTTTATATCTTTCTTTGTATGACGGGGTCACCTCATTGGCAATCGGTGTGGATAGCCTTTCTACGCTTGACCAGCCTACTGTTGATTTGCCGGTACGTGAGAAGCCCGTTGTTTTTTATGGAACCAGTATTTTGCAGGGTGGTTGTGCTTCCCGTCCCGGAATGGCCCATACAAATATTCTGGAACGTTGGCTCAATCGTGAATGTATCAATTTAGGGTTTAGCGGTAATGCTTTGCTCGATCTGGAGATTGCGGAACTTATAGCTACGGTCGATGCTTCCATGTTTGTGCTTGATTTCCTTCCTAACGCCACAGTGGAACAGATGAAAGAACGGGCGGAGAAATTTTACTCTATCGTTCGCAGCAAACATCCCGATACTCCCATACTTTTTGTAGAAGATCCTATTTTCACTCATTCCCGTTTTGATAAAAGGGTTGCTCGGGAAGTGAAAGCTAAAAATGAAACGATTGCGGCTATTTTCCAGTCAATGAAGAAAACGGGTGAGAAGAATATCTATCTTCTTTCTTCAAAGGATATCATCGGGCACGATGGTGAGGCTACTGTTGATGGTATTCATTTTACAGATCTGGGCTTTATGCGCTATGCGGAAGTATTATATCCGTTAATTAAAAAACATATCCGGTAAATTTTTCTATTTTATTATTCTATGAAATTATATTCTGCCACTTCGTTATCTTTCGATGTGGGGAAATTGTTTTAAGATATATCAATGATGACAACTAAAATTAACCTGTTGGCAGTAAGTCTTTTTCTGCCAGTCTTTATCTCTGCACAAAATGTGATTCCTGAACCGGCACAATATCGCCCGGCAAAAGGAGAGTTCGTACTGTCTATTGCCGAAAATAAGGCACTTGAGACAAATAATGTACTTCCGTCACGAGTGGTACAGCGTATTGCACCGGATTGCACTACGGGGGCTGATGAGGCTTATCGTTTGGAGATAACTCCCGATTCTGTTTTTATTCAATCGGCTACTGTAACCGGAGCATTCCGGGGAGAAGAAACTTTGAAGCAACTTTTGCGTTCCGGGAAAGGCACTACGAGCGCTTGTGTAATCAATGATGCTCCCCGTTATTCGTGGCGGGGTTTTATGCTCGACGAGAGCCGTCATTTCTTTGGCAAGGAGAAAGTCAAGCAATTGCTTGATATAATGGCTTCTCTTCGCCTGAATGTTTTTCATTGGCATCTGACGGATGAACCGGGATGGCGTATTGAAATAAAGAAGTATCCTCTGTTGACAAAGGTTGGATCCAAAGGGAATTATCATGATCCGTCGGCACCTGCTGCTTTCTATACGCAGGAGGATATTAAAGATATTGTTGCTTATGCAGCTGCACGACACATAATGATTGTGCCGGAATTTGATATGCCCGGACATGCCACTGCTGCTTGCCGTGCTTATCCGGAATTGTCTGGTGGGGGTGAAGGACGATGGAAAGATTTTACTTTTCACCCGTGCAAAGAAGAAACGTTCCGTTTCATAAGTGATGTGCTGGATGAACTGATCACTTTGTTTCCCTCTCCTTATATTCATATTGGAGGTGATGAAGTACATTTCGGTAATCAGGAATGGTTTACAGATCCACAAATACAGCAGTTCATCAAAGATAAACAATTAATGAACGAAACCGGATTGGAGCAATATTTTGTGCGCCGTGTGGCAGATATTATTGCTGCCAAAGGTAAAACGATGATCGGGTGGGATGAGATTGTGGATGCCGGTGTATCGCCGGATAAAGCAGTAGTGATGTGGTGGCGTCATGATCGTAGGTATCAGTTATTGAAAGCTCTCGAAAGTGGATATCGTGTTATTATGACTCCGCGTCGTCCGATGTATGGCGACTTTGTGCAGTATTCCACACACAATGTTGGGCGTTACTGGGATGGATATAATCCGATAGAAGATGTCTTCTCATTCCCTCGCTCGATAGAACATCTGTTTAAGGGGTACGAAAGCCAGATTATGGGTATGCAGTATTCACTTTGGACAGAACGTGTGGCTGATGTCAAACGATTGGATTTTATGGTCTTTCCACGTCTTATTGCACTTGCCGAGGCTGCCTGGACACCTGCCGGACGGAAAGATTATAGTCGTTTTATGCGACGTTTACCTTTCTTCCTGCATTGGCTGGATACCAAAGATATTTATTATTTTGATCCGTTTGCCCCTGAAAGGAGGCCGGAGCCTACTGCTCCGGAGAAAGAAGATGTCCTGCAGAATGGATAATAATCTCCTGAAATTATTATTTATTCTTGTACTCTTTATATTTCTCAATCACATGCTTTCTGCTTTGGATAATCTGCCAACGATATACCCAGCAGGTAGTCAGGAAGTAGATGCCTGCCTGTATCCATAATGCACGGTATTCAAAGGCTACTTCGTTGAGTGTAGCTCCCATGCTATTGATGCGTACGTAGCCATTGATGCCGAAAGTGGACGGGAAGATATAAGAGAAGTATCTCCAGAAATCCGGCATGGCGGCTCCCGGCCAGGAAACACCTGAAAGGAACAATAAGGGTACGGATGTGAAGACGAATATTAACATGCAGGTTTCACGGTTGCGTATGGCAATAGAAGCTGTCATGGCAAAGAAAATACATGCTGCCAGATAAGGCAACATAAAGAGGGTCAGCACACCCGGTTGAGCTATCTGGATGAGACTGAACAGGCGTGGCACTACACAGAGCACGTATACGGATACAAGTGCATACACCATGAAATAACTTAAGCCTTTACCCAATACGATACGTAATGTGCCGTTGTAGTGGCGGTTGATAGGAACCAAATCTTTGAAACGATTCTGTTCGCGGGCTGTTCCGGCAGAAAGTCCGATACCCAGCAGTAAGGTTTGCTGAATAATCAGTATCAATACCGCAGGTATCAGGAAAGCCGCAAAACCGTTTGCGGGGTTGAATAAGGTAACATCTTCATATTTTATCGGATAGGCGGTAATCTCATCCTGGCGGTTGGTAGTATTGCCGGCACGTTGCATTTTGATATCTGCATTCATATCCAGTGACACGCTGGTATTGGTGTTCAGCAGAGATTTATAATAAAGCAATCCGCTCATATCGCAATACAGACTGACCTGTGTTTGCTTTCCCCGTGCAATATCTTCACTGAATTCAGCAGGTATATAGATGATGCCATAAGCCAGACGATCTTTCAGCATCAGTTTGGCTTCTTCCATGTCAGCGCAATAAGATACAATCTTCACTTCCGGACTGGAGTCCACTTTGCGCAGGTATTCGCGGCTTAACGAACTGCGTGAGTTATCCACTACCACAGCAGGTACTTCCCGTATGGTTTCATTGGTATAAATGAAAGCATAAATCAGTGGATACACCAACGGGACAAGCACAAAGAAGATGAGCACACCCTGATCGCGAAAGGTCGTGCGGAATTCCCGTATCCAGATATAGAATAGGTCGTGGATACCTTGTACTACTTTCTGTTTGAACGTCAGATGTTTCATTAGGGCACGTATTTATAATAAATCAACGCTTCTTTGAGCCGGTGTACGACAAAGAAAGGAAGCATCATAAAAATAAGTAACGCCACATAGTTTATCCATGAATAAATCATCGGATAACCGTTCAGGGCCTGATCTACATAGATCAGGAAATAGTGACGCAGCGGGAACAGATTGGCTAATCCTTGCAGAATCGGATGCATGGCCATAGCAGGGAATGATAGTCCGCACATAGAGAATGAAAGCACCCCCCATAAGGATGCAAAACTCAGTCCCAGACGCAGGGTAGGCAATGTACCTATCATCAGTACACCCATCCCTTGCGAAGCCAGTACAAGGCAGAGGGTGGCAAGAAGCATCGGCATGATGCCACTGTTGCAGGGGAAGTGCAGGAAGCCATATAAATATACGTTATATAATATCCCCATCAGGAAGAAAATAGCCGTATGCGGCAATAGCTTTCCGGCAAGAGAGATGTAGATGGAATTATTTCCCATGCGCAGCCATTCGCGTGCGGTACGGTCTTTTATTTCCACACCGATGGAGTAAACCGTTATCATAAATATAAGCAGCATCAATACACCCGGTGCAAATGTGTTACACAGATATACGGAATAGTTCAGCCACGGATTGTTCAGCGGATGTGTATCGATGACGATGGGCTGCAGGAATGCCATAGCCTGGTCTTCCGTAGCACCTTTAGCATACAAACTGGTGCGTGCGGCGGCTCCCGATGCCAACTCGCTCATCATCTTCATATCTTTGTAGAGCAGAGAACCGGCGATAAGCAACGTATTGTTGGTATAGAACGATACGGTAGGCTGTCGTTGAGATTGCGCCTTGGCGGTGGTACCTTTCGGAATGTAGTAGAATCCGTAGATTTCTCCTTTCTGCATGGCGGCACGTGCTTCGTTGATAGTAGGATAATGGGCTACGATGGCGGTCTGCTCAAATGCATCCAGGTTTCGCATCAATTGGCGCGAAGTGGATGTCATATCCTGATCCACCACCCCTACAGGCATATTGACCGGTAACCCCGAATCCATCAGTGTTGTGAAGAACACGTAGCAGAACAACGGCGCTATCACCATGCAGAACAGGTACAGCGGACGGGAAACGAGCCGTCGGCCTTCCCGTTTCATGACGTTCCACAAAGCTATATATTTCTTATCTCGTGCCATTCCTTTACTTATCACTAATCACTAACCGTTAATTACTTTTTCAGTATCACCGACATTCCGGGACGCAAGCCTTCCACTTTCTCCTGTGGCAAAGCTTTTACCTCAAAAGTCTTCAGATCAAATTGCCCGGTTGTTTTCGTAGCCTTCCAAGCTGCATAAGTACCAAGATCCTTCATGTAGTTCACTTTCAGGCGGATATTTTTATCCAATGCCGGAACGAAAGCTTCGAATTCAGTTCCCATTGTCAGACCTTGCAGCAAATCTTCCCGGACATTGAATGTTACCCACATATCATTCAGTATGGCTATGTTCATGATCGGTGCACCGGTTCCTACCAATTCACCTACTTTGGGGAAGATTTCCGAAACTTCTCCGGCTGTTTGGGCTATAAGATAAGTTTCTTTGATATAAGATTCTACTTCTGCAACAGCTCCTTTGGCACGGTCTACCAAGGCGGCGGCAGCGGCTTTATCTTCTCGTTCCGCACCGTTCTTTGCCATGTCGTATTGAGCTTTGGCGGCTTTTTCTGTTGCGATGGCAGCGTCTCGCTGTGCAGTCACCTCATCCAGCTTTTGGGCTGACATCACGCCCTGATCAGCAAGATTCTTCACACGTTTATAAGATTTCTCGGCTATTTCAAGTCCTGCTTTAGCTTTTTGCCACATCTCAAAGGCAGCCTGTACCTGTTCGTGACGGGCGCCTTTCAGTGCTTTCTCATTCTGTGCCTGAGCAGCGGCTTCCGCCGCACGAGCCTGTTCCAGTTTAGCTAATACATCCGGAGCTTCCAGTATGGCGAGTGTATCTCCGGCCTGCACGCTTTGTCCCTCTTTCACACGGAATTCCAGAATACGTCCCGGTACTTTACTCGATACCCGGTATTCTGTGACCTCTGCCTGACCCTGTACGATTTCCGGTCCTTTACGCAACATGAAGAAACCTACTACGGCTACAATGGCAATGACGCCTGTCAGCGTTAAAAACGCTAATAGCATGTTACTGTTTTGTGATTTGGTATCCATTTAGGTAATTATGAATTATGAATTATGAATTATGAATTATGAATTCTCACCCTTTTAATTTTTAATTATTAATTTTTAATTCTCCCAACGCCTTCTTCAGATAGATGTCAGTCAATTTCACATCAATTTGTGCATCTATCTTTTCGGACTGGGCTGAAAGCCAGGCTGTGTGTGCTTCGAGTACGTTGCTGGCAGCTATCACGCCTTCTTCAAATCCGAGTGTGGCATATCGAAGGTTTTCATCTGCTTTTTCCAGATTCTTTTCTGCCATAATCAGCTTTTTAGCGGCTTCATTAACCTTGAAGACGGACTGATTGACTTGAAGTTCTATCTTTTCTTTAGCATCGTCCAATTGGTATTGGGCGATACGGGCTTCCGCTTTGGCTGCCTTCACCTTGTACATGCCTTCACCCCAATGCCAGATAGGAACTTGTAATACTACACCCACATTCCACATACCTTTGAACTTCTTTTCAAAACCATTGAAAACGGAGGGGTTGGTCATCATATAGCTTCCCATCAGAGCCAGTGACGGCAGATATTCGGAGCGAGTGACGTTTACCTTCTGCTTGTAGATTTCTGTGGCAAGTTCCAGACTGCGTACTTCCGGCCGTGTAGCATAAACCGTATTCAGATCAATTCCATTTGCTGCTACCGGATCAGGAGAGAGATCGTCTTCCCGTTCATCTTTCAGCGTGATAGGAGAGGACAAGTCCAAACCGCATAACTGGCATAATAACATTCTGGACAGGCTCAAGCCATCTTCGATTTTAGTCAGTGTCATTTCCGCTTCGTTCACTCTTACCTTTACAGATAGACCGTCCGCTTTGGTGGCAACACCTTCGGCGATCATCTTGTCCACATCGCTTTCCAACTTTTGCAGTAACTTGAGGTACCCTTCGGCTAACTTCTTTTTACTGGCTAGTGATACTACCTGCCAGTAAGCCTGGTCGGTACTAAGTATTACATCTTGCAGACCACTGTCATGTTGCTGACGTGCCAGTTCTTCTGCATATTTGGTGATTTTGTTGTAAGCACGGATTTTGCCGCCCATATATAAAGGTTGTGTCAGCGTCAGGGCGCCGGCATACATGTTGCGGGTATCTGTACGAAATGCGTCAACGAGGGAATTTCCGAGGCCGTTGAGCGGAGAGGCAACGTCCACACTTCCTAACGCCTGGATCAACGCCATGAATTGCGGATTCTGTGTCAACTCAGGGTGCTGTGTCAGTATACCTTGTATACCATTTTGCATGGCACCGCTTACTTGAGTTCCCATTGAACCTAATGCACCTTTCTGTGCATCGCTCAATAGTGAAATCTCTTTTTGGGTACGCATATATCCACCGGTGGCGGAAATATCGGGAAGGTAGTTGGTAAACGCCGCTTTTCTCTGATAATGTGCAGAGTTAATTTTCTCCTGGCTTATCAGTAGTTCTTTGTTATTGGCAATGGCCAATGCACGGCAACTATCGAGGCTCAAAACCTCTTGTGCACCGACAGAGAAGGTCAGACATACCAACCAAATGAAACAGAAGAACTTTCTCATCGTGTCTATACATTATTAAGGTGATTAAAACGTTGTTTTGTGATGCAACAATAATTGCATAAACAACGATGCAAATGTATAGGCTTTCAGTGAGACCTCAAAATAA
>ENA-UEYD01002333-UEYD01002333.1-human-gut-metagenome-genome-assembly--contig:-NODE-2333-length-10691-cov-2.308272_pt1 | contig 10691 bp, 7 predicted proteins | sample MGYA00242907_ERZ507875 | MGnify/ENA primary metagenome ERZ507875 (study PRJEB26167, sample SAMN06115506) | human gut metagenome | host: Homo sapiens | place: China:Shandong | collected 2015-08-07...
ATGTTGACCAAAAGAAGTGCCGAATGTATCCGTCACCCGGCTGATAATATCCTCCGTCACCTTGCCGGATAAGAAAATAGAGCAATTGCCCGAATGGTAATACCGTTCATAAAATTCACGAAGCACTTCCGGAGTGATAGCATGATAATCTTCCTCCACCACTATTTTACCACATGGATGCTGTTCACCATAAAGCAACTTCAACAGACTGCGATGTGCCAGGAAATCAACTTTGGAAGTATTGACCAGATATTGTTGGATATTGGTATCGAGGATAGTATGCAATTCTTTTTCCGGAAAAAGCGGTTCTTTAATCATGGATTCTACCACTTCCAATGTTTTCGCCAAATACTTATTCAACGAATAAACAGTGATGTATGCATACTCCGACGAGCTGGACAGTTCGAGCCACGAACCGTAGTAATCCAGTTTCTCGGCAATGGTAGCAGCCGTATATTTTGTCGTACCTTCGCGCAACATCCGGTTTGTAAACAAGGCTTGCAGTTTCTGCGACTGCTGCCAACGGGCTCCAGCGAAAAGCACATCTATGCGTACTACTTCCTGTTCACCCGCATTAATAACAGTCAATGGAATACCATTTGGCAATGTCATTCGGACGGGAGGAAGTATACGAAAATTTTTCAGGGTTTGTATTTCAGGTTGTATTTTACGATCCATACGATTAGATTCTATTCTTCAAAAACTCTTCTGCCCGTTCCAAATCTTGCGGGGTATCGATTCCGATGGTTTCTACTTCACTAATGCCCACCTTTATTTTATATCCGTTCTCCAGCCAACGGAGCTGCTCCAAAGATTCAGCCAGTTCCAGAGAAGACTGCGGAAGCATGGTTATCTCCTTCAGCACATCTGTACGATAGGCATACAGTCCGATATGCTTGTAGTAGGTATGTCCCTTCAGCCAGTCCTGTTTCTCGGCATTACGCTGATAAGGAATAATGGATCGGCTAAAATAAAGCGCGTTCCAGTTCGTATTGACTACCACTTTCGGTGAATTTACGTTTTCCAGTACAGCAAACGGTTCATCTGCAGTAAAAGGTTTCACCAGCGTGGCAATCTGCGTGGTTACATCTTCAAAACAAGCCTTTACGGCCTCCAACTGCTGCGGTTGGATGAAAGGTTCGTCGCCCTGGATGTTGACGACATAATCGCATTCCACGCGCGCGGCGACTTCGGCGACGCGGCTGGTGCCGTTGGGATGGTGGGAAGACGTCATCACGGCTCGGCCGCCGAAAGCGGCCACGGCGCTCATAATCCTCTCGTCGTCGGTGGCGACGATCACCTGAGCCAAAGAACGGGCTTTCAGGCATCGCTCATAGACGTGCTGGATCACGGGTTTGCCGCAAAGATCGGCGAGCGGTTTGCCGGGCAGGCGGCTGGAGGCCCAGCGGGCCGGAATGATTCCGATCGTTTTCATTTTACAGCCTGAACGTCAGGGCCTTGGCTCTGATCGCCTCGATGTTCAGCGGTTTGACGTTGCTGACGATCCACTCGCGCATGGCTTTGCCCTCGGCGGTTTCCTGTTTGTAACTCATGAAATCGAGTTCGACGCCGAGCGCGTCGGCGACGCCGACGGCCAGAACCGGCCAGACTTCGCCGATGTCGCCGATCAGCGGGATGCTCCCCTCGTGGCGCGCGAAAGCCGACATCTCCATGCGGAAAGGGATGCCGGAAATTTTCGTTTTCGGCAACCCCTTGGCAATGGCCTCCTGCATTTGCGCCTGAGAATCGCAGGCCCGGCGCAGATTTTCGTCGAGGTCGAGACGGATCAGCGTCTTGCCGCGCAGGTTGTAAGTGTGCATGCCGTTCCACCAGGCCCAGATGCCGTGTCCCGTGTACTTCTCGAACGGCCCGTCGTGAAGTTCCTGCGAAAGGGCGATGGCCGACTCGATGATGACGTCCGCGTCTTCGAGCATGCGGGCGACGCGCATGCAGCGCTGGCGGATCGGGATGCTGTCGCCGATGCACGAACCGATGTTGCCGCCGCCGACCATCTGCGGCAGGCTGACCAGCACGGGAAGATCTTTCGCCGCGCCGACGCCCAGCATCGTGCGGCGGTCGCAGCCCCAGCCCGCGACGACTTCGAACGGAAGCGCGTAGGTGCGGGCGATGTCGCAGATTTCGGAAGCGACGTGCTCGTTCCAGTAGCCCATCGGCTAGGCCATGTTGCCGGCCGCTTTGACGACTTCGTGTCCGGCGATCCGGTCTTTTTTGGCGAGAAGCGCGTCGTCCAGGACGATCTGTTTTTTCAACGCCGCCAGCTCGTCGGGTTCCATGCAGGTGAACTCGAAGACGTTGCCGCGCGGCATGTCCTCGGGATCGAAGCCCAGCTCGTCGGAACTGACCATTTTCACCCGGTCGAGGGCCCCCGCCATTTCGTGCCCGACGACCGCCGAACTTGTGGTGACGCCGTCGATAATGCCCTTGTCCATCAGTTCCGCGATCAGCGTCGTCACGCCTTCGTGGATGTTTGGGCCGCTGCCGCAGGCGACGACGATCTTGCCGCCGTTCTTCTTGACCTCGCCCATCTTTTCCGTGGCCTTTTTGATGCCTGCCTGCGTGCGCTCGTCCTGACGCTCAAAAAAAGTTTTCAGAAGTTCTCTGTGAATCAGTGCCATATTGCCCCTTCTTCCTTAACGCTTACAGACGTTTTTCCCGGACAATTCCCGCGCCGGAACTCCGTTATCAAATCCCAGCTTCGCCGGGACGCGCCGCTCAGGGCGGCGAAAAATTCCCGGCTCTCCCGGTCGAAGTCGGAATTGTCGTGTGACAGGACGCCGTCGAAAAAATCCCTCATTTCCCGCGCGTCGCGCACAATGGCGCAGAGCCCCGTTTTTTTGAGCGCTTCCGTCGCTTCCGCAAAATCGCGGGAGTCAGGCCCCTGACAGAACGGAACGCCCCAGATCGCCGGCTCCATGATGTTCTGGCCGCCCTTGGGAACAAGCGAGCCGCCGAGAAACGCCGCTTTCACGTATCCGTAAATCGGGAAAAGCACGCCGATACGGTCGACAATGAGAACATTCCAGCCGCTGCGCGCCTTCGACATCAGCTCAACTCTGCCGAGCTTTCTCGCGGACGCTTTGTCCAGCAGCGCGCGTCCGCGTTCGGGATGCCGCGGCACGACGACGAGTTTCAGGCTGGGATGGACCTTCAACAGCTCCGCGTAGGCGTCGAAGACAACCTCTTCTTCCCCCTCATGAGTGCTTCCGGCGAGGATCAGCGGCTCTTTGCCGGCAAAAATCTCTCCCAGGCCGGCGCCGTCGGCCGCATTTTTGCGGGCGATCAGCGCGTCCACCTTGCAGTCTCCGGTCACCTTCACCCGGTCCGGCTCCGCGCCCAGGGCGATAAAACGGTCCCGATCCGGCGCGGAACGAGTCATGATCAGAGAATAACGGCGAATGACCCGCTTCCAGAAAAAGCGCAGGCGCCGGTATTTTCGAAAACTCGATTCCGACAGCCGGCCGTTGACGAGAAAGGCCGGGATCCGGCGTTTCCGAAGCTGGAAGAGCATTTCCGGCCAGATCTCCGTCTCGATCGTGATGTAGGCGGCCGGACGCAGAGTCGCCAGCGCTCTTTTAAGAACGCTCGGCGAATCCCACGGATAATAAATATGCCGGACGAGATCGCCTGTCAGCCGCGCCGCCATGGCCCGGCCGGTCTTCGTGATCGTCGAAAGGAGAATGGGCATATCCGGGTTTCGCCGTTTGATTTCCATGACAAAGGGATAGGCCGACTGCACCTCGCCGACTGAAACCGCGTGGATCCACAGAGCGCCCTTGGGCAGATCTTCGGGATAGCGGCCGTACCTCTGTCCGTTGCCCTCGTCGTATTTGCGATTCAGAAACGGGCGCGCGACAAAAAACAGGAGCTCGGAAACACAGCCATAAAACGACATGATCAGGCGACGCCGCTTTGCAGCAGCTCGTGAACGTGCACCATCCCCACGGGGCGGCGGTCCTTGTCGACGACGATCAGAACGGAGATCTCGAGCTTTTCCATGACGTGCACCGCCTCCGCGGCGAGCGCTTCGGGAGCGATGGTCCGCGGCGAGCTGATCATCACGTCTTCGACTTTGCGGTCCAGACAATGGATCCCCTCTTTGGCGATCAGCCGCCTCAGATCGCCGTCGGTGAAGATGCCGACGAGAAAGCCCTCGTCGTCGACGACGCTGGTGGCGCCGTAATTCTTGCTGGTGATCTCGAACAGAGCGTCCTTGACCAGAGTTTCGTGCGAGACGACCGGCAGGGAGCCGCTCGTGTTCATCACGTCGCACACGCGCAGCAGGAGCTTCTTTCCCAGCGAGCCGGCCGGATGGAACAGGGCGAAGTCCTCTTTTTTCAAACCGCGCAGCAGCGTCACCATCGCTCCCAGCGCGTCACCGATGGCCAGCTGCAGGGTCGTGCTGCTGGTCGGCGCCAGATTGAGCGGATCCGCCTCGCGTTCGATCGCAGAGTTCAGGAAAATATCCGCCCCCAGCGCCAACGGTGAAGCGGCGTCGCCCGAAACGGCGATGACCGGCGCGCCGATGCGGCGGAAAAACGGCAGCAGGGCGACGACTTCCGCCGTCTTGCCGCTGTTGCTGATCAGCAGCGCCACGTCTTCGTGTCGGACCATGCCGAGATCGCCGTGCGCCGCTTCGCTGGCCTGAAGGAAGAACGACGGCGTGCCCAGCGACGAAAGAGTCGCCGCGATCTTGCGCCCGATATGCCCCGCCTTGCCGATGCCGGAAACGACGATCCGCCCCTTGCAGGCTTCCAGCAGACGGGCGGCCTGTACAAGCTCAAAGCCGAAGCGATCGGCCGCGCGGACAAGTTCTTCCGCCTCGTGCCGCAGCACCTGACAGCCCGCTTCGAGGAGTTTTTCGTCCGAAAGTTTTTCCGGCTGCCGGTCCGACGGCAGCGTCATCGAAACGTCGTTCATCGTTCGCACCAGTCCAAGGACACAGGGCCGATGCCGTTTCTGACAAGGCGGTCGATGGCGCGGACCTGTTCGAGAAAACCTTCCAGAAGATCCAGCGGCACCATGTTCGGCCCGTCGCTCATCGCTTTTTCCGGCTGCGGGTGGACTTCAAGGAACAGCGCGTCCACGCCGATGCCGACGGCCGCGCGGGCCAGAGGCAAAGCAAAGCGCCGGTCGCCTCCGGAACTGCCGCCCATGCCGCCGGGCATCTGCACGCTGTGAGTGGCGTCGAAAACGACCGGCGCGCCCAGAGAACGCATGATCACAAGGGAGCGCATGTCGACGACCAGCTGGTTGTAGCCCATCGTCGTGCCCCGCTCGCACAGCATCACGCGATCGTTGCCGGCTTCCGTCAGCTTGCCCAGCACGGACTTCATGTCCCAGGCGGAAAGGAACTGCGCTTTTTTGACATTGACCGCCCGTCCAGTTTTGGCGGCGGCCACCAGAAGATCGGTCTGGCGGCACAAGAACGCGGGGATCTGCAGCACGTCGGCGACTTCCGCGACGGGAGCGGCTTGCCACGGCTCGTGAATGTCCGTCAGGATGGGCGCGCCCAGTTCGGCTTTTATCTGCGCCAGCCATTGCAGCCCCTTCTCGATGCCGGGGCCGCGCGGACTGGAGATCGAGGTGCGGTTCGCCTTGTCGTACGAAGCTTTGAAAATGTAATTGAGCCCCAGCTTTTCGCACAGGACCTGAGTTTTCCTGCCGACTTCCAGCCCGAGCTCCAGACTTTCCAGGGCGCAGGGGCCTGCAATCAAGGTGAGCCGGTCGCCCCCGACCACAAAATCTCCAATTTCTATCTTCTTCATCGCCCTTCCCTCCCTTGGCGCAAAACGCTGTCATCGATCGAATTTCACTCGCTTGCTCAATTCGTCGTAAACAAAAGCCCTTTTCTTCCAGCCCAATTGCTCCGCGGCATAATTCAAAACGGCGTCGAGCGCTCCCGATTGGCCTAAGCGCAGGCGCCCTTCCGAACTCATATAAGCCAGTCGCTCGGCGTCGGCCAAGAGATCGACCGCCGCTTCCGCGAGGGCATCCGCATCGGGTTCCACCAAAAGTTCGGAGTGCCCGAGGAGTTTTTTCTGCACCAACTTCCCCTTTTCAATGACCGACAGAACGGGAACGCCTAAACCGGCACAGACCTGATTGGCCGTTCCAGCCAACCCCAGCAGAAGCTCGGCTCCCCGCGCCGCTGCCGCGACCTCGCCCCGGTAAACAACGATATCCAGCCTGCCGCGGCGAAGATGGAGGCCGTCGAACTCCCAGCCGACCGCCGTTTTCGCCAGCGTATCGATATCAATGCTGGGCGCGGGGACCATCACGGCCGCGATCGAGCAGCGTTCGGAAATTTTGCTGAGGGCGCGCAGCAACAGGCTCAGATCTTTGTATGCCCGTTCCCGGCTGCCGGGCAGCACGAGAAGCCGGCGCCCTTCGCCCCACGGGACGGTCCCTTTAGTATTATCACAAGAAAGGTCCATGATTGGATTTCCTTCGAAGACGGCGGCAACGCCGTTTTGACGTAATTCGACCGCCGTTTCTTCGTCGCGGGTCCAGACCTTCTTGCAGCCTTTTCGGTACAAAAAACTTTCCAGCTTCCAATGGCCGCTGATAAATTTCGTTTTCGCCGTTGCCACCATGAGGGCCTTTTTCCCCTGCCCCCATAAAGTATGGCAGAGGAGGTACGCATCGCCGACGCAAAGAACCGTGCGACAGCTGCTGCGCAACTGATCCCACGCAGACAGCTGACGGGAAATTTGCCGAAAAAGCCCGGCCTTGATCTCTTGATAAAGGTCATGCAGGTGATATTTTATAATTCCGCCGGTCGGCGATTCCGAAAGAGGCGGCAGGATCCTGACGCCGATCTTCTTGTAAGGAATCCCCGATCCCACAAGCGGAAAAGCGCAGACCTCCGCCTGCGGAAATTTCCGCGCCGCTTTGCGCGCGAGCTTGGCCCCGATGGCGTCTTCGCCGTACCCGTTCGACGCGACGACAATCCGGGGACGGAGCGCCTGAACGACGACGTCCCAGAATCTGGAGGACTCTTCGACAACCGCGCTTATTCTCGGCACGTAAAGCGGGACGCGGGGAACGTATCCCTGCGGCAGATTGAATATGTCTTTTTCCGTGCAGCATATGGCTTTGCCGCCGGATTTTTGAGCCGTATCTTCAATCTTCTGCAAATCGTTCGCATCGTAGTGATGATGATCCTTAAATTCGAATTCGCGGAGTATGGTCGCGCCGCTTGTGACGATCGTATTTCGAAAGCTGTGCGGATTGCCGATCGCGGAAAAAACTACCAGAGAGAAGGCCGCCATGTTTTCCCCGACGGGAATGAACCGCCTTCCATCCCATCGCTCCCAGGCGGGATCAGCCAGTCGCGAATAAAATATGCGCTCTTCCGGAACCCAGTGGGAGATCCTCTCTTTCAGACGCCGCAAAGCCTCCGGCGACGTCTGATCCGATTTGGAAATGACGACGGCGTGGGCCCGCGACAAAGAACTGGGGAGTTCGCGCAAAATGCCGTTGGGCAGGGACGTTCCATTGCCGAACGGACAGGTGGCGTCGACAAGAACGATATCGACGTCACGGACCATCCTGCGATGCTGAAACGCGTCGTCGGCGACGACGATATCGATGTTGTGATTCAAAAGCGCCGCCACGTCCGCCATGCGGTCGCTCGAAACCGCCACCGGTATGTCCGTCAGCCGCGACGAGAGCAGAAGCGGTTCGTCTCCGACGACGCTTCTGTCGCCGTGGCCGTTCAAAACGACGACCGGCGTGGACGTTGTGCCGCCGTAGCCTCGGCTGACGATCCCCGGCTTCAGGCCCCAGCGGGACAGCTGCTCGGCGATGAATTCGACGAAAGGCGTTTTGTTGGTCCCGCCGGTCGTGAGATTCCCGACGCTGATGACAGGCAGCGGCGGTTCTTCCGAAGCGTAGATGCCATGATCGTAAAACGCCCGCCGTGTTCTGACGATGACGGAGCCCAGCCATCCCAGCGGTTTCAAAATCACCCACGGCGACACGGTCTTCTCTCCGTGGGAATAGGCAAGATAGGACTTCGTGAGAAAGTTCATGGACGGCCGGCTCCGTATTGAAGCGAAAAGAGTTTTTGATAGGCCCCGTTTTTCCGAAGGAGCTCTTCGTGAGTCCCCTCTTCGACGATATGCCCGTTCTCGAGGTAAAGGATGCGATCTGCGTTGATGATCGTCGAAAGACGGTGAGCGATGACAAACGACGTGCGCCCCTCCATGGCGCGGTCCATCGCTTCCTGGATCTGCCGTTCCACGGCGGCGTCGAGCGACGAAGTGGCCTCGTCGAGGATGATGATGCGGGGATTGCGGACGATCGCCCGCGCGATGGCAATCCTCTGGCGCTGGCCGCCGCTGACGGTGACGCCGCGGATCCCCACTTCCGTCTCGTATTGCTCGGGGATAGAATCGATAAATTCGGAGATGCCGGCGATAGCGGCCGCTTCTTCGATCTCGCCTTTTTTCGCCGCGTATCCATAGGCAATGTTGAAGGCGATGGAGCCTTTCATCAGAACCGGATCCTGCGGCACCACGCCGATCTGAGTGCGCAGGCTTTTGAGATCGACGGTCCTGACGTCGTATCCGTCGATGAAAACCGTTCCCCTCTGCGGATCGTAAAAGCGCTGCACCAGATCGACGAGCGTCGACTTGCCGGCGCCCGTCGCTCCGACGACGGCGATTTTCTCGCCGGGGCGAACCGTCAGATTCAGATCTTTCAAGATCCACTGTTCCGGCTCGTAGCTGAACCATACGCTTTCAAAACGCACTTCGCCTCGCAGGCGCTTCAAAACGACCGCGCCAGGCGGCGTCACGACCCGGTCGTCGTTGTCGAGAAGGCTGAAGATCCGTTCCGCCGCCGCGAAACCGAATTGGAGCTGGCTGACGGCGCGCGTGAAATTGTTGATCGGCGAGGCCAGAAATCCCAGCGACCCGAGAAAGGCGATCAGTTCGCCGGGCGACATGACGTCGCCCAGCACCTGGCGGCCTCCCAGCCAGAGGATCAGAGCGAGCGCCACAATGAGAAGGACCTCGACGGCGCCGTTCAGAGCCGCGTTGACCTTGACGCCCTGAATGATGACGTCAAAATTCTGCCGGTTGCTTTCTTCGAAACGGGAAAGTTCCAGCTCCTCCGTCGCAAAAGCCCGCACGATGCGAATCGCCGAAAGCGCTTCCTCGGCTACCGCAGAAAGTTCGGCGACACACTGCTGCATATGGCGCCCAACCCTGCGGAGGATTTCCGAAGCGCTCTTCAGCACGAGAACGACGACCGGCAGGATCAAAAGCGTATAGAGCATCAGCTTCCAGTTCAGATAGAGGCAATAGGAAAGCATCGCCGCGCACGAGACGCCTTGAACGACAAGATCCACAGCCACGTTCGTGACGGTCATCTGCAGCATGTTGGCGTCGTTGGTGACTCGCGACAAAAGCTCGCCCACGCGCTTGTCGTTGATGAACTTCAGCGACAAAGTCTGCAGATGAGCGTAAGCGGCGACCCGCATATCCATGACGACCTTTTGCCCGACCCAGCCCATCAAATACTTTTGGCCGTAAGTAAACGCCGCCTTGAAAACAAAGAGTATGACGAGCGAGACGACCAGCACGTTCAGCATCGCGTAATCCTTGCGGATCAGCACGCCGTCGACGACGTTCTTCATCAGCCAGGCAGGGATCGCCGCGCAGAGCCCGGCGCCGACCATACAGACAAAAGCGCATCCCAATTTTGCCCTGTAAGGCAAAAGGAGTGCCAACAGTCGACGATAGAGAGGCTTACTTCCTTTCTCTTTCATGATCGGCTGCCATCCTTTCGAGAATGTTGCAAATCTTCGCCGGAGCGCCGGGAACGACCGCGGCGGCAAGCTCGTGCAGACGTTCCCTCTGCGTCTTGAGCGCTTCCGGAGCCCGCAAAACCTCGGCAATCTCATCGGCAAGCCGCGAAGCGCTGTATTCGCCGATGAATTCGGGAACAAAACTCTCGTTCACGAGCCTGTTGGGCCACGACATCTTCCCGATATGCCTGGGAATCGCTTTTCGAATGATCTGTTCCCTCAGCGCGCCGCCGAACCAGGGGATGCGGTCGAGCATGCCGACCAGCCCGGCGATGGGCATTTGCCGCAGAAAAGAAAAGGGGACTGCCACCACAAATGGCTGCTTGCAGTACATCAGCTCCAAGGTATTCGTCCCGGGCTGCGTCAGAGCAAGATCGGCATCTCGAATCCCCGCGGGGGTCGTTCCCGTCCAGACTGAAAAACCGCTTTCGCTCCAGAGTCGAGACTCGCTCTCCTCCGAAAATGGCGACAGGAGAACCCTCAATTCGATCTCGGGATCGATTTTCAGCAAATGCGAACGGAAATCTTTCAGGAAAAAAAAGGCTTTGCGACGGATGTTCGGCCGGCTGCCGGGAAAAATCGCCAGCCGCTTGCCCTGAGGCGCGCGCCAGCTCTCGGGGGTTCCCGGATCGAGACTGTCCAGCACCAGATCCCCGACAATTTCCAATCTCTCGGAACTGAACAGCCCCGGGCGGGACGTCAGCACCTTTTCACAGCGTTTCATGCCTTTTTTGCGCCCGTAAGAATAGCAGGCCAGCGGGATACGCTGTCTCCACGCCAGAAGGCGCCCGAAAAACAAGTCGCCCCCCAGTTGCAGAACGGCGTCGTACTTTTCCGCCGAAAAAAAACATCGCAG
>ENA-UEYD01002336-UEYD01002336.1-human-gut-metagenome-genome-assembly--contig:-NODE-2336-length-10682-cov-5.167657_pt1 | contig 10682 bp, 9 predicted proteins | sample MGYA00242907_ERZ507875 | MGnify/ENA primary metagenome ERZ507875 (study PRJEB26167, sample SAMN06115506) | human gut metagenome | host: Homo sapiens | place: China:Shandong | collected 2015-08-07...
AAGTTGAAATAATAGGAATATTTATCATACCTACAAATTGAAGGTCACCATTAGACAATAGACAATCTTTGATTGCTTTGTTCCACACAATGACAATTTGTGGTCTTAGTTCCGTTAACACTTCTTTGAAAGCTTCATAATCTGCATCGAACAGACTTTCGTTGTCTTCATACGGTGGTGTATAGCCATTGGGCCAATAATGCTGGATATAATTGGTGAAGGCTATTTGATCCCAAAAGAGAAGTTTTTCATCTTCCGAAAGATAATCACGTTTGTTTAACATGAGATAGGTAAAGGCATCAAACGACGGGTAGGGGAATCCCTCCAGGTAAGAGTCCACCTCGATAGTATCGCTGTTTGACAATTTATAGTAATTCTGATCTTCTTTACCGACATAACATGGACAGGCAGCATCCATACTCCATATTGTATTACTGGAAGCACATTCCTCTTTCAGATGGCTACAATCCGTATATGGACAATAAAAATGCGATCCAAGAATTAATGTTTTTATTCCATGAAAACCTTTTTCATAATCTTTTCCTACTCTCGGTGTGAAAAAATATTTCTTCATATAAACCGTTTATCAAACTAGAAATTATCAATACTTAAAGGTAATAGATATTTTTCTATTTATTCAAACGAAAACACAGGCATTTATCAAAAATCATTTTGTTTCCCACTTATCAGCTCATTTTTTAATATCTCATCGGATAATTCCCGTATCACTGTCCTTCAACTGAATAGTTTTATTGACCGTCCGGTATTTACGTCCTTTGTGTAACCTCCATGTAACTGTCAGACTGACGAGATTACAGATGTCCGTGCTGTAAAGAGCTGTCGATTTCTGAAGATTGCGGTTCAAGATATCTGTTTCGAACATCTTATACCGCTGCATCAATGGCAGTTGCCAGGCAAGGGAAAACTGGCAGGATTTATACTGATAGGAGCCTTTCAGCAGGATGCTGCTTCCATTATATCCCTTAGATTCTCCTTCCAAGAAACGCCATCCGTTGTCGGCATACGCCTGAAGCGAAAAGTTTCCCAGATAAGCGTGAACATTTCCCGTCAGAAAATAAGAAGTGTAACAGTGAGTGTAGTCATATCCGAAGTTGAAACAACGGAACAATCCGCCGTATAAGGCTACGGAAAGTTTATCGGGCAGCAACCAATAATTGACATATCCTGCTGTCTGCAAGGCATCTATTTCTTTCTGGTTGCGCTGGGTATAGATAAACTGATCGTCTGCCGTCCGTTCGTACACCGCCATGTTCGGGCGATGACATATCTTATAAAAGCCTTCGATGTATGCCTGTAAGCGGGCCTCGGAATACGATAGTCTGAGAGTGTGATATGTTTCTCTGTTGGGCTTGAGATCAGGACTTCCGGCAGTCCATTCCATGCTGTTGGTACGGATCATGGCATCGCTGATCATGGCTATGCGGGAAGTACGCTCGTTCGACTGGAAATTATAGCTTACTTGTAGTGCATTGGTGAAATCATAGCTCAGTGCCGCCTTCGGACAAAACGTCCAGTAGTCGTACGTATGCTCCTGCTGGCGGTAATGCAGGTAACTGGCTCCTACGCCTGCCGAATAACGTAGTTTACCCCAATAGCCTTTTATCTCGGAAAACAGATAGAAGCGGTTGTTGTGCATGAGGGTAAGCGAAGAAACATCGCCCGTATACGTATTGTTCGTGTATTTCTGACTGTAATTGATACCAGCAGAAAGGGTAAAAGGTTTCAACTTATTCTCGTAGATAGCTTCACTCATCAGAGAATAAGTCTTTCCGTCTACATTGTATCGGTAGGGAGAGCCTTCATTGTAATTGGTAGAGGAATTTGTATCAATATAAGTACCTACAGCATTCAGCGTGACCGACTGTCTGGGGGTAAGCTGCTGGAAATAATATAGGTCGAGAACCGGACTTCCCGTCCGGCTGTTGTCTTGTTGGGTAGCGACGTACTCATTCGTCCCGTCCACTACATTTTTCCGATTGAAGTCGCCTGGTACGTGACTGAAATCACCACTGAGCGATGCTTGAAATACATAACGGGTAGAATCAGCTAAATTGTAGGTCAGCTTCACACGATTATTGAATCTCCGGCAGCGTGATGCAATATCGTTACGTTGAATAGTATAGACTGATCCATCATTCAAGTGATAAAAGGCTGTTTCCTCCATCCGATTGTCGTCAAAGTCCTTGTATCCGAAATCATAGTTCAACGAAAGTTCGCTTTTTCTTGTATTCCACTTACCATAGACTGTATAGTTCCCGTTTTTAGCATTCAGTGACTGACTCAGGGATGTGCCGACTGTGTATCCACTGGTTACGCGCCGTGTCGTAATATCGATAACATAAGCGACACCATCACCATAACGGACACCGGGATTGTCAATGAAATCTATCTTACGGATGCTTTTCGGATCGAGTGATAACATCTCGGCTTGATCTACAATAATACCGTTGATACGTAACTGTACGCTTCCTTTATTGTCGATAGTAGACACATTACGGGCATCTTCATCGATACGGATATTAGGTAGACTGAGTTTCTGCAAGACACTATATCCTGAACTGGACGCTTCTTTCTGAGCATCGGAAGGGTAGAGCAGCAGACCGTCTGTTTTATGAACAATCCGTGCAGCTTTTACTTCCACTTCTCCCAGTTCGATACTTTGCTCGGCTGTCTGTGCAGATACTGCAAGCGAAAAAAGAATAAATGTGATACCGGCGCAGGCTTTTCGGGCAGCCCGACTAATGCCATATACCAAGGAATCCTCTACAGAGGCATTACCTTGAAACTGATTTGTTAGCCATTCCATTTGTTTCTGTTTTGATGTTTCGGAAACAAATGTAGAGGGTAGAGATAAATGACAGCCAGAACAAACACTGACATTTGTCTGACATTTCAGTGTCAGTTTTATATCTTATTGATTTCCAGTGAATAGTTCCGACCTCTGTCTGCTACGATTTTCAGATTAGTATGTTCCTCTACAATCGGCTTCAGCCTGCGGATAAGCGTATAAAGTGTATCATTGGCATCCTCTTTCTTGGGCCAGAGTGCTGCGCAAATGTCCTCTTTAGTCAGTGAATGTGACGGAGCATTCCAGAATAACAACATGAGCTGCTGTTGCATTGGAGTAAAGCGGATAGGAGTGTGTGCCGCCGTATAAAACCGCTGGTCCGCTTCCGAATAAACCAGTCCTCCAAAACCGGTGACAGCTTCCGAGCCTTCTTGTTTCTTCCTCAGATAGAGCCACGACAGCATCGCCCAAAGGAAAGCCGAAATCATGCAGGCAGCCGGAATGCGCTGATCCGACATACCCAATATACTGGCAACCGACAAGCGGGCATATCCTTTTAAGGCAAGTGTTTCTCCTGCATGTTTATCCTTTACTATCAGCGTGTCACTACAGACAGCTTGTTCATCCAAAGAATTATCCTGAAAATCGCTATCAACCACATCGAATGTAATAAATGCCGCCTGCTGAAGACGTTTATCTTTCAGGTAACGGCAAAACCGTTCATCGGAAACAGCAATCAGTACCTGTCCTCCTGAAGTCTTGCGAAGTTGTTTGTACGCCCTGATTGTATCTTGGGTAATGATATAATCTTTTCTCTCTTTGAGGGTTTGTGCCAAAGCCTGATTCAAATCGGCTGTTATTTCATTCCTAGCCTTACAATAATTGTGACGGCCAGCCAGCAAAGAAGTCAGCATAAGTGTCAGAAATACGGCAACGGATAGTAGTTTGCAGTTCATAAAATCAGATTTTATTTCTGACAAATGTAACAAATTTTATGCTAAAACGAGAATCATCCACCTATTATATTCCGATATTCGTTCGGTGTCATTCCCGTAGCTTTTTTAAATACTCGGGTAAAATGCTGAGGATATTGAAAACCAAGTTGGTACGCAACCTGGCTGATTGAATGAGCTGGAATGAGCAATTGTACCTTTGCTATGCCGACAATTTTATCTTGTATATACTCTAATGCAGTTTTTCCTGTTTCTTTTTTAATAAGATCACCAAAATAATTCGTCGAAAGACAAAGCTCGCTTGCACAATATTTTACTGTAGGCAATCCTTTTTGCATGGCATTGTCACCTGCAAAATACTGGTCGAGGAGCTTTTCAAAACGTGTCAGAATATCGCGGTGAGCATCCTGTCGGGTGATAAACTGTCGTTCGTAGAAGCGCAGGCAATAGTTTAGCAATAATTCAATATGATTAGCAATCAGCCGTTTGCTCATCCGATCGATAGAATGTTGTAACTCCTCCTGAATCTTTATCAGACAATCTATAAATGTATGACGCTCTTGTTCCGAGAGATGCAAGGCTTCGTTCACTTCATAAGAAAAAAATGTATATTCACTCATGGCACGTCCAAGGTTGGTTCCGCGAATCAGATCAGGATGAAAACACAATGCATAACCTTGAGGCTGGAAGATTTCACCTGTATCTTCTATGCCAATAACTTGTCCCGGTGCAAGACAGACAACCGATCCTTTTTGATAGTCATACCGTTGTCGGCCATAAATCAAATCACAGTTCTTCTCGTCTTTCAGAAAAACTACATAAAAACCGAAAGTATGTCGCATATGCCGCATCGGTTTCGCTTTTGAAAGATTTATCACACTTACTAGTGGATGCAAGGTTTCTACACCAAGCATATCATCATATTCAGTTATGGTATCGAAATTTAATAATTCTGTTTTCATCGGGAGATATTTATGTAACAAATGTACGAATAAAAAGTGATAAAACAGAAAAATGTGCAAAGCTATTAGCAGATAGGCGTTTTAGGAAGATAGCTTGAAAAATGGAAGACAGAAAAAGCAATGAAAAAGACAAGTTAGGAATCGCAACGTTACCAATTCGTGACCATGCCCAAAACTGGTTATGATGAGAAATGACATAGTTCAATACTCGAAAATTTAAACCAGCAAACATTCGCCGAAACGGTTATCCGGTGATTCGATGACTTACAGACTTAATGCTTTCATGACGTACTATCATCTGTTGCCAATTATCCGAAAAATGAAGTGATAAAGTTTTAGAGTTTATATACACACATGGTATAAAACGTGTATAATGGTCTATTTTCTAGTGTTATAAGTATCTATAGACAGAAAAGGATTCCAATATTGGGAAGAGTGGGCAATATTCAATATGCATCCATATCAACCGCGATGTACTTACACGTTTTGAGACATTGATGCTCGATTTGATGGTTGCAAAAGAAAAACGCAACAAAGACTGCACCTTCTTTATTAAAGTGCAGAACAAAAAGTGCAGAATATGTAGATGAAGTATTTCTCTTCTGACTAGCATATGAACTAGTCATTTACTTGTTTCTAATATCATACAAAAGTGGGAAAAACATAACCGGAAGAAAATAAAAATATTATATATAATGAATTTTAATCGAGCCATTAATAATAACCTCTGTCTCACATTGCATTTCTAAACTCATTCGGTGTACATCCCACCACCTTTTTGAACACCCGGCTTAAATGATGAGGATATTGGAACCCAACTTCGTAAGCAATCTCACTAACCGTTTTACTTGTACTCGCCAACAATACCTTTACACGATTGATAACGGCAAGATGAATGTATTCGATGGCTGACTTTCCTGTTTCTTTCTTGATAAGGTCGCCGAAATAGTTGGCTGAGAAATGAAGTTGGTCAGCACACCATGCTACTGTGGGCAAACCATTTTGTTCCGGCTTGTCTGAATTAAAGTAATCAAGCATCAATGTCTCAAAACGTGTAAGTACATCGCGGTTGATAACCTCACGTGTGGCAAACTGACGGTCATAAAAACGAAGACAATGATTGAGCAGGACTTCAATATTAGAAGTAAGAATGCCGCGACTATGCTTGTCGATTGTGTGATGCAGTTCTTCTTGTATTTCAGCAAAGCAGTTGAAAATAGTCTGTCGTTCACGCTCGGACATATGCAAAGCTTCATTTACTTCGTAAGAAAAAAAAGTATATTCCTTCATTTTACGAGCCAGGCTTGTGCCGCGCAACAGATCTGGATGGAACAATAGAGCGTAACCTTCGGGATTGAGTGTTTCTCCGCCATCATCAATACCTGCTACTTGTCCTGGAGCCACAAATACCAACGTACCTTCCTGATAGTCATACTGGCTACGTCCATAGGTCAGTTTACCATGTATTTTTTCTTTCAAATAAATACCATAGAAACCATAATACTTACGTTTATGTTTTAGTACCTTAACTTCCCGAAAATCGATAAACGTAACCAATGCGTTAAGCGTTTCAATCCCCAAAAAATCATTGTAATCATGAATGCTACTGATATTTATTATGTCGCCCATATCTTCCTCCATTATTTTAGTTAATGTTACAAAAATACTCTTTTTTATGGTCTTTTTATCGTACTGAAAGTCAAATCTGTAAAATCGGTATAAGATTCAGTGATATATGTTATCCGATAGTCTGGAGAGTAATCCTACAGTCGGAACTTCGTTGATATTGGTGTTCCATTCTGTAATATGTGTATAGATGAAGGACCGCTTCCATACTACCTTTGCGTTATCAAAATTATAAAGTCAAAATGAAAATGATTATCAATATCTGTCTGCTTATGGCAACACTATCTTTCAGTAATTGCGATAAAAAACAATACGAATCCTATTCCCCTTCCGGCGACAAAAAGATTCCTGTTTCCGAAATCAAGGAGCACCTTACTATCCACAGTACTATTGCCGATGTATTAACCCATCCTGCATTCGACGGGTTCAGCCGCTACATTCTGCCACTGGAATGGGGGTATGATGCAGACATGCAGCTTTCTAATGTGTCTCAGTTACTTCCTTACCATAATTACATAGATGCGGAACGGTGTGTAGGTTATATCAATCAAATGATTGATTCGGTAGCCACCGGACGCAGAATTTATTATGACCTGGGACGTGAGGATGCCGGGCTGTTCTTCTTCCGCGGACGACCGGGCGCACCGTTCGCTGTTATCTGTCCCGGAGGCGGATTCTCGTATGTAGGTTCCATTCACGAAGGCTTTCCTCATGCTTTGGTTTTGAGTCAGATGGGATATAATGTTTTTGTTATTCAATATCAGACTGGCAGTGCGCAAATAGCTTGCGAAGACTTGGCTGCAGGCATTGAATATATCTTCCGCCACGCCACGGAATTGCAAGTCGATACGGCTGGCTACTCCGTGTGGGGTAGTTCAGCAGGTGCGCGTATGGCAGCTTATATCGGTTCTTATGGCACGGCTGCCTTTGGAGTTGCGCAACTTCCCCATCCGAGTACGGTGGTAATGGCATACACAGGACACAGTGAATACACACGGCAAGATCCGCCAACGTATGCTGTAGTTGGATCGAATGATGTAATTGCCAATCCAAATACAATGCGCCGCCGTACGGAAGCATTGCAGGCCATTGGCATACCGGCAGAATTTCACCTTTATCCCAACCTACGTCACGGTTTTGGACTAGGTATCGATACAAGTGCCGAGGGCTGGATTGACGGTGCAGTCCGTTTCTGGGAAGAGAACCGGTAAAGAATTCAAACATAAACTCACATCTGAATGTGTATTTATGGGTATCCCCGACAAGTCTATTCGGTAAAATGGGTGTTTCTATCTGTAATCTGTGTATGGACAGAGGACTTTTACCGATGTAACTTTGCATCATGACTTTGATTAATACATTAAAAATAAAAAGAATATGGATACAGTAAAATTAAGAAATGGCGTGGAAATGCCAATTTTGGGTTATGGAGTCTATCAAGTTTCACCATCAGAATGTGAACGATGTGTAAGAGATGCCATCAGTGCAGGTTACCGCCTGATTGATACGGCGCAGGCATATGGTAACGAACAGAACGTGGGTAATGCTATTAGGAATTGCGGTGTACCCCGTGAGGAACTGTTCATCGTGACAAAGGTATGGATTTCCAATGCCGGCTACGAGCGTGCCAAAGCCTCCATCGATGAATCTTTACGCAAACTTCAGACCGACTACATCGACCTGCTGCTCATTCATCAGCCGTTCAGCGATTACTACGGCACATGGCGTGCAATAGAGGAAGCGTACAAGACTGGCAAGTTGCGTGCTATCGGTGTATCAAACTTTTATCCAGACCGTTTCATTGATCTGGCGGAGTTCAGCGAAATACCGCCTATGGTCAATCAGGTGGAAACGCATGTGTTCAACCAACAGATAGAGGCACAGAAGATTATGGAGCAATACGGCACACGCATTATGGCATGGGGACCATTCGCCGAAGGGCGCAACAACTTTTTCGATAACGAGACACTGATAGCCGTCGGCACAAAATATAACAAAAGCGCGGCACAGACCGCTCTGCGCTACCTTATCCAACGCGGCGTGATTGTCATTCCGAAATCTGTCCGCAAGGAACGTATGGAGCAAAATATCAATGTATTCGACTTCACGTTGAGTGACGAGGACATGCAACGCATCAGCCAGTTGGACTTGAGACAGAGCCTGTTCTTCTCACACTATGACCCGCAGACGGTGAAATGGCTTTGCAATTATGGAAAAAGCAAATAAGAACAAGCAACTGAAAGTGCTGCTGGTAAACGGAAGTCCGCATCACTGTGGAAATACGTTTACCGCACTTTCGGAAGTGGCGAAAACCTTGGAAGAAAAAGACATAAAAACTGAAATCGTCCACATCGGTAACCGTCCCGTACAAGGGTGTATCGCTTGTTATAAGTGTAGGGAAAAAAGTTTCTGCGTATTCCAGGATGAGATTTACCTGACCTTGCGTGAGAAACTGGCGAAAGCGAATGGCATCATCATCGGTTCGCCAGTCTATTTCGGTGGGCCATCGGGAAGTCTCTGTGCCTTGCTCGACCGCCTGTTCTATTCCAGTGGCCAGTTGGCACAGTACAAGCCGGCTGCATCTGTAGTGGTTTGCCGCCGCGGAGGAGCTACAGCCACATTCGACCGCCTGAACAAATACTTCACAATTCTCAATATGCCCGTTGTTCCATCACAATATTGGAACTGCGTTCATGGGCGGAATCCGGGAGAAGCATTACAGGATGCGGAAGGTTTGCAAACCATGCGCACGCTGGCTCGCAATATGGCGTGGATGTTGCGCAACCTGTGCGATAGTACACACCCCTCCGAAACTGAAGAAAGGCTACATACAAACTTTATCCGATAATTTGCATATGAGAACAATATACCAGATATTTTGCCTGCTACTTGCTGCGACAATGGCAACGGCTTGTAATAACACAGAAGGAAACGAATGGTTGCCAGAAGTAACGGTAGAAACCATTGTTACGACCGACATAACAGCTACATCTGCCATTTCCGGCGGACGCATCTCCGGCAGCATGGAAGACATCACCGAGTTCGGAATTTGCTGGGGAACATCCGCCGAGCCGACCGTGAGCGGTTCACATGTGGCATCAGACGGCTCTCCCGAATCGTTTGCCAGCTATATAATGGGACTTACTCCCGGCACCACTTACTATGTCCGTGCATACGCCACTCTTGCATCGGGTACAGTGTATGGAACGGCACGCCGCTTTACCACCGCGGACGAAGACGGCGGAGAAGGCAGCGAGGACGAGATGCAACTACAGACTTATCTTTGGCCCGACGGTAATATGCCGGCAGTAACAAGCTATACCATCAACAACGGCAATTATCAGGACGACCCAGACTTCCGTCCCAATATGATATGGTATCCTGTGGCAGACAACGTAGAGGCGAAAGGTGCCGTGCTGGTTTGCCCGGGCGGGGCGTTCATGTTCCGCAGTCCCAATGAAGGAGCACCCGTTGCCCGGCGGTTGGCAGAACTGGGTTGGCAAAGTTTTGTAGTGAACTATCGTGTCCGTCCCTATACGATGGAAGAAGGTAGTCTGGATTTGGCCCGAGCCATCCGTTATGTCCGCAGCCATGCCGCCGACTATGGCATTGACTCCAATCATATCGCATCGGTAGGCTTCTCCGCGGGCGGCATCCTCTGTGGCGATGAAGCATTGCACTTCGACGATGGGTATATACCCGATGAACTCGACCAGGTTTCGGCCGACGTATGCGCCATCGGCATGATTTACTCGTTCTACGGACGGTTGAGCGTATCAAATAACAACGTGGATGATTTGCGTGCCGGAAATATTCCTCCCACATTCTATACTTACGGTACGGAAGATCCGTTCTACCGCCAGTTCATCACTAATGCCAACGCTGCGCGTGATGCTGGGGTACAGGTAGAAGAACATGTACTGGATGGCTGGCCGCACGGTTTCGGCGTACAGGGGGAATGGACTACGTGGTTCGACAACTTTTTGACACAAATAATATCACATTGAATATGAGTAAGGATAATGATAACTACAAAGGTATTTCCCGTCGAGATGCCTTGAAACGGATGGGACTGTTCATAGCGGGAACTGCAACACTGAGTATACCTCCTGCATTAATCTCTTGTAACAAAGAAAAGAAGAAACGCATTATTCTTTACTTCACCGCCACAGGAAACAGCCTCTATATTGCTCGCCAACTGGCGGACGAGAATACCGAACTGCTCAGTATTCCACAAATGGTAAAGCAGAACCGTCACGACTTCGAGGCAGATGAGATAGGCATCATTTATCCTATCTACGGACACATGCCACCGAATATGGTACGTAATTT
>ENA-UEYD01002339-UEYD01002339.1-human-gut-metagenome-genome-assembly--contig:-NODE-2339-length-10672-cov-4.824445_pt1 | contig 10672 bp, 9 predicted proteins | sample MGYA00242907_ERZ507875 | MGnify/ENA primary metagenome ERZ507875 (study PRJEB26167, sample SAMN06115506) | human gut metagenome | host: Homo sapiens | place: China:Shandong | collected 2015-08-07...
GAAGAAGAAGAAGAAGAAGAAGAAGAAGAAGAAGAAGAAGAAGAAGAAGAAGAAGAAGAAGAAGAAGAAGAAGAAAAGAAAAGAAGAATAAGAGGAAGAGGAAGAAGTCTCTCTCGAAGGCACTCCTGAAGAAACAGAAGAAGACGCAGAAGACGACTCCCTCCCGGTAGCCCAGGACATCTCCGAACCCGCCGACGACATCAACCTCGAATACAAAACCCACGAACTCGGAACACCTGGCGAAGACGAAGACAACATCGAAGCAGACTGGAACCTGAACGAAGAAGACATGATGCCAGCCTTCCGCGCCTACGCCACCAGCGAAGAACTCGAAGAAAAGAAAAAAGAAAAGAAAGCAAAGAAAGACAAGAAAAAAGACAAAAAGAAAGCAAAGAAAGACAAGAAAAAAGACAAAAAGAAAGCAAAGAAAGACAAGAAGAGCAAAAAAATGAACAAAGAAGCCGGCCTCTTCGCCGACGTCAAAACATTTGAGTAACAGAGAAGAGGTCACCGGAGACGGGGATGCAGCATTTCCTGGGCCGTAGGCCGGTCTTAACCTTGCTCCGGAAGGAGAAGGTGGCGGCGGAGCCGACGGATGAGAAGGTGGCGGCGGAGCCGACGGATGAGTTGCATTTCCTCAAGGCGTTAGCCTTGGTTGTAAGGTTTTTATCGAGCAACGCGAGGTTTAGGGGTGTTAACCTTGCTCCGTCAGGAGAAGGTGGCGCCGAAGGCGTCGGATGAGATGTAGTTCCCAGCCTGTAAGGCGGCTGTATGGTTTTCTCATTTCTTGGCTGTCCCCGTTAGGGGAAAGTGGCGCCGGAGGCGACGAAAGGGGTTCATTTTCACTCCCTCCATCTTGCTTGTACGCTTTACACTTTCGTTCCAATTAAAGAGGATGTACGACGATCACTCGTTACTGCATCCTCTTTTTCATCTCAAAAGACAATTTGTTTCCATGAAAGAAGGAATCATTATGCCGAATTATGCCAAAGATGGCGAAGTCATGTACCACACCGGCCTGACCAAAGAAATGATAAAAGGCGCCAAATACGCCCTCGTTCCCGGCGACCCGGGACGCGTCGAAGGCCTTGCCAAAGCCCTTGATCCGAACGCCGCCTTTGTCGCCAGCCACAGAGACTTCACCACCTGGACCGCCGAAGTGAATGGACAGCCTATCCTCGTCATGTCCACCGGCATGGGCGGCCCCTGCGTTACCTTCGCCGTAGAAGAACTCGCCCGCCTCGGCGTCAAAACATTCATCCGCGTAGGCACCACAGGCTCCATGCAGGAAGACCTGAACCTCGGCGACATCGTCATCAACAAAGCAGCAGTCAGAATGGATGGCGCCTCCAAAGCCTACGCCCCCATCGAATACCCCGCCGCTGCCGACATGCGTGTCACACTTGCCTTAGAAGAAGCCGCAGGGACCCTGAAGATCCCCTTCAAAACAGGCATATCCGTCTCCACCGACAGCTTCTGGCCCGGCCAGGAACGCTACGACAGCTACGCCGGCTACGTCCGCCGCGCCTACCAGGGAAGCCTCGAAGAATACCAGCACCTCGGCTGCACCAACTTCGAAATGGAAAACGCCACCCTCTTCACACTCTGCGACGTCATGGGCCTTCACGCAGGCTCCGTCTGCGGCGTAGTCGCCAAAAGAACCGACAGCGAGACAGTCGCCCCGCACGACGTCTACGAAGAAGCAGAAAAAAGATTCCAAAAGACAGTCAAGCTCGCATTAAAAATGCTCACAGGACACTTTCTCGTGAGGATTTGAGGATAGAAAAAATAAATGGTACGAAAAAAGGACCTATCGAAGGTCCTTTTTTTGTTGTCAGACTGCGCTGACGCCGCTAACACTCGCCTTTCCAGGGGAAGGGCCGTAGGCCGGTCTTAACCTTGCTCTGGAAGAGAAGGTGCGCCGTATACCAGTTGGCAATGATGGTAGGAGCAAGAATGACTCGAAAGTTTGTGTACGGGGCGGATGAGTTGCATTTCCTAGGCCATGGGCCGGCTGTATGGTTTTATCATCATTTCTCTCGCTCCCACCATTGCCGCTAAAATGCCAAGGTACGCCTTCTGTTTAGAAAAGATGGGAAAGAAGGCTCTTTCTTATTACACCTTTACAACCGCCCCAAGGTGCGAATGGGAACACCAACGACCAAACTTTGTTCGAGGAAAACAAGCCAACCTCGTTCCACTCGCAGAACCTTTTTATATGAAAGAAATTAAGGGATACTACACTCTTTCCCCCGGCAACAGCTAAAAGATTAGCCGGGCCCCCTTCCTCTCCGAGGCAGGTTTTCTCGATTCTGATGGATAGTATCGAACGAGCATCATACGATTATCATTTACGGTGAACGTATTTAAATCACTATTGATAATAGCCGTTCTCGCCGTTGCGGAAGGTTTTGACCTACCACAGCGGGGAAGGAGTACCGGACTTCAACTGTTGCCGGGAAAGGGGTGCAGTATTCATTGGTTTTTATAAAAGGTTCCACGGACGAAGTCCGGTTTTCCGGTTTTGTGAGCAGAGCTCACCATCAAAAAAAGACCCTCGACGGGTCATTTTTTGATTCCTATTCTTCTATTCATATTCATACCATTACAATTTCGTCGTCATTCTCTTCACATCCACCGCATATTCTCCATAGTTGGACCAGGAGTTGATGACTTCTTCGATCGGGAAGATGGTGTTGATGGAGCGTTCGTCGGTGACGGTGAGGAGCTGGGAGAACCAGGTGTCCCGGGCGAGCATGAGGGTCTTCTTGTCCATGTGGAAGAGGAGGGCCATGTCGAAGGAGACTTGGTAGGCTCCGTGGTTGACGTTGACGTAGTCGGTGACGATTTCTACTGAATTGATCTTGCCGCCTACGGGGAATGTGCTGTAGGGGAGGTAGAATTCGTCTCTCTTCAGCTGCCCCTCGTTTCTGAACGGGTGGCAGGTGAAGCAGGTCATGCTTTCCATGGCTCCGAAGAAGGGGAGCTGTTTCGGTTCATTGGCGACTTCTATGATTCCGTCATTGAGATGGATCCGGCAGTTTCCGTAGGTACGGGAAAATCGCTCGTCTTTCGCACATTCGTAAGAAAGGAGTGTGGATCCCTTGGTGCGCTAAAGCAGCGCGCGCATGCTCTTGGTGAAGGTAGCTTCTACCATGATGGTTCCCTTTCCCCCCGGCGGGTGCCGCATCCGGTTCTATGCAGGGGAATGGCCGGCTTAATTCACGTTGGTTATCGGACTTGCCTCCAAATTTTGTGGGTGAGGCGTGGCCGCGAAGCGGAGAACCAGGTACCCGGCGATGCCGGATAGAAGTGATCCGAGGAATATGCCGACTTTCGCAAGTTCGCGGGCGTCGCCTGGAGGAAATGCGAGAAGGTCGACGAAAAGACTCATCGTGAAGCCGATGCCGCAGCAGAGTGCTATGCCGTAGACATGTGTCCAGGTCGCAGCTGCCGGCATGGGAACCAGTTTTGTTTTGACTAGGATATACATTGTCCCGAAGACTCCGACCTGCTTGCCCAGGAATAGTCCGATGGCGATGCCAAGGACCACGGGCTGGAACAGATCCGAGATCTGGAAATGACCGAGATAAACACCGGTATTCGCAAATCCGAAGAGGGGCACGATGAGGAAAGTGACCCAGTTCGTGAGGGCATGCTCCCATTCCTGTACCGGGGAGACTGTGCGCCCTTCCCGCATGCCGCGGAAGGGAATGGCGGAGGCGAGGATGACGCCTGCCAGTGTCGCATGAAGTCCCGAGCGGAAGACGCAGTACCAGAGGACGATGCCAAGCATGAGGTAGGGGATCGGACGGATGTAACCGATTCTGTTGATGTAGAAAAGGAGAGCCGTGACCGCCGCTGCGCCAAGAAGGTACATCCACGCAAGTTCCTGCGTGTAGAAGAGAGCAATGATGACGATGGCCATGAGATCATCCATGACGGCCAGAGTCGTCAGAAAGACTTTCATGGATATGGGAACCCGGGAGCCCAGGACGGAGACGATGCCTATCGCAAACGCGATGTCGGTCGCCGTCGGGATGGCCCAGCCGGAGAGATACTCAGGATAAGAGAAATTCACGATCGTGTAGACGATGGCCGGACAGATGAGCCCGAAGAAGGCCCCGATGCCCGGCAGGAAGCGCTTGGCATTCGTGTTCAGCTCGCCATGGATCATTTCCCGTTTCACTTCCAGTCCCACCTGCAGGAAGAAGATGGCCATCAGCACATCATTGATCCATAAGTGCACAGGAAGAGGACCCAGCTCAGCATGAAGGAAATGCTCGTAGTAAGGAGCAAGACCGGTATTCGCCATCACAAGGCCCAGGATTGCGGCCAGGAAGAGGAGCACTCCGCCCGCCGACGCAGATTGAAAGAAGAATAAGAGTGGATTCATAGGTTAACCTCCGATTTAGCTTCTCTTTGGAGAGAAAGGAACATTTCCGTATAAGAAAAGGATTTGTCACTTCCTATACGTACGCAACAGATCCTTTCCCTGAAAGATGGAGTTATAGTAGGGGTAACACATTCGTGTTTATCTATATCTATTTATATTATATCATCACTTTTCGATATAGCAAATTATTCGCAAATAAATTTTCAATAAAAAATCGCGAAACCCGAAGGAAAAAAGGGATTTCGCGACGATATTGCTAAAAATAGTCTTATATAGAGATTTTCTTTGTACTATTCCTAAATTCCGTAGGAGTCATGTGGAACGTCCGGCTGAAGAGCTTGGTGAAATAGCTCTGACTCGTGAAGCCGCAGTTGAAGGCGATGTCTGCCACGGAGGTGTCCGTGTACTGCAGAAGCGAGCGGCTGACCTCGAGACGGTAGTCGTTCACGAAGTCGATCGGCGAGCTTCCCATGTAAATCTTGAAAAGCGAGCAGCACTTGCTGCGGGACACCTTGCCGGCCGCGGAAATGTCCGCCAGCGTGATCTTTTCCTGGTAATGCTCGTAAATGAAATGGACCATGTCCTTCTGGACAGCACGGTCCGAGAAGGAAGGCTGCGGGAGCGCATTCAGCATCGGAGGGAATGAACGGTAGAGGTAGTAAAGAAGCATGTGGATGAGAGCCACCGTGCGGAAAGGCGCTGCCGGCTCCTTGCTGTCCTTGGAAGCCTGCAGTTCCCTCAAAAGGCGCTGCACCTTGGGTGCATCATCCGAGCCCGCAGGGATGTAGAAATACTCCTGGCTCGCATTCTGGAGGAGCGGGCGGACCAGCTTCTCCCGGATTTCCTCATTTGCCGTCAAAAGCGCAGGATTGGCCAGGATGCGCATGAATACTGTATCCTCCGGCTTCGGCAGGTTCCTGTGGATCGCTCCCGGAAGGACAATCAGCGTCGAACCCTTCTGCAGGGAAATAACGGATTCGTTCAGCTGGAAATCCAGCGTCCCGTCCAGGATCGTCAGACATTCCAGCTCGTCGTGCCAGTGAGTGATCGTTCTGTATGATTTCTGCTCGCCCTTCTTCTCCTTCTGCACATAGAAAGGCGAGGCTTTCGCACCCGGCATGGCAGGCGCGTCGGGCAGAATCGTGAATGGTTTATCCATGAAAGTCTCCTTATCCAAAAAAGCGATAGAGTACGATTGTTATAAAAATAAGTCTTGAAAAAATCTTTACAAACTTGAGTCCACATTATTATTATAACAAATATAGAAAGATTTGAAAATAAACATGAGAATTACCATCAATTCCATAAAACACCTATGGAAATTTCCACTGTATCTGTTACAATAAGATAATATATAATTTTTTCAATATTACAGACACATTGTACGGAAAATCCGCGTAAAGACAGGAGTTTTACATGTACGAAGAAACAACCATCGCAGCGATTGCGACAAGCCCGGGCGAAGGCGGCATCGGCATCATCCGCATCAGCGGCATCGACGCCTGCTGCATCGCCGATAAAATATTTCAGGCCAGGGGCGGGAAATTCGCCGAATCCACGCCATACCTCATGCGCTTCGGCCACGTCGTCAGAGGAGACAAAACCATCGTCGACGAAGGCCTTGCCGTATTCATGAAAGCGCCGCACTCCTACACAGGAGAAGACGTCGTCGAAATCCAGATCCACGGATCCATGGAAGCCCTCCGTCAGACACTCGCGCTCGTCCTTGAAAACGGCGCCGTCCCGGCAGCCAGAGGCGAATTCACGAAACGCGCCTTCCTGAACGGCCGCCTCGACCTCACACAGGCCGAAGCCGTCATGGACGTCATCGAAGCCAAAGGTGCCGCTGCGCTTTCCCAGGCAGAAAGCCACCTCTCCGGGAAACTCTCCAGCTTCGTCCACACCTGCCGCGACGAACTCACCGACCTCATCACGAAACTCGAAGTCACCATCGACTACCCGGAAGAAGACCTCGAAGACCTCACCAACGAACAGATGGAAGAAGGCCTCGTCACCATCCAGAAATCCCTCGCTGATCTCCTCCAGAGATCCGAAGAAGGACGCATTATCAAAGACGGCCTTAGGACAGCCATCGTAGGACGCCCGAACGCAGGGAAATCCAGCCTTCTGAACGCCCTTCTCCAGGAAGACCGCGCCATCGTCACCGACATCCCCGGCACCACAAGAGACACCATCGAAGAATCCATCAAAATCGGCGGCGTCCCCTTAGTCCTCATGGATACAGCCGGCCTTCGCGAGACAGACAACCGCGTCGAACAGATCGGCATAGAAAGAGCCAGAGCCTCCATGGAAAAAGCCGACCTCATCCTCGCCGTCATCGACGGATCCCAGCCGCTCACCCCGGATGACAGGAACCTCCTTTCCTCACTCAAAGGAAGAAACGCCATCGTCATCCTCAACAAATACGACCTTCCGCAGGAAACAGAAATCGAAGACGTCAGAGAACTTTCCGGAAACATCCCCTGCATCCGCCTCTCCGCCCAATACGGAAGCGGCATGGACGACCTCAAAGAAGAACTCAGAAAAATCACCGGTCACCAGGACGCAGACGCAGGAAGAGAACTCTTCCTTACCAACCTGCGCCACGTAGACCTCGTCAAGAAATCCCTGGCAAGCGTAGAAAGAGCCTTAGAATCCGTCAGAAACGGCATGCCCGCCGACTGCATCGTAGTCGACCTCACCGAAGCCTGGACCCAGATGGGCGCCATCACAGGCGACACCGTAGACGACGAACTCATCAACGGCATCTTCGAACGCTTCTGCGTAGGGAAATAAAAGAACAAAAACCAAAGCGCCAAGGTACGAACGGAAAAACAGAACTCGCTGCCCTCGTCATTCCAGAGTCCTGCACTGCTGCCGCAGCGCAGAAAAAAGCCATGGTACGATTTAATATCTAAAAGCTCTTTCTTATTACACCTTCAAAACCGCGGCGGAGCGTGAAGGGGGAAACAAGCAAACTTTGCTGACGCAAGCGGAAAACATGCCAACCGAAAGGTGTTCATTGCGTTTTTTTCGAGCGAAGCGAGGTTTAAGGGTGTTAACCTTGCTCCGAAGGAGAAGGTGGCGCCGGAGGCGTCGGATACAGCAGTTCCTCAAGGCGTCAGCCTTGGTTGTATGGTTTTCCAATCCTTCCAATCTTTTCCCATCCCTTTCAATCTTCCATCCAGAGGATGTCCCTTTCATCCTCTTTTTATTTTTCTGCCCTATACTTTGAAATAGAGCTATTTTTCTTATATAATATGGTATTGTGAATAGAGCAGAATTTCTTCTTACGAAACACTCTGCTTTGCTTTTTTTGAATCAGAAAGAAGGATACCCATGTATCTGATAGATACGTATGACGTGATCGTGGTCGGCGCCGGCCATGCCGGATGCGAGGCGGCGCTTGCTGCTGCCCGGATGGGCATGAAGACGCTCCTTACCACGATTTCACTCGAGAACGTGGCCATGATGCCCTGCAACCCTGCCATCGGCGGACCGGGCAAGAGCCATCTTGTCAAGGAAATCGACGCACTGGGAGGAGAAATGGGCATCGCTGCCGATGCTACCGCCATCCAGATGCGCATGCTCAACCTTGGAAAAGGCCCGGCTGTCTATGCCCTGCGCGCCCAGTCCGACAAGAGCGAATACCACCGCTATATGAAGAAAGTCGTTGAAAACACAGATAATCTTGACCTCAAACAGATCCAGGTCATGGACATCATCGTCGAAGACGGCAAATGCGTCGGCATTACGACCGAACTCCATGAAGAATACCGCGCCAAGGCAGTCATCCTCTGCACAGGCACCTACCTCGACAGCGAAATCATCATCGGCGAGACCATGTACTCCGGCGGCCCGAACGGCATGAGACCCTCCGTCGGACTCTCCGAAAACCTGAAGAAGAGAGGCATCAAGATCCTCCGCTTCAAGACAGGCACACCGAGCCGCGTCGACATCAGAAGCCTTCACCTCGACCACATGCAGCTCGAAGAAGGCGACCCGCAGAACCATGCCTTCTCCTTCATGAACGAAAGAGAAGACAGGAACCAGAGAAACTGCTGGCTCACCTATACAAATGAAGAGACCCACCAGATCATTTGCGACAACCTCATGCGCGCACCCAAGTACGCAGGCCTCATCCATGGCGTCGGCGCCCGCTACTGCCCGTCCATCGAAGACAAAGTAGTACGCTTTGCCGACAAGAAACGCCACCAGCTCTTCATCGAGCCGGAAGGCCTTGATACGAACGAAATGTACGTCCAGGGCATGTCCACATCCATGCCGATCGACGTCCAGTACGCCTTCCTGCGCACCATCCCGGGCCTCGAAGACGTCAAAGTCATGCGTCCGGCCTACGCCATCGAGTATGACCTCCTGGACCCGCTCCAGCTCTATCCGACCCTCGAACTCAAGAAACTCCCGGGCCTCTACTCCGCCGGCCAGGCCAACGGCACCAGCGGATACGAAGAAGCCGCGGCACAGGGCCTCATGGCAGGCATCAACGCAGCCCTCAAGATCCAGGGGAAAGATCCCTTCATTCTCGGCCGCCACGAAGCCTACACAGGCGCACTCATTGACGACCTCGTCACCAAAGGCACCAACGAACCGTACCGCATGATGACAAGCCGCAGCGAATACCGCCTCATCCTTCGTCAGGACAATGCAGACCTGCGCCTCACCGAAAAAGGCAGACAGATCGGCCTCGTCGACGACGCAAGATACGAACATTTCCTCAGAAGAAAGAAAAACTTCGAGGATGCCATGGAATACATCCGCACCGCGCGCTTCACACCGAAGCCGGAAATCAATGAAGCCCTCGAAAAAGCAGGCACAGCCCCGCTCACCACAGGCATCGGCGCCGACCAGATCCTGAAACGCCCGGAAATGACATACAGAAAAATGATTGAAATCCTGGGATGCCCCGAATTTGACCCTGAAGCCATAGAGGAAATGGAAATCACCGTCAAATACGAAGGCTACATCGCACGCCAGGAAGCAGCCGTCAGGAAAGCAGCCAAGATGGAAAGCGAGAAAATGCCCGCTGACATCGACTATCTCCACATGGATGGCATCTCCATCGAAGCACGCCAGAAACTCGACGAAGTCCGTCCGCTCTCACTCGGACAGGCCTCCCGCATCTCCGGCGTATCACCAGCTGACATGTCCGTCCTGATGGTTTATATTAAGAGAAGAAAAGCCGAAAAATAATTATAAGGGAAATGAGCCGCAAGGCTCCGGTTTGAAAGGGGAAACATATGACAATCGCAGAAATGATGCAGCTGCCCGTACTTGCGGGGCGAGAGGACGCCGCGCAGAAACTCTTCGCTTACAATGACCTCGTCATGGAAATGAGCGGAAAGATCAATTTGACGGGCATCAAGGACCCTGAGGAGAGTCTGATCAAGAACGTCTACGATTCACTGACCGTCTACGACGAAAAGTATTTTCCAGAAAACGCAAAACTCTTGGATCTTGGCACAGGCGCCGGCTTCCCCGGCGTACCCCTTGCCATCCTCCGGCCTGACATCCAGGCAGTCCTGGCAGATTCCATCCAGAAAAAACTCACCTTCGTCGAAAACGCATGCCAGAAACTAGGCATCAAAAACGTCAAGTGCCTTCACATCCGCGCCGAAGAAGGCGGAAGAAGAAGAAAAACCAGAGAATCCTTCGACATCGTCACAGCCAGAGCCGTGAAAATGCTCCCCGTCATCTCCGAATGGGCCCTCCCATTCGTCAAAGTCGGCGGCGTCTTCGCAGCCATGAAAGGCCCGGGCGCCTTAGATGAACTCAAGGAATCCGGCAAAATCCTCCGCGAACTCAACGCAGAAGTAGAAGAAGTCAAAAACCTCGAACTTCCTACAGGAGAAAAACGCTGTATCCTCTACATCAGGAAAACAGCCCCATGCCCCAAGACATACCCAAGAAAAATCGGCATCGCAGAAAAGAAACCGATACTGGGGGAATAATAGTAGTTACGAAAAAAGGACCCATCGAGGGTCCTTTTTTCGTTGTCAGGCTACGCTGACGACACCGGAAAACCGCGGTAAAACCGCGTGGAACTACATCTCATCCACCGCAAGCGGTCCCCCTTCTCCTGTCGGAGCAAGGTCACCCGTCGAGAGTCCTTTTTTTGTTGTCAGACTACGCTGACGACACCGGAAAACCGCGGTAAAACCGCGGAGAAATGCAACTCATCTACCGCAAGTGGTCCCCCTTCTCCTGACGGAGCAAGGTCAAAGGCATTCTTCCCCGCTGGGGCAGGTCAAAACCTTA
>ENA-UEYD01002345-UEYD01002345.1-human-gut-metagenome-genome-assembly--contig:-NODE-2345-length-10634-cov-5.917496_pt1 | contig 10634 bp, 9 predicted proteins | sample MGYA00242907_ERZ507875 | MGnify/ENA primary metagenome ERZ507875 (study PRJEB26167, sample SAMN06115506) | human gut metagenome | host: Homo sapiens | place: China:Shandong | collected 2015-08-07...
GCGGACGGTATTATCGCATGGAAAAAAGCCGATAACGGCTCGGAACCCGACGGATATTTGATTAACGATAAATATTTTACGGATTTCCTCGGGTAAGGGTAGAGGAGCGGTACCACCAATACTAAATCCTGCTTTCAAAGAATATTCCCATCCGCGAAGGTAGGATTGTGTGATGCTTTTTGTTCTGTCTTCCTGCGCTTTTACAGATGTACTCCCTACTACTGCCAGTAAGAATGCAATAAAAATAATATAATCTTTCTTCATAATCATTTTCGTTTTTAGTTCTCTTCACAAACTAATTCTACTTCGTCTATATAGAGTGTACTACCTACTGCACCTTTGAAGTGGTCACCTTCTACACTTGAAGAGAATATGATGCCAAGTTTATATTTCCCATTTTGAAGTTTTTGTTCATCAATGGACTTATTATTCTGACGTTCAAACGGTAAGCTAAATTCAGTCCATTGGTCGGTTTCCAGTGCTTCATCGGCTTTTATCTGTGCCAGATACACAAGTTTGTCGGAAGTCTTAGCATTAGTACCGTCCAGCATGAATGAGTTATCATCAGCTTCATACATGATGGCATAGATGTCAAATCTGTCTTTCAGACCACTTTGTGGTTGACCGTTTTCAGTATAAACAGGACCAGCTTTGTACTTATAGTATCCCTTTAAAGTTTTAGGATGTTTATAGAATTGAAAACCGAAGGTGGTAGCTTTAAGGGCGCCTTCTTGTCCTGCCAATGCTTTGCTTACATCAAAATTGCCGATAAACAGATTGCCGGCAGCAATATACATTTTTACCATTGCACCAAAACTACCAGTGTCTTTAGTTTCCAACTTAACACATTTCTTATTGAATCCGCCTTCTACTTGTACTGTAGGGTAATCGGTAGGGCTTTTTGCCATTCCAGTCAATGCAAAGCCTGGATTTCCACTAGACCACTGCAGAACTTTAGATATTCCTTGTGAAGTACTTGGAGCGAACTCGTAAAGGATGTGATATGGGGTATTTTCTGCAATCAACAAGTCCTCAAAGTGATAAACTGTTGGTAATTCTGTCGGTTTAATATTTATAGTATAAGTGGGTTTGAATTCACCATTTTCAGAGGTTACGGTAAATGAACGTGAATTGCCTGCTTCACTAAAGTTGTAGAAGTTTCCGGTATCTCCGTCTCTGCTATTATTAGGTTTGATAGTTGCACCTTCTGGCAGAGTGAATTTCAACTCTTGTTTGGCAAGGTCTGCACCTTTATGTACATATACATCGACTATTTTTTCATTTGCATTAATATTGGCCAGCTGCACATCTGCACCCGTACAACCATCAATGGCCGCTTCAGAATTAAGCGCTTCGTCTTGTATACAAGAAGATATGGCAAATGCCAAAAAGAAACACGAGGTTAGCGTTTTAATCTTCATTTAATTCAGTTTTTGGTTATTAATAATATAAAACTCGGGCGCAAAGTTAAGTTTCTTTTTTGAAATAGAAGACTTTGCGCACGTATTAAAAACATTTTTTCTAAATTTGTGTCCATTAAAATCAGTGAAATAATGATAACGGAAACGGAGAGAAAACGGATAATCGACCTGATACATCAGGAAGTGGTGCCGGCTATTGGGTGTACAGAGCCCATTGCTGTGGCATTGTGCGTAGCTAAAGCAACAGAAACACTGGGGACAAAGCCGGAAAAAATAAATGTGTTGCTAAGTGCTAATATTCTGAAAAACGCTATGGGAGTAGGCATTCCGGGTACCGGAATGATTGGCCTGCCCATTGCCATTGCGCTGGGGGCGTTGATCGGAAAATCGGAATATCAGTTGGAAGTGTTGAAAGACAGTACGCCTGATGTAGTGGAAGAGGGGAAACGTTTCATTGAGGAAAAGCGCATTCATATTTCGTTGAAAGAGAATATTGAAGAGAAATTATATATTGAAGTATGCTGTGAGGCCGGAGATGATAAAGCAATAGCTGTGATTGCCGGAGGACATACCACCTTTATATATATAAAACGTAACGGAGAAGTTCTATTTCAGAAACAACATACGGCAAGCTGTGAAAAAGAGGAAGAGTGCCTGGAGCTGACTTTACGTAAAGTTTATGATTTTGCTCTGAATACTCCACTGGATGAGATCAGCTTTATTCTGGAAACAGCCCGCTTGAATAAGGCGGCTGCCGAACGTTCTTTTGAAGGCAATTATGGCCATGGCCTAGGTAAGATGTTGCGTGGCACTTATGAACATAAAGTGATGGGAGATAGTGTCTTCTCACATATCTTGTCTTATACATCAGGTGCCTGTGATGCTCGTATGGCAGGGGCTATGATTCCGGTAATGAGCAATTCCGGTAGTGGAAATCAAGGTATATCTGCTACTTTGCCTGTACTGGTCTTCGCTGAAGAAAATGATAAATCAGAAGAAGAACTGATACGTGCTCTGATGTTGAGTCATCTGACAGTAATCTATATTAAACAAAGTTTGGGACGTTTGTCTGCTTTATGCGGCTGTGTGGTTGCTGCTACAGGTTCCAGTTGTGGTATTACCTGGTTGATGGGAGGAACTTACGATCAGGTGGCTTATGCCGTTCAGAATATGATAGCCAACCTTACGGGTATGATTTGTGACGGTGCGAAGCCCAGCTGTGCGTTGAAAGTAACAACAGGTGTATCTACCGCTGTTCTTTCTGCCATCATGGCTATGGAAAACCGTTGTGTAACTTCTGTAGAAGGTATTATTGATGAAGACGTGGATCAAAGTATCCGTAATCTGACCAAGATAGGGTCGAAAGGAATGAATGAGACGGATAAATTGGTGCTGGAGATAATGACGGGGAAATAGTGATTAGTGGTGAGTGATTAGTGATTGGAAACTGTGCAGCATAATAGCACAGCATACTAATCACTAATCACTTACCGTTAATCACTATCTTAATGATTGCATCCGCATCCTTGGTGATCGTGATCGCCGCATCCGTCGCCGCATCCGTCACCACAGCTATCGCAACCGCAACTGCATCCACCGCCGCTCATCATACGAGCGATTTCAGCTAATTCTTCATTGGTTGCCGGGCGGCTTTCTATTACTTCACCTACAAAGTTCAGGTCGCAACCTGCCAAGGGGTGGTTCATATCCATTACCACTACGTCTGCCTTAATTTCTTGTACGGTTCCGTTGATACGTTGACCTTCAGAGGTCATTAAAGGCACTACGTTACCGGCTACAATACGTTCGCTATCGAACTTACCATCTACTTCAAAGATTTGCTTCGGAAGGTCGATTACATGTTCTTCGTCAAAGTCACCGTAAGCATCTGCGCAAGCGATTGTGAAATCAAACTTGTCACCTGCTTTCAGATCTTTCACTTGATCTTCGAAAGACTCTAAAGTCAGACCCAGACCGGAAATGAATTGGAAAGGGTGTTCTGCGGTGGCTTCTTCGGTGAAATCTTTTTCACCATCTTCTATAGCGTATAATTTATAAGCTACGGTAATGTACTTGTTTTCTACTGTTTCCATTGATATATTCCTACTGTTTTAAGTTAGTAATTCCTGTTTTTTCTTTTTGGAAGGGACAAAGATACGAATAATTTAGTTGGCGAATGAGTAAGCTCTTGTAATTTTCAGATTATTAAATGCTTCGAACCCTCTTGAATAATACCTGTTCATGGTAGCGAATTACTCAGATTTGCCTTGAATAAGTGATAAAATAAGATTTTAATGCGGGGTTTTCTTACGATTAATCATAATAATCTCATTTTTTTCTTCAAATTGTTTGGAGTTTATAAAAAAGCCCTTACCTTTGCAGCACGATTAACGAAAACAGTAAAGTAAATAAAGTTATGAACTTACATACATCTATTAACCTGGCAGTCCTGCATATTATTCGCGTCGTGGTCCTGGAATCAAGAGCGTGAGAAAGGTTGTGTATGTATTCGTACGTTAAGATATCAATTTAGGAGCCTTTCTCACCATATGTGAGGAAGGCTTTTTAATTAAAAGGAGATTTGAAGATGAAACACCAATTACGCAGTTCGTTCAGCACGCAAGGCCGCCGCATGGCAGGGGCTCGTGCGTTGTGGATGGCAAATGGCATGAAGAAAGAGCAATTAGGAAAACCTATTATCGCAATTGTCAACTCATTTACACAGTTTGTCCCGGGACATGTGCATCTGCACGAAATCGGACAACAGGTGAAAGCTGAGATTGAGAAGCTGGGATGCTTTGCTGCCGAATTCAACACGATTGCCATTGACGATGGTATTGCGATGGGACACGATGGAATGCTTTATTCGCTTCCTTCACGTGACATCATTGCCGACAGCGTAGAGTATATGGTGAATGCGCATAAAGCGGATGCGATGGTTTGCATCAGTAACTGCGACAAGATTACTCCGGGTATGTTGATGGCAGCAATGCGCCTTAATATCCCTACTGTATTCGTTTCAGGCGGACCGATGGAAGCCGGCGAATGGAACGGTCAGCATCTGGATTTGATCGATGCTATGATTAAGTCGGCTGATGAAAGTGTAAGTGATGCCGATGTGGCTCAGATAGAACAACATGCTTGTCCTTCTTGTGGTTGTTGTTCCGGTATGTTTACCGCTAACTCAATGAACTGTCTGAACGAAGCCATCGGACTGGCATTGCCGGGTAATGGTACGATTGTGGCTACTCATGCCAATCGCACGCAACTGTTCAAGGATGCTGCTAAACTGATTGTTGAAAATGCTTATAAATATTATGAAGATGGGGATGACAGTGTGCTTCCCCGTAGCATCGCTACCCGTCAGGCTTTTCTGAATGCCATGACGCTGGATATTGCGATGGGTGGTTCTACCAACACAGTGCTTCACCTCTTGGCTGTAGCACACGAGGCAGAGGCAGATTTCAGTATGGATGACATCGATATGCTGTCACGTAAGACTCCCTGTCTGTGTAAGGTTGCCCCGAATACTCAGAAGTATCACATTCAAGACGTAAATCGTGCCGGAGGCATCATCGCTATCATGAGCGAGCTTGCCAAAGGCGGATTAGTCGATACGAACGTAAAGCGTGTAGACGGTATGACGCTGGCGGATGTAATCGACAAATACGGTATTACCAGCCCGAATGTTTGCGAAGAAGCTGTGAAGAAATATAAGAGCGCTGCTGCCGGAAAGTTCAATCTGGTACTGGGTTCGCAAGATGTCTATTATAAAGAATTGGATACTGACCGTGCCGGAGGTTGCATTCGCGATCTGGAACATGCTTATAGCAAAGACGGTGGTCTGGCAGTACTGAAAGGTAATATCGCTCAGGATGGCTGTGTAGTGAAAACGGCAGGTGTGGATGAAAGCATCTGGAAATTTACAGGTCCTGCTAAAGTGTTCGATTCACAAGACGCTGCTTGCGATGGCATCCTTGCCGGGAAAGTGGTCAGCGGTGATGTTGTGGTCATTACACACGAAGGTCCGAAAGGCGGTCCCGGTATGCAAGAAATGCTCTATCCGACTTCTTATATCAAATCGCGCCATCTGGGCAAGGAATGTGCACTGATTACGGACGGTCGTTTCAGTGGCGGTACGTCAGGATTGAGTATCGGACATATTTCTCCCGAAGCGGCTGCCGGAGGTAATATCGGTAAGATTCAGGATGGTGACATCATCGAGATTGATATTCCCGGACGTGCTATCAACGTCAAACTGACGGATGAGGAACTGGCAGCCCGCCCGATGACCCCCGTCACCCGTCAACGCGAAGTCTCAAAGAGCTTGAAGGCATATGCCAGTATGGTAAGTTCTGCCGATAAGGGGGCAGTGAGACTGATTGATTAACCGAGAATTGACAAATGAAATAGAATTCCATTATCCATTAATAGAATGAAAGATATAATAACAGGCGCTGAAGCATTGATGCGTTCCTTGGAACATCAGGGAGTAAAGACCATTTTCGGATATCCGGGTGGCTCCATCATGCCGGTATTTGACGCTTTATACGACCATCGGAAGACATTGAATCACATCTTGGTTCGACACGAACAGGGTGCTACTCATGCCGCGCAGGGCTTTGCCCGCGTATCAGGCGAAGTAGGTGTCTGCCTGGTGACTAGTGGTCCCGGAGCGACGAATACGATAACAGGTATCGCAGATGCTATGATAGACAGTACCCCTTTGGTAGTAATTGCCGGTCAGGTAGGTACGGGATTCCTTGGGACGGATGCTTTCCAGGAAGTTGACCTGGTAGGTATTACGCAGCCTATCACGAAGTGGAGCTATCAGATTCGTAGTGCTGAAGATGTGCCTTGGGCTGTAGCCCGCGCTTTCTATGTTGCAAAAAGCGGTCGTCCCGGTCCTGTTGTATTGGACTTTGCCAAGAATGCACAAGTAGAGAAAAGTGAATATGCTCCTGCCAAGTTGGATTACATCCGTAGTTACCAGCCTGTTCCCGAAATGGATGAAGAGGCTGTGAGCCAGGCTGCTGAACTGATCAATAGCGCTGAACGTCCATTGGTATTGGTGGGACAGGGTGTTGAGTTAGGTGATGCACAACAGGAACTACGCGCTTTCATAGAAAAAGCCGGAATACCTGCCGGTTGTACACTGTTGGGACTTTCTGCTTTGCCTACTGCACATCCTTTAAATAAAGGTATGCTGGGGATGCACGGTAACTTGGGACCGAATATCAATACGAATAAGTGCGATGTACTTATCGCCGTAGGTATGCGCTTTGACGACCGTGTAACCGGAAAGTTGGATACGTATGCCAAACAGGCGAAAATCATTCATTTCGATATAGATCCTGCTGAGATAGACAAGAATGTGAAGACAGATATTGCCGTATTGGGCGATTGCAAGGAAACCCTTGCTGCCGTTACGGCACTTCTGAAACCTGCTACTCACCAAGAATGGTTGGATAGTTTCTTGCCTTACGAGAAAGTAGAGGAAGAAAAGGTGATCCGTCCTGAGTTGCATCCGGCAAGTAAATCTTTGAGTATGGGAGAAGTGATCCGTGCCGTAAGTGAGGCAACGAATCATGAAGCTGTATTGGTTACTGATGTTGGTCAGAATCAGATGATGTCCGCCCGTTACTTTAAGTATAGTAAGGAACGTAGCATTGTAACTTCCGGTGGGTTGGGTACAATGGGTTTCGGACTTCCCGCAGCAATCGGTGCAACTTTCGGACGTCCCGACCGCACTGTATGTGTATTTATGGGTGATGGTGGTCTGCAAATGAACATTCAGGAGCTGGGAACCATTATGGAACAGAAGGCTCCCGTTAAGATGATCTTGCTGAATAATAACTTCCTGGGTAATGTACGCCAGTGGCAAGCGATGTTCTTCAATCGTCGCTATTCGTTCACTCCGATGCTGAATCCGGATTATATGAAGATAGCTTCTGCCTACGACATTCCTTCACGTCGTGTAATGACGCGTGAAGAACTGAAAGGTGCAATAGAGGAAATGCTTGCTACGGATGGTCCGTTCCTGTTGGAAGCCTGCGTTATGGAAGAAGGCAATGTGTTGCCGATGACACCTCCGGGTGGTTCGGTAAACCAGATGTTGTTGGAATGCTAATTTTATTCTTCGTTCTTAATTCTTAATTTAGTATGGATAAGACATTATATACGATAATCGTTCATTCGGAGAACTTCGCCGGTTTGCTGAACCAGGTAACCGCAGTGTTTACCCGTCGCCAGATCAATATCGAGAGTCTGAATGTTTCGGCTTCGTCCATCAAGGGTGTACATAAGTACACTATTACCGCATGGACGGATAAAGACACCATTGAGAAAGTGACCAAGCAAATCACCAAGAAGATAGATGTGCTGCAAGCACACTACTTCACGGATGATGAGATTTACCAACACGAGATTGCGCTTTACAAGATAACCACTCCTACGCTGGAAGAAAAGCCGGAAGTATCGAAGGTGATCCGTAAATACAATGCGCGTATCGTAGAAGTGAATGCCGTCTTCGCTATTGTGGAGAAGAACGGCATGGGTGAAGAAATTACCAACCTGTATGACGAGTTGCGTGCCCTCGACTGTGTACTCCAATTCGTGCGTTCGGGACGTGTGGCCATCACCACCAGTTGCTTTGAACGTGTGAACGAATACCTTGCCGACCGTGAAGCCAAATATCGTTTGAAAAAAGAAAAGGAGCAGGACAATGAGTGAGAATGACAAGATAGGAAAATACAAGTTCGTAGCGGAACCCTTCCATGTGGACTTTACCGGACGCCTTACGATGGGTGTGCTGGGCAACCACCTGCTGAACTGTGCCGGCTTCCATGCCAGCGACCGCGGTTTCGGCATCGCTACGCTGAATGAAGACAACTACACGTGGGTGCTTTCGCGCCTTGCCATCGAACTGGATGAAATGCCTTACCAATATGAGGATTTCACTATCTGGACCTGGGTAGAGAATGTGTACCGCCTTTTCACAGATCGTAACTTTGCCTTGTTGGACAAAGACGGAAAGAAGATTGGTTATGCGCGTTCTGTATGGGCTATGATTAACCTCAATACCCGCAAGCCTGCCGATTTGCTGGCATTGCACAGAGGTAGCATTGTAGATTATGTGTGCGATGAACCTTGCCCTATCGAGAAACCTTCACGCATCAAAGTGACTTCTACCGAACCGGTAGCTACATTGAAAGCTAAATACAGTGATATCGACATCAACGGACACGTGAACAGTATCCGCTACATCGAACATATCATGGACTTGTTTCCGATAGAGATGTATAAGGAAAAGCGTATCCGCCGTTTTGAAATGGCTTACGTAGCTGAGAGTTATTACGGTGATGAACTTACACTCTATAAAGATGAATTGGGTGACGGAGCTTTCGATATTGAAGTGAAAAAGAGTGGCAGCGAGGTGGTTTGCCGTTCAAAAGTAATATTTACAGAGAAATAATTTTATTAATCATTAGCTGGCGCAAGCCACAAATAAAAAACTAAAAAAGAAAATGGCACAATTGAATTTTGGCGGTGTTACTGAGAATGTAATGACCCGCGAAGAGTTTCCTTTGGAAAAAGCACGTGAAGTTTTGAAAGATGAAACAATTGCAGTGATCGGTTATGGTGTACAAGGACCGGGACAGGCATGCAACCTGCGCGATAACGGTTTCAACGTAATCGTTGGACAACGTCCGGGCAAGACCTATGAGAAAGCAATAGCTGACGGATGGGTACCGGGTGAAACGCTGTTCGGCATTGAGGAGGCTTGTGAGAAAGGTACTATCATTATGTGCTTGTTGTCTGATGCAGCCGTAATGTCTGTATGGCCTACTATCAAGCCTTACCTGACTCCAGGAAAAGCTCTTTATTTCTCTCATGGTTTTGCTATCACTTGGAACGACCGTACAGGTGTAGTTCCTCAGAAAGATATCGATGTGATTATGGTAGCTCCTAAAGGTTCGGGTACTTCATTGCGTACCATGTTCCTCGAAGGCCGTGGCTTGAACTCTTCTTACGCTATCTATCAAGATGCTACAGGTAAGGCTATGGACCGTACTATCGCATTGGGTATCGGTGTAGGCTCAGGATATTTGTTCGAGACTACTTTCCAACGCGAAGCTACTTCTGACTTGACAGGTGAGCGTGGTTCATTGATGGGAGCTATTCAAGGATTGCTGTTGGCTCAGTACGAAGTGTTGCGCGAAAACGGTCACACTCCATCAGAAGCATTCAATGAAACAGTAGAAGAATTGACTCAGTCATTGATGCCGTTGTTTGCTAAGAATGGTATGGACTGGATGTATGCTAACTGTTCAACGACTGCACAACGTGGTGCTCTGGACTGGATGACTCCGTTCCACGATGCTATCAAGCCGGTAGTACAACAGTTGTATGCAAGCGTTAAGTCTGGTAACGAGGCTCAGATTTCTATCGACAGCAATTCTCAGCCTGATTATCGTGAGAAACTGAACGAAGAGCTTCGTCAGTTGCGCGAAAGCGAAATGTGGCAGACAGCTGTTACGGTTCGTCAGTTGCGTCCGGAAAATAACTAATCCTTCTCGGAGATAAGAATAAAAATGCCCGAATGCTTGATTTCGGTGTTTCAATGTAGTATATTTGTAACCGTAATCCTGATTTAAGTTCGGGAAGAAGACAATGGGAGGAGTAACGTAAGTTGCTCCTCTCTTTTTATATAATAAGGTATGAAATTACTGAAAACGTATCCTCTTTTAGGGCAAAATACATGATGCAATCACTCAAAACACACCATCTGTTGAGGTAAAACGAATAATGTAATGGAGGTAAACGCATCATCTGTTTGAAGTAAACACACCATCCGTTTGCAGAAAATAGAAATGGGAAAGCCGAAGCCCTCCCATTCTGTTAATGTTCTGTAATTATGCACTTAACAAGCAAAGCAACTTTATTGAGAAACTCTTAGTGTTTTCAATCCCTTTACTGCTGCCTTATCCTTGACTTCCATAATACTGATAGCATAACCACCACCGGGAGCTGCTTTCAGTTTCAGCACCGTTTTAGGAGAAACAATTCCTTTGCTGATTACATAGGCATACGGATTTGTCTTGGAATAGGACTAATTTGCGACTGCATAAACCGAAGCGATATACTGTTTATCAGCATTTAGAGAGTCCAGTTTCAAGACCGCGATGTGTCACTATTCATTGCTGGTACCAC
>ENA-UEYD01002349-UEYD01002349.1-human-gut-metagenome-genome-assembly--contig:-NODE-2349-length-10623-cov-4.963588_pt1 | contig 10623 bp, 10 predicted proteins | sample MGYA00242907_ERZ507875 | MGnify/ENA primary metagenome ERZ507875 (study PRJEB26167, sample SAMN06115506) | human gut metagenome | host: Homo sapiens | place: China:Shandong | collected 2015-08-07...
CTATTCAATTGCTTATTTCTGTTATTTAATCTAAACCTCTCCAAAACATTATATAAAAATATCCTATATCTAAACATAGCTCTACTTGTAAACGGAGTCTCCCTCGTAAGATATTTTAAATAAATAGCCTTATCACATACATGATCATTATCATTTATAAATTTGCTCTCCCTGGCGGAAATAGAATGAATACTTCTACGATATTTAATCGTTTCTTTATCTAAAAAATAAAACCGATGTCCTCTTTGAGTTAATTTCAGCCAAAATGGATAATCCTCACAAAAAGGTATACTTTCATCAAAGTATCCTAATTCTTCTATCAGGCTTTTCCGGAAAAAAACAGAAGGTGCCGTAATCCAGCATTTCATAGATAGTAATTTATACTGTTTAGTCGCAGACAGAGGAAAAGTGATCTTATTTCTTCTTATAGCTTTTATAAAACAATTCTCGTCCAATAATTCCCGGTATTCCCTCATAATGGCATAACAAACTTTAATTTCCGGACGATTAAAAACGAAATTCACATAATCCTGTATACAATCAGGCAACAACGCATCATCCCCGGCAATTCCCTTGATCCACTCACCTTTACATGCCTTATACCCTCTGTTACAATTTGCAGGGATACCCGTATTTCGGGCCACCGTAATCAACTCTGTCCTCACAAAACGGTCCCCGTTCGCTTCAAGCCATTTCCGGCAAATGTCTACGGTAGCATCCGTGGAACCGTCATCGGTGACAATCAGTTCTATATTCCGGTAAGTCTGCATTTTTGCACTCTCCAAAGTCTCCCGGACATACTTGCATGAATTGTAGGTAATAACAACAACAGAAACCAAAGGATTATAATCACTCATTTTTTCCGAATTTACTTTTCAATATATGTCTGATACCAATTCTGGAATCAAGTCCCCTGTAAGATAAAACCAAAGAAACCATAACGATAAGACTTCCCGCCCCATAACGCACAAAGTCAGAAGTAAAAACAACAAGACACAGACAAACGATTCCCAAAATCAGATTCGGGAAAAACAGAGGCCAAATGGAAGAAAAGGCGCGGTATCCGTATCTGTAACGGCAAATCAGCCACACCTGTATATAATACAATAAATAACAGGCTAAAAAAGAAATCCCCATTCCAGTCAATCCGCCATATCTGTAAAACAGAATATTAAGCGCCGTAGTATACGCGATTGCTGTCAACTCACTCCAGAAATAAGCCTTCGTATCGCCTTTTGCTATAAAAGAAAAGGCCAGGCACCAGGAAGGGGCTTTAAAAAAAATACCCAGAATAGCCCAGTACAACATCCCGTCAATTCCCAAAAACTTGTTTGAATAAAGCAAAGCAATGGCCACATTTGCGAAAACAATAAAAACAAGAATAATCGGCCCCAACAATAACAGACTGATTTCTATTTCCTGATTAACGGCTTGGTTAAATTTATCCGGATCATTACAAAATCCTGCCAGCCGCGGATAATATTCCGAAGAGATAGCCGTAAAAACCAGCCCTACGTATGTATTGATAATGGCGAATCCCGCCGTATACAATCCCACCTCATCAACTCCTCCTTCGCTCCGGATATATAAACGCACTATATAAGCAGCCCCAACGGCAAGCAATCCCTGTAAAGCTATAAAGAATCCCATCTTCACCATCCCTTTCCCCCCTTCCACCGTCTCCCTCCAATTCAGGCGTACAGGCTCTGTTTGCACCTTCCGGGAAAAATACCACGAGAGTACCAACGATGCCAGGCTACTTAAAACAATAACCAGAACAATGGCATCGATTCCCCAAAAATAATAAAGCGGCAGGGTGAGCAGAAAACCTGCCGAACTCCCCAGTACGCTCGATTTTGCCATGAAGGAATACTTCCGCATTCCCTGCAACAAGGCAATCTGTCCCGAAGACAACTGGGTGAAAAGCAAAGACAAAGACAAAACGGAAAATGCAACCGTATAGTCCTTATTCCCGAATGTCAGTTGACTCCAAAATGACGACAGACCCAGACACACCAGCATCCCGAGCAAGCCGGTCACCCACACCCAACGCCGGAACACCGTAATCGTCCGCGACACCCGCTTCATATCCCCCGAAGCATTCGCCCCCGCAATGTCCTTCACTGCACTCGTCGCCAGTCCGAAGTTTGTTGCCGAAGTAATCAAACCGGTTGTCGAAGTCAGCAAACCATAAATTCCCATCCCTCCGGGACCCAGCAACAAAGCCACTACCTTCGACTTCAGAATTGTAATAATAATATTATACACCTGTACCCCACCGAACAAGGAAGTGGCTTTCAGACTATTCTTATATTCCTGTTTTTCCGTTTCAGAAGCCATCAACAAAACTGATTAAGCATTTCCATCACATACTTCACTTCTTCATCCGTCATCACCGGACTGATCGGCAAACTCAATTCTTCCCGGTGAATCCGTTCCGTTACCGGAAACGACAGGGTATTCCATTCCCGGTAGCATTCCTGCTGATGCGGAGGGATCGGATAATGGATGATCGTCTGTACGCCGTGATCCGTCAGGTAGCGTTGCAATTCATCCCGACGGAGGCAACGTACCGGGAAAATATGAAACACATTCGCTTCCCAATCCTCTGTCTGCGGAGTAATAATCTGCGGATTCCGGATATTTCCGATATAATACCGGGCTATTTCTTTCCGCCGGGCATTATCGGCATCCAAATGCCGGAGTTTCACGTCCAGCACCGCAGCCTGCAGCTCATCCAAACGGCTGTTCCGGCCTGTATACCGGAAAACATACTTCCGGGCAGAACCATAGTTTGCCAGCGTCCGGACAGTCTCAGCCAATGCCTCATCGTCGGTCGTCACGGCTCCGGCATCTCCCAGGGCTCCCAGATTCTTGCCGGGATAAAAACTGTGTCCGGCAGCATCCCCCAGCGAACCGGTGCGGCGCCCCTGAAAACGACAACCATGAGCCTGGGCATTGTCTTCCACCAATTTCAGATTATATTTCCTGCAAAGTGTCCCGATCCGTTCGGTGTAAGCACAGCGCCCGTACAAATGAACTATGAGAATCGCTTTCGTCCGGGCAGTAACGGCTGCTTCGATCCGGCTGTCATCAATCTGACAGGTATTAAGATCCGGTTCCACCAACACCGGTTTCAGACCGTTTTCCGTAACAGCCAGGATGGAAGCAATATAGGTATTGGCCGGAACAATCACCTCATCTCCGGGTTTCATCACTCCCATTTCCACATACGCCCGGAAAATCCAGATCAGCGCATCCAGACCATTCGCCACCCCTACGGCATATTTCGTTCCGATATACGCCGAATAATCCGCCTCGAACGTTTCGTTCTCCTTGCCCTGTAAATACCAACCGGAATCGATTACCCGTTTTACAGCTTCATGGATTTCAACGGAATATTTTTCCGTCACTTTCTGTAGGTCTAAAAATTTTATCATATCAGATGTTCTTTTTTTATATTCTCCAGTTTACATTCCTCTCCGTGTCCCGGCCAGATCATTTGCTCCCCGGAAAACAAACTGAAAATCCGGTCAATCGTTTCTTTTGCCTGTAATTTATTTCCACCATGAAACTTCGTAAACACTTTTACTCCAGGGATTAAAGCATCTCCGGTAAATAAATGACCACCGATCTGAAATGATAAAGACTCTGTATTATGCCCGGGAGTCGCATGTACTTTCAACATAACATCATTCCAAAGCATGACTTCCCCATTCTCAGTCAATACAACCAAATTCTCATCTTTCACAACATAAGGTCGTTCGTGATAATAAGAAAGATTCAATTTTGAAGACAACAATCCCGATTTCCCATCCTCCGAAACATAAACAGAAAGTAACGGATAGTATTCACGAATAGAATTGATTCCATATATATGATCTATATGGCTATGAGTCACAAATATTCCTGCCGGTTCCTTCCGATACTCTGTCAACCAATCCAGTACAAAAGAAGCATCTCCCGGATCAATGATCCACACTTCCGGAGAGCCTTCCGTATACAGCAGATAAGTATTCGAAGTATTAAAACGATTAATATGCTTTACAATCCTTACCTCACTCATAATAAAGTATACCCTCCATCAAGAATCAGATTATCTCCTGTAACCCAGGAAGAAGCATCAGATAAAAGATATATAACAGCTAATGCCACATCTTTAGGATCGCCGAATCTTTTCAAAGGAAAGTAATTTTCTTTTTCCTTCAATTCTTCCTGAGTCAGTACGCCACTATTCATCAGACTGTCTGTTTTGATAACACCCGGAGTGACACAATTCACCCGAATATTCTGGGTAGCCAGATCCAATGCCGCACCTTTGGCAAATCCGCTGATCGCCCCTTTAGAAGCAGCATACATGGATTCTCCGTAATGAACACAATAAACACCTGAGAGAGAAGAAGTGTAAACTATCGATCCCGAACGATTCAGTTTTTTCTTTTTGACCAATAACTGAGTGAGCAATATAGGAGCAATGGTATTCGTTGACAGCGTATCACCCAAATACTCACGCGAAATAAATTTCACCAATACCACTTTAATGATTCCGGCATTATTGGAAAAACCGTCTAAAGGAGGACATTGGTTTACCAGATTCTCGATATCTTCATATTTTGACAAATCTGCCACAACCCGGATATGCTTATCCCCTTCAAGTAAAGCAAAAGTTTCATCCAAACGACCGGCATCACGACCGGTTATGACAAGGGATGCACCCATTTTTGCACATTCTATGGCAACAACCCGGCCTATACCGGAAGACGCACCTGTAACCAGGATTGTTTTTCCGGTTAATGAAAAAGGATTATACATCATACATCTATTTTGATTCCGCTAATTCAAATAACTCCCGGATAGTAGAACAATTACGGATATCCGCACCCGTAATACGTTTCTCCATCTCTTCATCAATCATGGAAATAACAGACAAGGCTGTCAGCGAACTCCACTCTTCTAAATCTTTAAACGCCGTATCCGGGGTAAATACATCAGCAGGCGTTTCATCAAATTCTGCTGCAAAATGTGCTACAAATTCCTCTAAATTCATAATGTTATCTATTATTGTTTACTGACAGAAAGAAGTTCTTTAATAATTACAACAATCAACTTAAACGATATCAGATTACCGACTTCTTCAACTGGAATCGTAATCTCAAATTCTTCTTCTAATGCGACCACTAAATCCAAATGTTTTAATGAATCCCACCCCTCCAGGTTATCCTGAGAAACATTTTCTAAAATAGTTTCGGCAGGCATATCAAAAACATCTGCCATGACCTGCTTAATCCGTTGTTCTGTATTATCCATCATTAATTTTTTATTTTTATATATTCTATATCGGAAGGAGTATATTCCGCTAAAACCAATTCATAGCTTTTCACTCCATTTTCCACATCCAGCACCCTGAAACCCGAATTCTCATAAAAATCACAGACAGGCTTATTCTTCTGTGTCGGAATATAGGTTGCTTTTATTGAAGATATCTCCTGTTTCTTATATCTCAAAACAAGGTAATCCAAAATTACCTTCTCAATATTCCGGCCCATTATCCTGCAACTCATCAGGAAAGTATCAATACCCACCTGTCCGGATTCGTTTTTCACAATACATACAGCCGTCAAACCACTGTCACCGAACTTATCTGCCACCGTCACTGCATATACTTCCCAATCCTTGCTTTGCATAAATGCTTCGATTTGTGCTTCAGTATACCTTTTGGTTGTCAGGTTAAATTGGTTCGTTTTCTGGGTCAATTGAGCTATTCTTTCAATTTGAAAAACATTGTCTTTTTCTATTTCTATCCCGATCTCCAGAGAAGCCAGATAATCTTCTAAAGAAGAGTATTCATTTTTCGCTTTCTCCCGTTCTTGCTGTGCTTTATATTGTTCAGTCTTGCGGATATCTTCACTGTTGCCGGACAAATACATATACCGGTCTACAATTTTCAATAATTCAGCAGGATACAGGTGTAATGCCGCCGGAACCTGAAAAGCCAGTACCATAGGTAATTGTTCACGAATCAGATTGATTTCAAAAGGAGAATCATCGACAAAAATCAGGCTGTCCAAACCTATATTCAACTCTTCAGCTATTTCTTTCAAATTGCTCGCCTTGTCTTTCCAGTTTACCCGGCTGACAACAATATGATCTTTCCGCAATTTCATATCGGAATGTCCGAGCAATATTTTTTCCACGTCCGAATCATTGTTTTTACTGCACAAACCGATAAGAACACCATGATTACTCAGCCAAACTGCAATTTGTTGGACACGGTGATAAATTTGACCGATCTTCGAATGTACAGACATATCTATCCCATTCTCACCGTCTTCTCCTAAAATCCCCTTCCATAAAGTATTATCACAATCAAAAATGATTGCTTTTTTCAATTTGCCGGTGTATTTATAGACAAGCGAAGACAATTCAAAGGAATACTCTTTCCAAAAAGCAACGCTATAAAGAGATTTTGAAAGATAATACATCCGCCAGTCGAAAACATTGTCAAATCCCACCCGCATTAAAGTCGTATGAATATCTATGATCTGCAAATTGGATTGTTTCCTTGAACGAAGATACATATTCAGGTTTTCAGCAATCAAACAGGTCGCAGAAAACTGAAAAGCATGAGAATATACACCCTCCGCAAGAAAAGTATCAAATACGACTACGGGTACAGAACTCAAATTACTCAGCATAAGATCAATCTCTGTATGTATCGTTTCCGTCAAAACAGCAATCTGATTTTCTGCAAGATTTTCTGCATAGTCAGCATACTTGTCCAAAATCGCCACAAGATCATAGTGAATGATCACCATTTTAGCCCCGGAACAATGATAGCTGTCCTGAACGATATTATCGTAATTTCCGAGGGTAAGCCGGGGGTTTAATCCGTGACTCCTCAAATTAAAGGATAATATCTCTCCCAGCTGATGGCAGGTAATATTGGATAAAACCGTTATATCATATACCGGACAGTCGGCTACGGATTCAGCCAGAACTGCATTTTTCTTTATTATTTCGGAATACTTTAACTCTTCCATAACTTACAACATTACTTGTCCTCCGTTCAGCCGGATATTCTCTCCGACAAGAAAATCTGATTTTGAACTCGCCAAAAAGCTGATTACCCCCGCAACATCTTCCGGTCTGGCCAATCTCCTTAAAGGAGTCTGCGCAGCAGTCATCAACTTCATTTTTTCAGGGATATCAGCAGTCAATTCCGTACTGACCATACTCGGGGAAACCATATTGATCCGTATACCTTTGGGGGCAAGTTCATAGGCTAAAGACTTCGTCAGACCTTCCAACGCAGACTTTGCTGTAATATAATGAGCCCAGTTCGCGTTCGGTTTATCTGTCGCTTCGGAACTCAATGTGATGATTTTGCCATATCCATTGCCCACCATAACCGGTAAAACTTTCTGAATCAAGAGTAAATTCACTTTTATATTGATTTCCAATTGAGTCAGGAAATCAGTCCACAACAAATCAGTAGCTTTAATAGTAGGAATCGGAAAAGCGGCGCAATTCACTAAAACATCTATTCCGGAGAATTTACGAATACTAAAATCAATCAGAGCATCGATATCCGCCAGCTGATTTACATCACCTTGACAAATATACACTTCTCTTCCCAAAGCTTTTATTTCCTCCTGTAACTTCCGAGCTTTGTCTTTGTTTTTATTATAATGAAGAATCAGGTTGAAACCATCCTTAGCCAATTGCAAACAAGTCGCATTTCCAATACCTCCTGTTGCCCCGATTACCAAGGCAACCCTGGGATTTTCTTCATTTTCAAGATTTTCATTTACAGGAATATCCTCATCGATAACTTTCACCTTCGAAATCCCCCGGGTCACTATCTGGCGGTTTTGATTGAATATCCTGACATCCAGCTCAATACTTCTTTCACGATCATTTTTCTTTATAACTTCAGCCACCACTGTAATCATGTCTCCAATCCGTACAGGCAACAGGAAGTCCAGCGTTTGAGAGTACCATAATGCACCGTCACCCGGTAATTTTGTCCCGATAACGGTCGATATAAATGAGGCACCGATCATCCCGTGTACGACAGGTTTCTTGAAAGAAGTACGCGCTGCAAACGCTTTATCTACATGTAATTTATTATCATCACCGGACAAATCCACAAACTTCTCGATATCGGCCTGAGTGATTGTATGAGTCAGCTGTTGGGTGGTTCCGACTTGAATTTCTTCGTATTTCATTTAATCCTGATAATCAATTATAGATGATACTTTAATGTCTTTGGTCACCATAAATGCCGTCGCTATCGTCCAACCGGCACCGATCGCACTCAACACGATCTTTTTCTCCCCATCCAGTTTCCCCTCTAATTCCGAAACGATAGTCAAAGGTACTGACGGACTACTGGTATTACCATATTTCGACAAACAAAAAGGAACTTTTGCCGGATCAAATTTTATTCTCTTTACAATAAAATCGATCATAAACTTATTTGCCTGATGAGAAACCAAGTAATCGATTTCTTCTGCCGTCCGGCCTGTTTCTTTCAAAATCTGTTTTATTCCTTTCGGTAAAACACTTACTGCATGATTAAAAGTCGTCATGCCATCCATAGTAATATCAACATCACGTCTGAAATTTCCGTCTTCCCTTTCTTTACTGACAAGACTCTCCGCCGTTACCGGATTCCGGTATCCGCCACAGGGAATTGTAACAACTTCAGCACCTTCACCTCCCGAAGTTAAAATAAAGCAAGATTCATCATAATCTCCTTTTTCGATGAGACAGGCAGTCCCGGCATCCCCGTACAATGGATAATTGACTTTGTCTAAAGGATTAACGACTTTAGAGAATGTATCTCCCACCAATAACAACACCCGATTTACCCCATCCGCAGAAGCATAAGCAAAAGCCGTAGATAAAGCATAAATGAAACCGGAACAGGCTAAAGAAAGATCCAGACACGCTGTTGTATCCGGCAATCCCAATCTGTGCTGCAATATCGGAGAAGTGGCCGGAACAATATAATCCGGTGTTTGAGACAGAAATAATAAAAAATCGATAGACTCAGGTTCGATATGATTGTCTACCATCAATTTTCGGGCAGCCTGGAAACACAGGTCCGAAGCACACACATGCTCATCTGCAATTCTCTTTTCTTCTATACCGATCGAATTAATCAGTTTGTCCAGATAATCTGACGGAAACAAGTGGCCTAAATCATAGTTGGAAACCTTCTTTTGAGGCACACAGGCAGATATTGCCTTTATTCCGACTTTATTAAAACGCAGAACTGTCATTGTTATACATTTTCGTAATTATACATACCTTGATAAGCGGGTAAATTCCATATCGACGTCACAATCTGATCCGGACACATCCTGGCTACAATTTTCTGTAATGTATCATCGGTTCCTACCTCGTAATAAGTCCCGATCCCATCCTGCTTCATATTCCCAACCATCTGAGTCCACAACACAGGGTGGGTGATGTGGTCAATCAGATTTTTCCTGATTTCTTCGGGATCAATATGCGGTTTTGCATCTACACATTGATAGACCGGAATAACTGGCTTGTGAAAAGTAGTCTGCTGTATAATTTTCCCCAATTCCAACCTGGCTTCTTCCATATAAGGAGAATGGAAAGAACCTCCGATGCTCAATTGAACCGCTTTTTTAGCCCCCTCTGCTTTAAAAGCTTTACAAGCCAGACGTATCCCTTTCCTAGAACCGGTGATTACAACCTGTCCCGGGCCGTTATAATTCGCAAAATATATTTTTTCACCGGTTTCTTCCGAAATTTCCCCGATTCGTCTCGTTACATACTCATCAGTCAAACCAATAACCGCCCCCATTGCCGTATCGTATCGTTCACATACTTTTTGTGCGATCAAAGCTCTGTGGAGTACTAAATTCAAACCATCCTCAAAAGACAGCGCCTTACTAACCACTAAAGCGGCAAACTCACCTAATGAATGCCCGGCAACAACATCCGGAAAAACCTCTCTCTGGGTTAAAGCCAGTATCACTTCATAAAGAAAAACAGCAGGCTGGGTATTCCGGGTTTCCATCAACATAAGTTCATCTCCTTCAAACATAACGTCTGTAATCCGGCGCCCAAGAAACCGGTTGGCCTCTTCAAACATTGCTCTTGCCTCGGGGAATGTATTGTAAAGCTCTTTACCCATGCCCTCCCGCTGACACCCTTGTCCTGGAAATATAAATGCTACACTCATACTATTTTATATTAATTGTAACAGACGTTCTAATTTCTTTCTGTTTTTCTCAAAATTCTCTTTCGTCAGTACTCCGGTATAATACTCACCTTTGACGTCCTGAATAGTCCCTGTTATTTCAAGTCCGATCATTTTATTGAAACGAAGAACTTTTACATTATCCTTATGGCAACCGTCCAGAGCGTTTTCAACCTTTTTACCTAAAATTTCAAAAGCGATAATCCTGACAATCAAAGCAGCTGCAATGGCACATTCAAAAGGAGCATCCGGTGAAAATACCCAGCTACCGGAAGTATAACTGTCTTCTTTGATCCAGTACAATCTATTTAACCCCGTGTTTAATTCATCGTCACAAATTATGGATAAATACTATGGTTCGCTTTCAGGGGTTCTTAATGAAA
>ENA-UEYD01002353-UEYD01002353.1-human-gut-metagenome-genome-assembly--contig:-NODE-2353-length-10614-cov-3.374585_pt1 | contig 10614 bp, 8 predicted proteins | sample MGYA00242907_ERZ507875 | MGnify/ENA primary metagenome ERZ507875 (study PRJEB26167, sample SAMN06115506) | human gut metagenome | host: Homo sapiens | place: China:Shandong | collected 2015-08-07...
CGTGCACTGTGACGGTAGCCGCGTCGCCAGGGTGATCTTCGCCCCAAATGCGCTCGAACAGCGTCTCGCGGGAAAAAACGATATCGGGATTGGCGGCGAGGAACAGGAGCAGTTCGTACTCCCGCCGCGCCAGCGCCACCTCGCGCCCGCCGACGAACACGCGGCGCGAAAGGGGCAGGATTTTCAGCCCTTTCACCTCTATGGGGCGCTCCGCGCCGGACGAGGCGCCGCTTGAAAGCCGTTCGTGGATTTGGATATGGGCCCGGCAGCGCGCCACCAGTTCCGAAGGGCTTGACCACGTAATCGTCGGCGCCGAGTCCGAGCCCGCGGATCTTGTCCACGTCGTCCTTGCGGGCGGTGACCATGACGACGGGCACGTTTTTGCTCTTTCGCACCTCGCGGCAGATTTCGAAGCCGCTGATTCCCGGCAGCATCACGTCGAGCAGCAGCAACGCGTATTCCTCCGTCCGCGCCAGACGCAGCCCTTCGCGGCCGTCGAAGGCGATCTCCACCGCGAAGCCGTTGGCTTCCAGATAGTCGCGTTCCAGTTCCGCAATCGGGCGGTCGTCCTCCACAATCAGGATTTTCCGCATGTTATTCCGCCCCTTTCGCCGCGGCGGCTTCGGGAATTCTGATCTCGACGGTCAGTCCGCCGTCGTTGCACGCCGCGATCGTCCCCCCGTGGCCTTCCACGACTTGCCGGGCGACCGCCAAGCCCAGGCCGCTGCCGCTCTCGTGATGGGCGCGGGATTTGTCGCCGCGGTAAAAACTCTCGAAGATGTGCGGCAAGTCGTCCGCGGCGACGCCGGCGCCGTCGTCGGCCACGGCGATCTTCGCCCATCCGTTTTCCGCTTCGACGCGCACCGAGACCGAAACGTCGTCCTTCCCGGCGTGCCTGACGCTATTGTCGAACAGGTTGACGAACACGCGGCGCATCTCCTGAACGTCGAGTTCCGCCTCGAAGGACGGCGCGCGGTTTTCGTAGTTCAGCCGCAGCCGGCCGCCGGACGCGGCGCGGTAGTGACGGATCAGCCCGTCGAGCCAGCCGTCGAGGAGGACGCGCTCGCGGCGGTAGCGGTAGCGTTTGTTTTCCAGCCGCGAAAAGAGCAGGAGCGAATCCGCCAACGCCTCCACTTCCATGGTGCCGCTGCGGATGGCCTGGCAGTATCTTCTCTGTTTTTCGGACGTGTCGGCGACGCCGTCCGTCAGCCCCTCGGCGTAGCCGCGGATCGCCGTCAGCGGCGTGCGCAGGTCGTGGGAAATGCCCGAAAGCAGCTCGCGGCGGTAGTTCTCGTAGCGCAGTTTTTCCGCCACGGACTCCTTGAGGCGGGCGCGCATCCGGTCGAATTCGCGGCAGACGTCGCCGAACTCGTCGTCTTTCGCGTAGTCCGGCCTGAAGTCGAGGTTTCCGCCGGCAATTTCGCGCGCGCCGAGTTTGAGGATGCGCAGCGGCTTGAGGATCATGCGGCTGACGGCTCCGCTGAGAAGGTAATCGGTGAGCGCCACCGTCAGCAGAATGAAAATCAGAAAGACGGCCAAGAAAGCGACCACGTATTTCTGCACATAGGAATCGCCGCGGACGCCGCCGCGCCGTTTCGCCAGAAACACGGCGGTGATGCTGCCGCGTTCGCGCTCGGGACCGAAGCCGTTTTTGACGATGGAGCCGCCGCCGTCGGTCATGCTCAGACTTTCGACGCCGGCCAGCGAGGGGCCGAAATTCCTGTCGATATACGCCCGGTCCTCGGGCAGAAAATTGCTGTAAACGACTTTCCGGCTGATCGCGATCTCGAAGTGATAGCCCATGTCCCGCAGCGTTTCCTCGAGCATTTTCATCTTCGGCGACGTTTGCTCGCTCATGACCAGGCCGTGATCCTCGTACCAGTCGTATTTTTTCCATTCCTCCGGCGACGAAAGCACGTCCTTGCAGGCGTAAATAACGTTCTGAGCGGAATAGACGCCGTTTTCGGCCTCGTACATTTCCAGCACGGGGGCTACGTAGCTGTGGACGTACGTGCGCAGGGCGGCGGCCGCGAACGCCGCCGCGAGAAGCACGGGCACCGCGATCATAAGAATATTCGAGAGGATCAGCTTCTTTTTGATTGTCACCGCACATCACGCTTTCTCTGTTCAAGATTTTCGAAAACGCGCCCCGCGCGTTTCGCCGGGCGCTCCGCCGCCGCCAGTTTACCACAATTATACGCGTTTGCCCGCAGGCGCGGGCGTTCTCGCGTCATCCCGCCGAAACGGCGCGGCTTTCCGTGTTTACGTCCGCGCCGTTTCCTGCTATGCTGTGCGCGGATACCGACGATCCCGCGGCGCCGCGGGACCGTTTCAAGCAGGAGGCCCAACCATGACGGACGGCGAAAAACGCTTCACCATCGGCCAGATGGCGGAACTGTGCAACGTCAGCGCCAAGCAGCTGCGCCATTACGACGCCAACGGCATCCTCGCCCCGGCGCGGCGCGACCCGCAGAGCGGCTACCGTTTTTATACCGAAAATCAGATCGAGGAGATCTTGTTGATCCAGGAGATGCACGCCATCGGACTGTCGCTGAAAGACATCGGCAGCCTTCTGAACCGGCGCGACCTCTCCTCGCTCCGTCTCGAACTGGAACAGGGGCTCGCCGCCGCGCGCGACGAGCTGGAACGGGCGCGGCGAAAATACGACCGTACCGTGGAAGTGCTGCTGCGCGTCATGCACGCCATGGAACACCGCGCCGCGCCCCTCGCGCAGGAGCGTGAGATCCGCCTCGCCGACGTGCCCGCGCGCACCGTAGCCTTCACGCGCTACGTCAGCTCGTGGAACGCCAAGAAGCTCTTCATCCCGCGCCGAACTTAACAAGATCGCGGCGCGGCACGGCCTGCACATGACCGGCGCCAACATGGCCATTTTCCACTCCGGCTACCTGAAACAGTTCAGCGACGATCCCGCCGACGGCGAGGGCGACCTGGAGATCTGCATCCGCGTCGTCGACCTGCCCGGCAACTGTCCGGCCGTGCGCACCATCCCCGCCTTCCGCGCCGTCACGGCCCTGTACGGCGGCGACTACCGCGCCATGAAGCCGCGCTATCTGGAAATGGAACGGTGGGCCGCCGAGCACGGCGTCGCGCTCGCGGGCACGTCGCTCGAAGAATATCTCGTCGGCGCCTCGATGACCCGGCACCGCGAAGACTACGTGACGCGCCTCTACCTGCCCGTGCGGGGCTGCGCCATCTGAAGCCCCCTTGACATTGAAGCCAACTTTAATGTTAGATTATCGTCGTTGTAATCTTATTGAAGAGCAGGGTGAGAGCCATGGAGTATTCGATCAAAGAAGCGGCGCAAATGCTGAATATCCCCATCAGCACGATCCGTTACTACGACAAGGAGGGGCTGCTGCCCTCCTCGAACGCAAAAGCTCGGGCTACCGCGCGTTTTCGGAACGCGACATCGAGACGCTGAAAATCGTGCTGTGGCTGAAAAAGGCCCATATGCCGCTGAAGGAGATCGCCCGTTTCATCCAGCTGCTGAAAGAGGGCGACGCCTCGCTGCACCAGCGCCTCGAACTGTTCGAGCGCCGCCGTCGAGGCCGGCACGGAAAAGATCCACCGCGGCGGCGAAAAACTGAAAATGCCGCCCTGCGCCTGCGACCCGTCCGAAAACCTTCCATGAAAAATGTCAGCCGGAATCCCGCGAACGATCGGGATTCCGGCTTTTGTCAAGCCGACGAAAGCCCCGCCGCTTCGGCTTCGCTTCAGGCGGGCAGACTCTAAAAGTGCTTGCGCCGTTGCATCGTTTGACTTATATTTATAGAGACCCGCGAATCATGAAACATCTTCGTCTTTCGTTTTTCGTAAAAAATGCTATCATTGAAAATGATTCCATCTGCGTATACAAAATACGTAGATCCGACAGACTCATCAGCTGCCGGAAAAGGCAAAAGGGGGAAAGATCTATGGGGTTTCCTACTTTTTGGGGCGGCGTGCATCCGCCTCAGAACAAGGATCTGACGCGGGACAAGCGGATCGAGCCGTATCTGCCCAAAAGCGATCTGGCGTTTCCGATGTCGCAGCACATCGGCGCGCCCTGCCAGCCGCTCGTCAAAGTCGGAGACCGCGTGACCGTCGGCCAGAAGATCGGCGACGGCCAGGGCCTCTGTGTCCCCGTCCACGCCTCCGTGTCCGGCACGGTCACAGCCATCGAGGCCCGGCCCCATCCGGGCGGGAACCTGCAGACGGCCATCGTCATCGAGTCCGACGGCCGCGACACGCTCTGCCCCACGGTCAAGCCGCGGGACCCCGAGGCCGTCGCCGCCATGAGCGCCGAGGACCTCATCGCCGTCATCCGCGAAGCCGGCATCACCGGCATGGGCGGCGCGGGCTTCCCCACGTCCGTCAAGCTCTCCTCCGGCCTCGGCAAGGTCGACACCGTCATCGTCAACGGCGCGGAGTGCGAGCCCTACATCACGTCCGACGACCGCCTGATGCGCGAGACCCCCGAGCGCGTCGTCGGCGGCCTGCGCGTCGTCCTGCAGATCCTGCAGCCGAAGCGCGCCGCCATCGGCATCGAGCAGAACAAGCCCGAGGCCATCGCGGCCATCTCCGCCGTGCTGGGGAGCGGCATCGACCTGCTGCCGCTGCACGTCCGCTATCCGCAGGGCGCGGAAAAGCAGCTCATCCAGACCGTGACGGGCCGCTGCGTGCCCCCCGGCGGCCTGCCCGCCCATGTCGGCTGCGCCGTGTTCAATGCCGCGACCTGCGCCGCCATCTACGATGCCGTCTATCTCGGCCTGCCGCTCGTGCGCCGCGCCGTGACCGTCACGGGCAGCGCCATCGCAAAGCCCGGCAACTTCCTGGCTCCCATCGGAACGGCCTATTCCGACCTCGTCGAGGCGGCGGGCGGCTTCGCCCTGCCCCCCTATAAAATCCTGTGCGGCGGCCCGATGATGGGCATCGCGCAGTATACCCTGCGCACCGCCACGATCAAGGGCAACAACGCCCTGACGTGCTACAGCGACAAGGACCGCCACGAGACGCCCAACCCCCACTGCATCCGCTGCGGCAAGTGCGTCGAGGCCTGCCCCATGCACCTCATGCCGCTGTTCCTGCACCGCGCCGTGAACCGCGGCGATCTGGAGCGGCTGGACGAGCTGCATGTCATGGACTGCATCGAGTGCGGCTCGTGCGCCTACGGCTGCCCGGCGGGCATCCCGCTCGTGCAGAGCTTCCGCACCGGCAAAAAGCTCGTGCGCGACGCCGCCGCCCGTGAAAAAGCAAAGAAGGAGGCCGCCGCGAAATGAACGAAGAAGCCCTGAAGCTGACGCTCTCCTCCTCGCCGCATGCGCACAGCCCGAATTCCACCCGCCGCATCATGCTCGATGTGTGCATCGCCCTGCTGCCCGCCCTCATCGGCGCGATCGTGTTCTTCGGCGCGCGCGCCCTGACGCTCACGGCCCTGTCCGTCGCGGGCTGCGTGTTCTTCGAGTGGGCCTACCGCCGCTTCATGAAGAAGGACAATACCACGGGCGACCTCTCCGCCGTGGTCACGGGCATCCTCGTCGCCTTTGTCTGCCCGGTCACGCTGCCGTTCTGGACGATCCTCATCGGCGATTTCTTCGCCATCGTCGTTGTGAAGCAGCTGTTCGGCGGCATCGGCGCGAACATCGTCAACCCCGCCCTTGCGGCCCGCGCCTTCCTGTTCAGCTGGCCGCTGTTCATGAACACCTGGGTGCGCTCCGGCGTGCATGTCCCCGCGTTCTCGAACCCCACGACGGCCTCGCTCGACGGCCTGACCGCCGCGACCCCGATGGCAAGCCTCCATGTGGGCGCCATGCCGGAGGCCAGCGTGCTCGACCTCTTCCTCGGCCGCACCGGCGGCTCGCTCGGCGAGGTCTCGGCCATGCTGCTGCTTCTTGGCGGCATCTACCTGCTCGTCCGCCGCGTCATCTCGGCCCGCATCCCGCTTGCCTACCTCGGCACGGTCGCGGTGCTGGCCTTCCTGTTCCCGCGCGGCGGCGCGGCCCGGCTGGACTGGATGCTCGTGCAGCTGCTGTCCGGCGGCCTGATGCTCGGCGCGTGGTTCATGGCCACGGACTACACGACCTCGCCCGTCACGCACGGCGGCCAGATCGTCTACGGCGTTGGCTGCGGCGTGCTGACGTTCCTGTTCCGTTACTTCGGCTCCTATGTTGAGGGCGTGTCCTACGCCATCCTCATCATGAACTGCTGCGTCGGCTTCTTTGACCGCATCGGCGTGCCGAAGCGCTTCGGCGCAGTCAGGCAGAAAAAGCAGAAGAAGGGCGGTGCCGAAGCATGACAAAACCGCAAAGCACGGCCGCCTATGTCCTGCGGCTGACGCTGACGCTCTTTCTCATCACCGTCATCGTCGCGGGCCTGCTGGCCTTTGTCAACTACCTGACGGCCGACACCATCGCCGAGCACACGGCCGAGGCAGCCCGCTCCGCCATGACGCAGGTCCTCGCTGCGGACGACTATACGGAGCTTCCCGTGTCGGACGCGCAGGCCGCCACCGGCGTGACGGCCGCGTGGAGCGCCGGGGACGCCGGGACCGTCGTCCGCCTGACGACGAACGGCTTCGGCGGCGCCATTGACCTCATGGTCGGCGTCGACAACGAAAACAAGGTCACGGGCGTGGCCATCATCTCCCATTCCGAGACGGCCTCGCTCGGCGCGAACTGCACGCGCGAGGACTTCCGCGCCCAGTTTGCCGGCAAGACCGGCGAGCTGGCCGTCAGCAAGGACGGCGGCGACATCGACGCCCTGACCGGCGCGACCGTCACGTCCCGCGCCGTCACCCGCGCCGTGAACGCAGCGCTGGCCTATGCCGGGGAGGTGCAGAAATGAATTTTAAAAAACAGCTCCGCGAGGGGCTCCTGACCAATAACCCCGTCGTGGGCCAGCTGCTGGGCATGTGCTCGACCATGGCCATCACGACGACCCTGTTCAACGGCCTCGGCATGGGCCTGTCCGTCACGCTGATCCTCATCTGCTCGAACGTCGTCATCTCCATGCTGCGCAAGGTCATTCCGGATAAGATCCGCATTGCGGCCTACATCGTCGTCATCGCGGGCTTTGTCACCATCATCGACCTTCTGCTGCAGGCTTATCTCCCGGCCCTGTCCGAGAGCCTCGGCGTGTTCATCCCGCTCATCGTCGTCAACTGCATCATTCTCGGCCGCGCCGAGGCCTTCGCCTCGAAGAACGGCGTGCTGGCCTCCGCCGTCGACGGCCTGACGCAGGGCATCGGCTACACCGTGGCCCTTGTGTGCATGTGCATCATCCGCGAGCTGCTCGGCAGCGGCACGTTCGGCAAGGGCGTCCTCTCGGCCGACGGCGTGCGCATCCTGCCGTCGCAGTACCCGGCCATGCTGATGATCCTGCCGGTCGGCGGCTTCCTGACGCTGGCCTGCCTCATCGCCTTCACGCAGTGGTTCAACCGCCATCTGGCCGAGAAGGCCGAAAAGAAGGAGGCTGAAGCAAAATGAGCGTATTCATCTCCCTGTTCACCATCGCGCTGAACGCCATTCTCGCCGAGAACTTCATCCTTGTGAAGTTCATGGGCATCTGCCCGTTTATGGGCGTGTCGAAAAAGCAGGACACCGCCCTCGGCATGGGCATCGCCGTCACGTTCGTCATGGGCATCGCCTCGGCGGCCACCTGGGCCGTCAACGAGTTCCTGCTCGTGCCGCTGAACCTCGTGTACATGCAGACCGTCGTGTTCATCCTCGTCATCGCCGCCCTCGTGCAGCTCGTCGAGATGTTCCTGCAGAAGGCCGTCCCCGCGCTGTATCAGGCGCTGGGCATCTACCTGCCCCTCATCACGACGAACTGCGCCGTCCTCGGCGTGGCCCTGCTGAACATTCAGGACGGCTATAACTTCGTCGAGTCTCTGGTCTACGGCATCACGGGCGGCATCGGCTTCACCGTGGCCATTCTGCTGTTCTCCTCCGTGCGCGAGCGCCTGGAGGACTGCGACTGCCCGAAGGCCTTCCGCGGCTTCCCGATCGCGCTGCTGGCCGCCGGTCTGCTGGCCCTGTCGTTCATGGGCTTCTCCGGCTTCAAGGTATTCGGGTAAGGAGGGCGAGTCATGAAAGAAATTCTCTATGCCGTGCTGGTGCTCGGCATCATGGGCGCCGTGTTCGGCGCGGTGCTCGCCATTGCCTCGAAGGTCTTCGCCGTGAAGACGGACGAGCGCCTGCCGAAGCTCATCGAGGCCCTGCCCGGCGCGAACTGCGGCGGCTGCGGCTTCGCGGGCTGCCAGGCCTATGCGCAGGCCGTGCTCGAGGGCCGCGCGGAGATCGGCCTGTGCGTCGCGGGCGGTCAGGCCTCTGCCGACCGGATGGCCGCCGTCATGGGCGTCACGGCCGCAAAGACCGAGCGCGTCGTCGCCATGGTCCGCTGCCGCGGCCACCACACCGCCAAGGCCCGCTACGACGGCATCCACGACTGCCGCTCCGCCATGTTCGTCGGCGGCAACGGCCCCTCGGCCTGCCCGAGCGGCTGCCTCGGCTTCGGCTCGTGCGTCTCGGCCTGCCGCTTTGACGCCATCCACGTCGTGGACGGCGTGGCGAAGGTCGATCCCGAGAAGTGCACCGGCTGCCTGCAGTGCGCCGCCGTGTGCCCGCGCAAGGTCATCGTCCCCGTGTCCTACGACGCCGATATCGTCATCGCCTGCTCGAACCACGAGCGCGGCGCCTATACCCGCCGCGAGTGCGACATGGGCTGCGTCGGCTGCCACCTGTGCGAAAAGCAGTGCGAGTTCGACGCCATCCACGTCGTCAATAACCTCGCCGTCATTGACTATTCCAAGTGCGTCTCCTGCGGCCGCTGCGCGGCCGTGTGCCCGCGGAAGCTCATCTCCGATTCGAACCTCCGGCAGGATATGGACGCCGTCCCCGCCATGCCGCGATAAAGGCGCAGCCGCCTGAGAGGGAAACACTGCAATGCCCTCTCAGTCACCTTCGGTGACAGCTCTCCCAGAGGGAGAGCCAAGGGCGCTTCGCGCCTCGCAATGACAAACTTGGGAGCATTGCGCCGCAGAATGTGTGCCGCAAAGATTGCCAGACTGCATGGCGCTCCCTGAGCGCCGCTACAGACACAATCGGTACGCACCATTTTAACGGCGGCTTGTACGAACTGCAAATGCCTTCCCGAGATTGCCACGTCGGCCTCCGGCCTCCTCGCAATGACAATTCGGGGGGACATACCATTTTCACGATGGCCTGTACCGGTCGTGAGTGCGGCGCCGGGCCCGGCTGTCCGTTCCCCTGCAATGATCACACCGTCAGGTCCGCCAGCGTGACGGGGACGACGCTCTGCAGAACTGCGAGCGTCGTTTCGATCTGCAGGCCGACGCGGCCGCCGCTGAAGCAGACGGTCTCGCCGTCCGCGATCGTTGCATCCGCAAACGTAGGGAACTGCTTTTTCATGCCGATGGGGCTGCAGCCGCCGTGGATATAGCCCGTGAGGGGCAGAAGCTCCTTCTGCGGGAGCATCAGAAAGCCGAGCTCCAGCAGGCTAAGGGCCAGCCAGCACACGAGAGCCGTCCAGACGAGCGGGAGCTTCGGCATCACGCGCCGGATCACCGCCGCAAGCCGCCGCAGCACGCCGGGGATGCAGTCCAGCAGACGGCGCAGCAGCGTATTGCGCCACATGGTGTGCGCCTTGCAGCGTGCGGCGATCGTCATGGGGAGGGTCTGAAGCAGAAAGCAGAGGAGGACAGCGGCCGGTGCGATCGACCACAGCTCCCCCTTTGCACTGGCAAGAAAGACGATGATGAGCACAACTGCGGCGAGGGCCAGCAGATAAGCCTCAAACGGCATCCGATCGAGCCAGCGGAGTGTGATGCCCGCGGTTCCGCGCTTATGGCCCGCCGTGCGCATGCGGAAGGCAAAGCTGGCCACGCAGCAAGCCGCGGAAAGCACAAGGATGAGGATGAGCCACACGCGCATGGCGATCAGCAGATCGATCCAGCGCGCCGTGACGGCGACCGAATCGTTCCCGATCGGGGCTGCAGCCAGCGTCACGCCGACCTCTACCTCGGTCAGGCTCCCCTCGGGATAATACCAGATCTTCAGCATCGGGTAATAGGACTCTAAGCCGGATAGGGTTTCGTCGAGCGCGTCGCCGAGGCTTTCGTCGATCGGCGAATAGGACGTGCTGTATTCAAATGGCGACGCCTCGATCTCATAGTCCTCGATCTGGTATGGGAAACGTTCCAGCGCGCGCTGGGCCTTTTCCGCATCCGAGAACGTATTCTTCCAGAGCTTCGTTTCTCCGGTCGTGAACGTATAGCTGAAGGGGCCCTCAAGGAGGCTCGTCTCCCCTTCCTTTGCATTGGAAAACACGGTTGTTCCGTCCGTCGTCTTCACATCAACATGGACATTCAAGCTGTTCAGGTAATTCTGATAGCTCTGCGGCTCATGGACAAGTCCTTCCAGCACCGGTTCGACATGGTCGTAGTATTCCTGGACCCCTGCCGCATGCAGATAGGATGTACGCAGCTGCGCGCCGCCGTCGTTATAGGCCTGATAGGAAGCCAGCAGCACGATGCCCGCCGTGCTGAGCAGCGTGAGCAGGAAGCTCACGGTCAGTATGACGGATGCTGCGATCCGC
>ENA-UEYD01002359-UEYD01002359.1-human-gut-metagenome-genome-assembly--contig:-NODE-2359-length-10580-cov-3.265353_pt1 | contig 10580 bp, 7 predicted proteins | sample MGYA00242907_ERZ507875 | MGnify/ENA primary metagenome ERZ507875 (study PRJEB26167, sample SAMN06115506) | human gut metagenome | host: Homo sapiens | place: China:Shandong | collected 2015-08-07...
AGTCTGTCCGAGGCGGCCTCCGGCATCGTCGAGACAGTCTACGAGGGCGTCGGCTCGGCGCAGGAGATCCTGGAAGCAGCGGAAAAGCGCATCTATGCCCTGCGGCGCGGCAACACGAACGAGTCGCTCGAGCACATCGGCACGGTGCTGCTGAAGGTCTTCGACCGCCTGAAGGAGCTGTCGGAGTCCGGCAGCGACATTTCGGGCCTGTCCACCGGCCTTCGCGACCTTGACAAGTTCATCAACGGCCTGAACCGCTCCGACCTCGTGCTGCTGGCGGCCCGACCCGGCATGGGCAAGACTTCCATGGCACTGAACGTCGCGCTGAACGTCGCGAAAAAGAACCCGCAGAAGACCGTGGCGTTTTTCTCGCTCGAAATGTCGAAGGAGCAGCTCGTCACGCGCCTGATCTCCAACGAGAGCTTTGTGGACAACAAGAAGCTCGTCACGGGCCAGCTGTCCATGGAGGAGTGGAGCAAGATCGGCATCGCGGCCACGGCGCTTTCGCAGACGGACATCCGCGTGGACGACAATCCGTCGCTGAGCGTCGCGGAGATGAACGCCAAGTGCCGCCGCCTCGATAATCTCTGCCTTGTTATCATCGACTACCTTCAGCTCATGGTCAGCGCGGGCGGCCGGACCTACAGCGGCGAAAACCGCCAGCAGGTCGTTTCGGACATCTCGCGCTCGCTGAAGATCATGGCCAAGGAGCTGAACGTGCCCGTGCTGTGCCTGTCGCAGCTGTCCCGTGCGAACGAGAGCCGCCAGGACAAGCGCCCGCTGCTGTCCGATCTGCGCGAATCCGGCGCCATCGAGCAGGATGCGGACGAGGTTATGTTCCTCTACCGCGAGGACTATTATAATAAGGATACGCCGGAGCAGAACGTCGCCGAGTGCATCGTGGCCAAGAACCGCCACGGCGAGACCGGCACGGTCAAGCTCCAGTGGCTGCCGCAGTTTACGACCTTCGCCGACCGGGAGTGGCGTCACGATGAGGGCTGAGGTCCTTTCCTGGTGCCGCCGGGAGGCGCTGTTTTCCCCCGGCGCGCAGGTCGTGTGCGCCGTCTCCGGCGGGGCGGATTCCATGGCAATGCTCTGCTGCCTGCGCGAGCTGGCGGCGGAGCTTTCCGTCTATGTGCGGGCGGCGCACTTCAACCATCGCCTGCGCGGGGCGGAGTCCGACGGCGACGAGGCCTTTGTGCGCGCGTTCTGCGCGGCCGAGGGCATCGAGCTCGTCTGCGGCGCGCCGGAAAAGCCTGCCCGCAGCGAGGAGGAGGCGCGGGAGCAGCGCTATGCCTTCCTCGATTCCATCCCGTGCGACGCCATTGCCATCGCTCACACGGCCGAGGATAATCTCGAGACGCTGCTGCAGCATCTGCTGCGCGGCAGCGGGCTGCGGGGCCTCGGCGGCATCCCGCCGCGCCGTGGGCGCTATGTGCGGCCGCTGCTGGCCGTTTCCCATGCGCAGGCGCGGGAATATCTGCGCGCGCGGGGCACGGGCTGGCGCGAGGATGCGACGAACGCGGAGGACAGCTGCCAGCGCAACCGCCTGCGCCACGGCGTGCTGCCCCTGCTGGCGGCCGAGATGCCGGAGCTGCCGCTGCGCGTCACGCACAACGATACGAAGCTCAATAACGTCCTGTTCGACCGCCGGACGCGCAAGGCGCTGTGCGTGCTCGATCTCGACACCGTCATGCCCGGCTCGTCGCTGTATGACTACGGCGATTCCATCCGCTTCGGTGCGGCGACTGCGGCCGAGGATGAGAAGGACCTTTCGAAAATGGGCATCAATCTGCACCTGTTCCAGGTCTACACGGCGGGGTATCTCGCCGCCTGCAAGAGCCTGACGCCCAAGGAGCTGGAGCTGCTGCCGCTCGGCGCAAAGATCATCACGCTCGAGCTGGCCGTGCGCTTCCTGACCGACTATCTCGACGGCGACCGCTATTTCCGCGTCGCCTATCCCGAGCACAATCTGGTGCGCGCCCGCGCGCAGATGAAGCTGGTGGCCGACATGGAGGCCCACTGGGACGAAATGCAGGCCATCGTCGCAGAAGAAGCGGCAAAGCGAAACTGAGGAGGAGCTATGCAGTATTTAGGCGTTGAATATTCCGTCAGGCATATGCCGGAGCTCGATCCGGACTTTATCCCCTTCGGCGTGTGGCTCGAGGCCTATGCCAGGGGCGCAGAAAAGCCCCTGACCATCGCGCTCGAGCGCGATCAGGGCAAGATCTCCGTCCGTGAGACGAAGATCCACGGCACGCCGGAAATGGCAGAGGCCGATTATCGCTATGTGGAGCGCTATGTGAAATTCCTGCTGTGGTCCATCGGCGGCTTCCGCATCTGGATCTGCGGCGACAGCGCGCTGGCGCAGCGCCTGCAGCGCGCCTATACCCTCACGGGCGAGCGCGCGTTCGACGTGCAGTTCATGCAGGATGTGTATGAGGTGCCGTTCGAGGTCATCGACTGCACGCCGGAACAGCTGCCGCAGGCCAACGAGTCCTCCGTCGCCATCGGCGGCCATATGGAGGGCTGCCGCATCGGCTTTGACGCGGGCGGCTCCGACCGCAAGGTCTCTGCGGTCATCGACGGCAAGACCGTTTATTCCGAGGAGGTCGTCTGGCACCCGAAGACGGAGCCGGACCCCCAGTATCATTTCGACGGCATCGTCGAGGCGTTCCGCACGGCCGCATCCAAAATGCCGCGCGTGGACGGCATCGGCGTTTCCTCCGCCGGTGTGTTTATCGGCAACAGCCCGATGGTCTCCGCCCTGTTCCTGAAGGTCCCGCGCGAAAAGCGCGAGCTTGTCAAGACGATCTATGACCGCGCGGCCAGAGAGATCGGCGATGTGCCGATCGTCGTGGCGAACGACGGCGACGTGACGGCGCTGGCCGGGGCCATGGGCCTGGAGTGCGGCTCCGTTATGGGCATGGCTATGGGTACGTCCGAGGCCGTCGGCTATGTCGACGCCGAGGGCAAGGTGCTCGGCTGGCTTAACGAGCTGGCCTTTGCGCCGGTCGACCTCTTTGAGGACGCCATGGCGGACGAGTGGTCCACGGACATCGGCGTCGGCTGCAAGTATTTCTCGCAGGATGCCGTCATCAAGCTCGCGCCGCGCGCCGGCATCGAGCTGGATTCCGCGCTCACGCCCGCTGAAAAGCTCAAGGTCGTGCAGAACCTCATGGAGAAGGGCGACAGCCGCGCCCGCCGGATCTTCGCTTCCATCGGCGCATATCTGGCCCATACGCTGAAGCTGTACTGCCGCTTCTACGACGTGCACCACATGATCGTGCTCGGCCGCGTCATGTCCGGCCTCGGCGGCAGCGTCATTCTCGAGACCTGCCTGTCCATCCTGAACGAGGAATATCCGGAGCTTGCGCAGAAGGTGCGCGTCATGCTGCCGGATGAAAAAACACGCCGCGTCGGCCAGTCCGTGGCGGCCGCCAGTCTGCCGGAGCTGCGCAAAAACGCCTGAGCCCGGACGGAGGGAGAATATCATGCAGTTTCAGAATGCAATGATCTATACGGAGAAATTCCGCTTTGAGCACGGGGCCTTCGCCGTGGAAAACGGCCGCTTCGCGCGTGTGCTGGGCCAGCCGGGCCCGGACGCCGTCGATCTGCACGGCGCCTATGTCATCCCCGGCCTGCTCGATATCCACACGCACGGCAACTCCGGCGCGGATTACTCCGACGGCAATTGGGACGACTATGTCCGCATGGCGCGCTACAGTGCCAGGAACGGCATCACCTCCATTGCCCCCACGACGCTGACCCTGCCGTATGAGACGCTGGCTGCGGCCTTTGCTACGGCCTACCGCATGGCGGACGAGCGCCCCGCGGGCTGCGCCGTCGTGCGCGGCGCGCATATGGAGGGACCGTTCTTCAGCGAGAAGAAAAAGGGCGCGCAGAACGCCGCCTATCTCCGTGAGCCGGACTTTGAGGCGTTCAGCAAGCTCTTTGCCGCCGGCAACGGCATCGTCCGCATCGTGGACGTCGCGCCGGAGCTGCCCGGTGCAGCGGAATTTGTGCGCAAGGCAAGCAAGCAGTGCACCGTCTCCATCGCGCACACGGATGCGTCCTATGACGATGCCGTCTGCGCCATAGAAGCGGGCGTCACGCACCTGACGCACCTGTATAACGCCATGCCCGGCATCCACCACCGCAAGCCCGGCGTCATCCCGGCCGCGGTCGAGAACGAGCAGGTGAGCGCGGAGCTCATCAGCGACGGCCAGCATGTCCACCCCGCCTCCGTGCGGCTGGCCTTCCGTATGTTCGGCCCGGCGCGCATGGTGCTCATCTCCGATTCGCTGCGCTGCTGCGGCATGCCCGACGGCGAGTATGAGCTGGGCGGCCAGCCCGTGTTCCTGCAGGGCGGCGTGGCCCGCCTGTCCGACGGGACCATCGCCGGCTCCGCTACGAATGTCTATGACTGCATGCTGCGTGCCATTTCGTTCGGCATTCCGCGCGAGGATGCCGTCCGCGCCGCGACCTATAACCCCGCCCGGCAGCTCGGCTGCCTGGATGAGGTCGGCTCCATCCGCGACGGCAAGCAGGCGGATTTCGTGATCTGCGATGCCGAGCTGAACCGCCGTGAGGTCTGGCTGGCCGGAGAAATGCTGGCCTGAAAAAAGCAACGCCCTGAGAAGCAGAAATGCTTCTCAGGGCGATTTTTATGCTACCTCTTCCCCGCTTGGCGTCAGAATGACGACGCGCAGCGGGATATCCCGGCCGGAGGCGGCGAGCGCGGTTTCCACGGCGTGGGTCAGGCCGCCGCAGCACGGTACCTGCATCCGCACGACGAGGACGGAGCGGATGTCGTTCCGGCGGAACAGCTCCGTGAGCTTTTCGCTGTAGTCCACGGCGTCGAGCTTCGGGCAGCCGATCATGGCGATGCGCCCGGCAAGATAGCGGCTGTGGAACTGCGCGCAGGAAAACGCCGTGCAGTCCGCGGCAATGACAAGGTCCGCGCCCTGCAGATAGGGGGCCGAGGTGCTCAGCAGCCTGATCTGCACGGGCCAGTTCTGCAGGGCGGACGCCGCGCCGTCCTGTGCGGGCGCGGCGGATGGCGCAAGGTGCATGGCCCGCGCACCGGGGCAGCCGCCCGCCGGGACTTTTGATGCTTTGGCGGCCTGCACGGCGGCCTCGTCATAGGCGGGGGCCTCGCGCTCCACAAAGCGGATGGCGTCGGCCGGGCAGGCGGGCAGGCAGTCGCCGAGCCCGTCGCAGAAATGCTCACGGGCCAGCTTCGCCTTGCCGTTTACCATGGCGATGGCGCCCTCATGGCAGGCTTTCGCGCACAGGCCGCAGCCGGTGCAGCGTTCTTCATCAATTTCAATGATCCGTCTGATCATGGGTGTTATCCTCCGATTTACGTAGCTTTCGGTTGGCTTTCTGCCGTTCGGCAATGGCCATCATCTGCTCATACATGGCGTCGCCCACGCACTGGCGGGCATATTTGCACCACTGCACGCAGCTGAGCGTGTCGTTATAGACCACAAAGCCGCAGTGCTCGCACACGGCCTGCGTGTCGCAGGTGAACAGCTCGATCTCGCTGCCGCACTGCGGGCAGACCTTCTCCAAAATTTCGGGCGTGCGGGGCTTTCCCTGACATCCTTCCAGAATCATGGCATTCCCTCCTGTTCGCATCTATTTTAACAAATGCAGGCGGAAAGTCTGTTGGAATGCCAACGAAACCGAAATTCTGCGTGTCTGACCCGTGGACAATATCCGAAAAATGTGCTATGATGAGCAAAAAAGGAGGCTATTGTTATGCGTGTTTTAGAAGGACTTCAGCCTGCGGCTGCGTTGGGCTTTTTTGAGACGCTGTGCGCCATCCCGCATGGCTCGCGCGACACGAAGGCGATCTCGGACTACTGCGTCCGCTTTGCGCAGGAGCGCGGCCTGAGCTGGCAGCAGTATGCTTCGAACAACGTCATCATCCGTAAGCCGGCCAGCCCCGGCTATGAGGATCATCCCACCGTGATCCTGCAGGGTCACCTCGACATGGTCTGTGAGAAGAATGCGGACTGCAACATCGATTTTTCGAAGGACGGCCTGCGCCTGCGCCATGACGACACCTATATTTTTGCCGACGGCACGACGCTCGGCGGAGACGACGGCATCGCCGTGGCCTATGCGCTGGCAGTGCTGGATTCAAGCGAGCTGAAGCACCCGCCGCTCGAGGCGGTGTTCACCGTCGACGAGGAGATCGGCATGCTCGGCGCGGCAGCCCTTGATATGAGCGGCCTGCAGGGCCGTGTGCTGCTGAACATCGACTCTGAGGACGAGGGCATCCTGACCGTCAGCTGCGCCGGAGGCGCGACGTCCTGCCTGACCGTTCCCGTCAAGCGCGTCCCCGCGCAGGGGAGAGCCTGGCGCGTCGGCGTGCGCGGCCTGACCGGCGGCCACAGCGGCGTGGAGATCAACAAGGGCCGCGCCAATGCCAACAAGGTCCTTGCGGCGGCGCTGCAGGGCCTGCCCGTCACGCTGTGCTCCATTGCGGGCGGCAGCAAGGACAATGCCATCCCGCGTGCGTCCGAGGCCGTCGTTGTCAGCGAGGCGGACGATTTTGCTGCGCTGTTTGCAGCGAATGCGGCCAAGACCGCCCTGCCGGAGACGGAGCAGCATGCGGAATTCTACTGCGAGCCTGCCGAGGCGGGCGAGATGCTGGCCGAGAGCGAGGCCGTGCTCGGCCTTCTGAACGCCGTGCCGAACGGCGTGCAGGCTATGAGCAGCGATATTCCCGGCCTTGTGCAGACGTCGCTGAATCTCGGTATCCTGACGACGGACGCCGATGCCGTGCGCCTGACGTTCTCGGTGCGCAGCTCCGTGAACCGCGAGAAGTTCGGCCTCATCGATCAGCTCAAGGCGCTGGCGGCCCGCTTCGGCGGCAGCTACAGCGAGTCCGGCGAGTACCCCGCATGGGAGTACCAGAAGGATTCCCGCCTGCGCGAGGTCATGGTCGAGGTGTTCGAGGCCCAGTACGGCCGCAAGCCGGTCGTGGAGGCTATCCATGCCGGTCTGGAGTGCGGTATTTTCTCCGACCGCCTGCCCGGTCTGGATGCCGTCTCGTTCGGCCCGCAGATGCATGACATCCACACGTCGCGCGAGAGGCTCGACATCGCCTCGACGGCGCGGACGTGGGAGTATCTCGTGGCGGTGCTGGAGCGCCTGTGATGAAGGTTTTTGACGCCCACTGCCACATTTACCCGGCAAAGATCGCCCGCAAGGCCGCCCAGACCACGGCGGCCTTCTATAACTACACCGGCGAGACGCTCGACGGCACGGTGCAGACGCTGTTCGCCCACGGCGGCGGCATTACCAAATTTCTTGTGCAGTCCGTAGCGACACGGCCGGATCAGGTGCAGCATATCAACGAGTTCATCGCCCGCGAGGTCGCGCAGTTCCCGGACCGCCTGTACGGCTTCGGCGCGCTGCACCCCGATTCGCCGACGCTGGAGGAGGATATCGCGCACCTGCGTGCCCTCGGCCTGCACGGCGTGAAGCTGCATCCGGACATCCAGGGCTTCCGCCTCGACGATCCGCGCTGCTTTGCGCTGGCGGAGCAGTGCGAGGGCGTGCTGCCCCTGCTCCTCCACACGGGAGACAGCCGCTATGACTTCTCCAACCCAAACCGCCTTATCCCGCTGCTGCGGCGCTTCCCGCGCCTGACGGTCATCGGCGCGCATTTCGGCGGCTACACGATCTGGCAGGAGGCCGCGCGGCAGCTTGCCGGACGCTTTGAAAACCTCTGGGGCGACTGCTCGTCGTCGTTCTTCGCCATGGACGACGATGCCGGGCGCGCGCTCATCGACGCCTACGGTGCGGACCGTGTGCTGTTCGGCACGGATTACCCCATGTGGGATCCGCAGCACGAGCTGGCGCGTCTGCGCGGCATGCACCTTGCGCCGGAGACGGAGCGGAAGATCCTCTATGACAATGCTGCTGCCCTGTTTGGGCTGGAAGGAGAGAACTGATATGCTGCGAGTGGGAACCGTCGGGACAAGCTCGATCATGCGGACCATTCAGGAGGCCATCCGCCTGACGGACGGCATGGAGTGCCGTGTGGTCTATTCCCGCACCGAGGAGCAGGGCCGCGCCTTCGCGGCGGAGATGGGCGTGCCGGAGCACTGCACGGACTATGCCGCCATGCTGGAGCGCAGCGACCTTGACCTCATCGACATCGCCTCGCCGAACCGCTTCCATGTGGAGCAGGCCCTTGCCGCGCTGGAGCACGGCAAGCACGTCATTGTGGAAAAGCCCGCCGCCGTGACCCGCGGCGACGTGCAGCGGCTCATCGACGCCGCGCGCGCAAACGGCGTGTACTTCTTTGAGGCCATCACGACGCTGTTCATGCCGCAGTACGAGGCCTGCCGCCTGCTGCTGCCGAAGCTCGGGCGCATCGAGCAGGCGCACATCACCTATGCGCAGTATTCCTCGCGCTACGATGCCTATCTGCGCGGCGAGAACCCGAATATCTTCAACCCTGCCATGCAGGCCGGTGCGCTCAACGACATGGGCGTTTACTGCGTGCATATGGCCGTCGACCTGTTCGGCGCGCCGCAGGACGTCCGGTATCTGGCGGAGCTCGGCCCGAACGGCATCGATCTGGCCGGGCGGCTGACACTGACGTATCCGTCCCTGACGTGCGAGATCCTCACGGCGAAAAACGCCGACCTCGGCAGCGGCTGCCGCATCACGGGCGAGAACGGCTGGTTCGCGGAGGACGGGCCCATCAACGCCTTCGGCGGCTGCACGGCAGAGCTGAACGGTGCGCCGGTCGACGTGGCGCTGCCGCAGGCCGAGAACCGCATGGTCTATGAATTTGCCCGCTTCCGCGATGCCATCGTGCAGCACGACACGGCGTTCTTCGACCGCATGGCGGAGCAGTCCGCGCGCGTGGCCGCCGTACTGGAGCAGGCACACTGCACTGCATAACTATCCTGCCAGACACCCTTCCGGAGGAGACTTCTCTTCCGGAGGGGTATCTTTTCGCGCAAAAACAAGTCGATAAATAATTTATAACAGGATTTATATTCTAAAATCGCCAGGGGACTCGCGAACGCTATAAAATTATATTTAGGGCAGAAAAACTTTTTTATGAAATCTGCACAATTTGGACCTGTATTTTTCTACACCAAATTGTGGAAAATCCGTTGCACTTCTGCAAAGAATCTGATATGATAACAGCAATGGGAGCCTGCAGGAGATGCCGCTCCGCGCAGGTCTCTTACGGAACCGCCGGCCCCGGCAGAACCGGCAAAAACAAACGGGAGGTACTTATGGAAAAGTTTTTTGGACTGAAAAAACACGGCACCACCGTCAGAACTGAGATCCTGGCAGGTCTGACCACGTTCATGGCCATGGCTTACATCCTCATGGTCAACGCCAACATGTTCGCCAATCCGTTCAGCGACGGAACGAACGTCCTCGGCGTCAGCTACGGCGCCATCTACATTGCCACCGCGATCTCGGCAGTCATCGGCTCCGTCCTCATCGGACTGCTGTCGAATCTGCCGCTCGCACAGGCCTCCGGCATGGGCCTGACCGCCTTCTTCGTTTATACAGTCTGCGTCGGCTTCGGCTTCACCTACGCCAACGCCCTTGTGTTCGTTCTCGTTGACGGCCTCATCTTCATCCTGCTGACCATCACCGGCCTGCGCAAGAAGATCTTCACCGCCATCCCCGACGCCGTCCGCAAGGCCATCCCCGCAGGCATTGGCCTGTTCATCGCGTTCCTCGGCCTGCAGAATGTCGGCCTCGTCGCGAAGGATGCCAGCACCGGCGTTACCCTCGGCTCCTTCAACCTGTTCAACAATGCCAATGTCAGCTGGGCGACCGTTATGCCCATGATCGTCACCGTCCTGGCCCTTGTGCTCATTGCCGTCCTGTCCAAGAAGGGCGTGCGCGGCGCGGTCCTGTGGGGCATCCTCGGCGGCGCAGCCCTGTATTATGTGCTCGGCCTGACCGTTCCCGGCTTCTATGGCGACCTCAGCTCCACGCTGAAGATCGACTTCGTCGGCCCGTTCCGCGATTTCGGCGAGATGGCCTTCGGCAAGGTCTTCACGGAAGGCTTCGACTTCAGCGCCTATGTCAGCGCCCATGGCACGGCAGACCTGGTCGTCGTCTTCATCACGACGTCCCTGGCCTTCTGCATGGTCGATATGTTCGATACCCTCGGCACGCTGTACGGCGCCTGCGCCCGCGGCAACATGCTGCTGCCGAACGGCGAGGTCCCCAACATGGACAAGGCCATGCTGGCTGACGCCATCGCCACCACCACCGGTGCGATCTGCGGCACCTCCACGGTCACGACGTTCGTCGAGTCCTCTGCCGGTGTTGCAGAGGGCGGCAGAACCGGCCTTGCGGCCATGGCGACTGCTGCGCTCTTCTTCATCGCCATGTTCCTCAGCCCCATCGCCTCGCTCATCCCGACGGCGGCCACCGCTGCGGCCCTCATCTATGTCGGCGTTCTGATGATCAACTGCGTCAAGGACCTCGACTGGATGGATCCGTCCGTTGCTTTGCCCTCGTTCCTCACGATGGCGATGATGCCCTTCACCTACAACATCTCCTACGGCATC
>ENA-UEYD01002364-UEYD01002364.1-human-gut-metagenome-genome-assembly--contig:-NODE-2364-length-10564-cov-4.944693_pt1 | contig 10564 bp, 7 predicted proteins | sample MGYA00242907_ERZ507875 | MGnify/ENA primary metagenome ERZ507875 (study PRJEB26167, sample SAMN06115506) | human gut metagenome | host: Homo sapiens | place: China:Shandong | collected 2015-08-07...
AAACTGGTAAATATCCATCCATCGCTGCCGCCCAGTTCACGAACCAAGCTTCCCGTTTCCCTTCCTTTATGTACAACTAACAGTTATAATATTCGTAATTGGCTTACGAACATCCATAATTCTGCTTTCAGCCAGAGTTTATACTATACTGGTGGGAAAGGTACACCTTGTTATAACGGCAATATCAGTAGCATGACATGCAAGGGAAATGATAAAGTGACACGAGGATATAAGTTTACTTATGATGGAGTGAGCCGTATGACAGATGCTACCTATGGAGAAGGCGATCTGATAAATGCCAATCCGAACCGTTTCACGGAGCAAGTGACCGGTTATGACAAGAATGGAAATATTCTGGGTTTGAAGCGTTATGGGCAGACAGGTGCTTCGTCTTATGGCTTGATTGATAATCTTTCCCTGACTTTGAACGGCAACCAGCTAAAAGCTGTGAATGATGCAGTTACGACTTCTGCTTATAATAATGGCTTTGAGTTCAAGGATGGTGCCAAGGTGACTACTGAATATACTTATGATACAAATGGGAATTTGACGAAAGATTTGAATAAAAATATTATTTCTATTCAATATAATATGCTAAATTTGCCAAGTATAGTAAGTTTTTCCGATGGCAGTACTATTACCTATACTTATGGTGCTGACGGTACGAAACTCAGGATTGTGCATAAGATAGGTAGCGCAATCACGACTACTGATTATTTAGGCAATGTAGTCTATGAAAATGGTGTTGCCAAGTTACTTCTGACCGGCTACGGTTATGTTTCTTTGAATGACAAAAAGTATCATTATTATTTGCAGGATCATCAGGGAAACAATCGCGTGGTAGTAGATTCATCCGGGACGGTAGAAGAAACGAACCATTATTATCCTTTCGGAGGTGCATTTGCAAGTACCGGTAATGTACAACCTTATAAGTATAACGGCAAGGAACTGGATGCGAAGAAAGGATTGAATTGGTATGATTATGGGGCGAGAATGTATGATGCGGCGTTGGGAAGGTGGCATAGGGTAGACCCGTTGGCGGAGAAATACTATGGTATAACTCCGTATAATTATTGCTTTGATAATCCTATCAAGTATATTGATCCTGATGGTTTTCAACCTCGTCCTGCCCGCCCAGTACGAAGAGGGTATAGAAATGGTGGTCGTCCTAATCCTTATGCCTTTTATCCTGGAGGGGTTAGACCTCAATCTTATAGGGAAACTACAAACTTTTCTTATCGAGGTACGGGATTACGACGACAAGTTCCTTTGGAAGAACAACGTTATTTGCAGGTGATAAATACACCTGGAGGGAATGAAGTGCAAATGAGTAGTGGAAATAAATGGGGGCAAAGTTTGTCAGGAGCTTTAGATTTAACTGATAGATATATAGATTTTAGAAATCGCTTAGTAAGCCTTGCTACTACAGTGAAATATAGTGAGAATGGCATAGTTCAAAAAAGTCTTGAGATGATTATTAATGATCCAGAATTAGCACAGAAGCAACTTGACTATGAAGCTCAAGCAAGAAAGATAGACGAAGAGTTAGGCAAACTGGATTTTACAGGGAAGTCATTGGCAGAAATTCTTGAGATATCTGCAGAACGCAAAGATATAATACAGGAAAGACTCGGCTTGTCTCCCAAGGATATTTTATGGAATGAGTTTCTTACGAACCCTGAAGCGTTTCAAACAGTAGGAACCAATAGAAGGGTATTACCGGAATTTAGACAACACTAAATATAACGTATGAAAAGAAGAAAAAAAAGGTGGACAACCAAGAATACCCATCTTAAAAAGGTGAAAAAAAAGGAAGAGAAATCTGAGGATAGGATGCTTAAAATAGCCTCATGGATTTTTCTTGCACTTGCTGTATTAATAATAACAATAATTGCTTTGAATAATCATGTTATAGGTTATGATAATTTTATAGGTCGTCCTCTTGAGTGGTCTCGTTCTTTATTTGATTAGGAAATTGACTTCGTTTTCTGTTCTTATTCAGCCGGATAAATATATCCGGCTGTTTCGCTTATACAGACGGAAGTAAGGAAAAGAACCGTTTACGTTTCATCCGGGAAATGAACTAAAATGGGAATTTACTGTAAAAGTGGACTATACTTTGTCAAGCTGTCGCGGAAAGTTTATCTTTGTATCTGCATATAGATAATTTATTCTTAAAAGGCGTGAATTATGGAGAATATATCAGATAGTAAATTGTTGCCTTATGGTATGATGAACTTCGCGGTTATCCGTCGTGATGATTATTATTATGTGGATAAGACTGCTTTCATCCCATTGATAGAGCGCTCGGATCGTTTCTTCTTTTTTATGCGTCCTCGTCGCTTTGGCAAGAGCTTGACGTTGAATATGCTGCAACATTATTACGATGTGAATGCCAGGGACAAGTTCGATGCACTCTTTGGAGATTTGTATATAGGGCAGCATCCCACCAAAGACCGGAATAGCTATCTGGTGTTGAAACTTAATTTCTCATTGGTAAGTTCCGAACTGCACAACTATCTTTATACCTATCTGTTGAATACGTATGATGAGGCAGAGCTGAGTTTCAGTAGCTATGAAAAGAGTGAACCTGGATATCTATCCTGATATGATGCACAGCTATATCGTAGAATTGAAGTATGCTAAATACAAAGATCCGGAAAACCGTGTGGAAGAACTACGTCGGGAAGCCATTGAACAGGCCAACCGTTATGCAGATACCGATACTGTGAAATGTGCTGTTGGCAACACTCGTCTGCATAAGGTTGTAGTGGTATATAAAGGTATGGAGATGAGGGTGTGCGAAGAGGTATGATCCGGTCGCTATAAAATAATTTTATAGTTAAAGTTTAGAAAGACTTTATAGTTTTGCTTATTTATAAGAATAAGCCTTGCTTTACAGTAAATGCAAGTTTTTGTAGTTAATAGTTACAAGGACTTGCATTTCTGTTTTAGAATGAAACAACAGGAGATATGCTAATTAAAATTAAAATTGAAACTCTAAGGGTAGTATTCTAACAAAGTGAGTTGTATTATTGATACATAGTGAAAAAAAGAGCGTCAATGCTCATTAAACTGAATTTAATAATGAAAAACATGAAATCCATTGCAAAGCAGGCGAGTGCTTTCCTATTACTGGGAATGGCGGTTTGTAGCTGTACATACGTGCTTCAGCAACAAGACCACGCATCCTATGTGAATCCCTTTATCGGTACAGGCGGACATGGACATACATATCCCGGAGCGGTAGTTCCTAACGGGATGATTCAACCCAGCCCTGATACGCGTATTTATCAGTGGGACGCTTGTTCCGGCTATTATTATGCTGACTCCACGATCAACGGTTTCTCACATACCCATCTCAATGGCACCGGCTGTGGTGACTATGGTGACGTATTGTTGATGCCCACCGTAGGACAGCAAAGTTATCAGGCTATGGGAACGGAAAGTCAGCAAATGGCCTATGCTTCTGCTTTTTCTCATGAAAATGAAACTGCTGAACCGGGGTATTATTCCGTATACTTAGACCGTTATCAGGTCAAAGCAGAACTGAGCGCAACCAAACGTGCCGCTATTCATCGCTATACCTTCCCGAAAGCAGCGGATGCCGGGTTTATTCTCGATTTGGATTATAGTCTGCAACGCCAGACGAATGAGGATATGGTGCTGGAAGTGATCAGTGATACGGAAATCCGCGGACATAAGAAAACCGTATATTGGGCTTTCGACCAATATATTAATTTCTATGCTAAGTTCTCCAAGCCTTTCACCTATACATTAGTGACCGATTCTATGGCATTGGATGCAGACGGCCCGCTGTTGCCCACCGCTAAAGTCTTATTGCAGTTCGAAACCGGAGAAAATGAACAGGTGCTTGTGAAAGTAGGCGTTTCGGCTGTCGATATGGATGGAGCACGCAAGAATGTGGAAGCTGAAATTCCCGGATGGGATTTTGACGGAGTGAAGAAAGCCGCCCGCCAGTCCTGGAATGATTATCTTTCAAAGATAGACATCGAAACTGAAAATGCTGATCAGCGCACTATGTTCTATACTGCACTTTATCATACAGGCGTGCAGCCTAACTTGTTTACAGATGCTGATGGCCGCTATCTGGGTATGGATTTGAAACCTCATCAGGGAAGTGTGGACCAACCTGTTTATACCATCTTCTCTTTGTGGGATACTTTCCGTGCTTATCATCCTTTGATGACCATCATAGATCCGGATTTGAATGAGGCATTTATACGCTCTCTTCTTCTTAAGCAGCGTGAAGGCGGTGTCTTCCCGATGTGGGAGCTGGCCGGAAACTATACCGGTACGATGATCGGCTATCATGCCGCTTCCGTCATCACGGATGCTTATATGAAAGGTGCCCGTAATTTTGACGTGAAAGAGGCCTATCAGGCTTGTTTGCGTGCTGCCGAATATGATACGACAGGAATAAAGTGCCCTCCTTTGGTATTGCCCCATCTGATGCCACAGGCTAAATACTGGAAGAATAAGATTGGGTATGTGCCTTGCGATAAAGATAATGAGGCGGTAGCCAAAGCGCTGGAATACGCATACGATGACTGGTGTATTTCTGTTCTTGCCGGTGAGCAGGGCGATGCGGCCAATCAGCAGAAATATGCCGAGTTTGGCAAAGGATACAAACATTATTTTGATCCTTCCACCCGTTTTATGCGTGGGCTGGACAGTGAGGGTAACTGGCGTACACCTTTCAATCCCCGTTCTTCCAATCACCGCAGTGACGATTATTGTGAAGGTACTGCCTGGCAGTGGACTTGGTTCGTACCTCATGATGTAGAAAGATTAGTGGATTTGATGGGAGGTCGTGAAGCTTTCATAGGCAAACTGGATTCACTGTTTACGGCTAATTCCGCTTTGGAAGGGGAACTGGTATCTGCTGATATTTCAGGGTTGATCGGACAATATGCGCATGGCAATGAGCCGAGTCATCACATTACACATCTTTACAATTATGTAGGACAGTCATACAAAACTCAGGAATTGGTAGATGAAGTTTTGCATACACTTTATTTTAATGATCCGAACGGACTTTCGGGTAACGAGGATTGCGGACAGATGTCTGCTTGGTACATTCTCAATGCAATGGGATTCTATCAGGTATGTCCGGGCAAACCTGTGTATTCTATCGGCCGCCCCTTATTTGATAAAGCAACCATTCACCTGAAAGGCGGGAAGACTTTCACCATCGTAACACATAACAATAGTCGCGAGAACAAGTATGTGCAGAAGATGGTCCTGAATGGTAAAGAACTGAATGCGCCCTTTTTTGCACATCAAGATATGATAGACGGTGGTACTCTGGAATTAACGATGGGCGGTGAACCGCTGAAATAAAAGTCAAATAGGTATGAGTCGAAATAGTCGTAATCCGATTTCCTGGGTACCCACCGTCTACTTTGCTATGGGGCTTCCCTTTGTGGTGCTGAATATGGTATCTGTACTGATGTTTAAAGGCCTGGGCATCGATGATGCGCAGATTGCTTTGTGGACATCACTGATTATGTTGCCCTGGACACTGAAATTCCTTTGGAGTCCGTTCTTGGAGATGTTCAAAACGAAGAAATTCTTTGTAGTGTTGACACAACTGATTACGGGGGCAGGCTTTGCCCTGGTAGCGTTGGCGTTGCATCTTCCGGCTTTCTTTGCTGTATGTATTGCTTTACTGGCGATTATTGCTTTCAGCGGGGCAACGCATGATGTTGCGACCGATGGTGTTTATATGTCAGAATTGAATAAGCAGGATCAGGCTAAATATATCGGTTGGCAAGGTGCTTTCTATAATATTGCTAAGATTGTCGCATCCGGTGGGTTGGTTTGGTTGGCAGGGTGGTTGCTGAAACACTATGGGGGAGTTCCGGGAGCGGAGGAGACTGTTCGTCATGAAGCCACTGTGCAGGCTTGGATGACGGTTATGTTCATTCTGGCTGTTGTAATGGTATTGCTGGGAGTGTATCACATGCGTATGTTGCCTTCGGGAGGCACTGCTGCCACGGGCACGACATCCGGCAAGGAAACCTGGAACCGGTTGGTGGAAGTTATCCGGAATTTCTTTCAGAAGAAACATATCTGGTATTACATTACTTTCATCATTCTTTATCGTTTGGCCGAAGGCTTTGTCATGAAGATAGTGCCGTTGTTTCTGAAGGCGGAACGTTCAGTCGGTGGTCTGGGACTGGGAGAACAGGAGATCGGTTTGTACTATGGTACTTATGGGGCGGCTGCATTTGTGCTGGGTTCCCTGTTGGCCGGCTATTATATATCTCACAGAGGGTTGAGTCGCACACTGTTTTCACTGTGCTGCATTTTCAATCTTCCGTTTCTGGCTTATACGCTACTGGCCATTTATCAGCCGGAGAACGGCATGTTGATAGGCGGTGCCATTGTGCTTGAATATTTCGGTTATGGTTTCGGATTCGTAGGTTTGTCGCTGTTTATGATGCAGCAAGTGGCACCCGGTAAGCACCAGATGGCTCATTATGCTTTTGCTTCAGGCATCATGAATCTGGGTGTGATGTTGCCGGGTTCTATCAGTGGCTTTGTCAGTAACGCGTTGGGATATAAGACATTCTTCATCTTCACGATGTTTGCTACTATTCCGGCATTCCTGATAACGTATTTTGTGCCGTTTACCTATCCGGATGAAAAGAAAAAATGATATTATTAACAATATAAATAAGAAGAATTATGGACAGTAAAATTATAATGCCTTGGGAAGAACGTCCTGAAGGTTGCTCAGATGTCATGTGGCGCTATTCTAAGTACCCGGTTATCTGGCGTTACCACATTCCGAGTTCCAACAGTATTTTCAACAGTGCGGTAGTTCCGTTCGGAGATGGGTTTGCCGGTGTGTTCCGTTGTGACAATAAGTCGGTGCAGATGAATATCTTTGCGGGCTTTAGTAAAGACGGAATCAATTGGGAGATAAATCACGAGCCCATCAGCTTTAAGGCGGGGAATACGGAGATGATAGAGTCCGAGTATAAATATGATCCGCGTGTCACCTGGATTGAAGATCGTTATTGGATTACTTGGTGCAATGGTTACCACGGACCTACAATTGGTATCGGTTATACATTCGACTTCAAAGAATTCTTCCAGTGCGAAAATGCCTTCTTGCCTTTTAACCGCAATGGGGTACTTTTTCCGCAGAAGATAGATGGTAAATATGCTATGTTGAGTCGTCCGAGCGACAACGGTCATACACCGTTTGGAGATATTTACATCAGTTACAGTCCGGATATGAAATATTGGGGAGAACACCGTTGTGTGATGAAAGTTACTCCTTTCCCCGAAAGTGCATGGCAGTGTACGAAGATAGGGGCAGGTTCTGTTCCGTTCCTTACTGAAGAGGGCTGGTTGATATTCTATCATGGAGTTATTACTACTTGCAACGGTTTCCGCTATTCCATGGGAGCAGCCATTCTTGATAAAGAGAATCCTGCCAAAGTGTTATATCGTACCCGTCCGTATCTGCTTGCACCTGCTGCTCCTTATGAATTGCAGGGAGATGTGCCCAATGTAGTATTTCCTTGCGCCTCTTTGCAGGATGGAGATAAAGTAGCTGTATATTATGGCGCTGCTGATACAGTTGTTGGCATGGCCTTTGGCTATATTTCGGAAATCATAGAATTTACGAAGAAAAACAGCATTGTATAGTTAATCCCTTAAAGAATCAGTCGACTATGAAACGTATTTTATTGGCTTACACACTTTCTGCCCTTTGTCTGCTTCCGGCGTTTGCCGGAGGTGGAGAGGGGGCTTTACCTATAAGCTATGTCAATCCTTTCATCGGTACTACCAACTTTGGAACTACGAATCCGGGAGCGGTTTGTCCTAATGGAATGATGTCCGTGGTCCCCTTCAATGTGATGGGATCGGAAGATAATAAGTATGATAAAGATGCTCGTTGGTGGTCTACTCCTTACGAGTATCACAATTGTTTTTTCACCGGCTATTCGCATGTCAATCTGAGTGGTGTAGGGTGTCCCGAACTGGGATCTTTATTGCTGATGCCTACTACGGGTGAATTGTCCGTAGATTATAAAGAGTATGGAAGTCGTTATAAAGATGAACAGGCTTCTCCGGGATATTACAGTAATTTCCTCACTCGCTATAATGTAAAGACTGAGGTGTCTGCCACTCCCCGCACGGGTGTTTCACGTTTTACGTTTCCTGCCGGACAGAGTCATGTATTACTGAATTTGGGTGAAGGACTGACGAATGAAACCGGTGCTTTCTTGAAACAGGTGAGCGACACCGAATTTGAAGGTATGAAATTATTGGGAACTTTCTGCTATAACCCCCAGGCGGTATTTCCCATTTATTTTGTAATGCGTGTCAACAAGCAACCGGCATCCAGCGGTTATTGGAAAAAGCAGCGTCCCATGACTGGAGTGGAAGCTGAATGGAATCCCGACAACGGACGCTACAAGCTTTATACTCGTTATCGTAAGGAAATAGCCGGAGATGATATCGGTGCTTTTCTTACTTTCAACACGATGGAAGGTGAACAGATCGAAGTGCAAATGGGAGTTTCTTTTGTAAGCATTGAGAATGCCCGTTTGAATCTGGATACAGAGCAAAGTGGAAAGAATTTCAGTCAGGTATTGGCTGATGCCCGTATGCGTTGGAATGAGGATCTTTTGCGTATCCTTGTCGAAGGCGGAACGGAAGAACAGAAAACTGTCTTTTATACTGCTCTTTACCATACATTGATACATCCCAATATCCTGCAGGATGTCAATGGTCAGTATCCCGCCATGGAAAGTGATCAGATTCTGACAACAAAGGGAGAGCGTTACACTGTTTTCTCGCTTTGGGATACGTATCGTAATGTTCACCAACTCCTTACGTTGGTTTATCCCGAACGTCAGTTACAAATGGTGCGTTCCATGCTCGATATGTATCGCGAACATGGTTGGCTACCTAAATGGGAACTCTACGGACGTGAAACGTTGACTATGGAGGGTGACCCGTCTATTCCTGTCGTCGTTGATACCTGGTTGAAAGGCTTACGTGATTTTGATATCGATCTGGCTTATGAAGCTATGTATAAATCTGCCACTTTGCCCGGTGCCGAGAATTTGCTAAGGCCGGATAATGATGATTATATGTCATTAGGATATGTTCCTTTGCGTGAACAGTACGATAATTCAGTCTCTCATGCATTAGAGTATTATATTGCGGATTATTCTCTTTCCCTGCTGGCGGATGCATTGGGTAAGAGGGCTGCGGAACAGGGTAAAAAAGCAGAAGCACGGAAATATCAGGCTGATGCCCGTCTTTTTTATAACCGTTCATTGGGATATAAACACTACTATAGTAAGGAATTTGGTACTTTCCGTCCCATTCTGCCTGACGGTCAGTTCTATTCACCTTTCAATCCGAGACAGGGAGAGAATTTTGAACCGAATCCCGGTTTTCATGAAGGATGTGCCTGGAATTACAGTTTCTATGTTCCCCACGATGTGAAAGGGCTTGCCCGTCTCATGGGTGGACAGAAACCTTTCATTGAAAAACTTCAGCGTGTCTTTGACGATGGTCTCTATGATCCTGCCAATGAACCCGACATTGCTTATGCTCATCTCTTTTCTTATTTCAAGGGCGAAGAATGGCGTACGCAAAAAGAGACTCGAAGGCTTTTGCAGAAGTATTTTAAAAATGCTCCCGATGGTATTCCCGGTAATGATGATACCGGTACCATGTCTACCTGGGCCATCTTTAACATGATAGGATTTTACCCCGACTGTCCTGGTGATCCGTATTATACCCTTACTACGCCTGTATTCGACAAGGTGGTGATTCGTCTTGACTCTGATACTTGGGGAAGCGATAAGCTGGTGATAGAAACTGGGCGCCCTTCAACAGAGTCCTTATACATTCGTGAGATGGAGTTAGGAGGGAAGAAATTATCCCGCTACCGCATCAGTCATGAAGAACTGGTAAAAGGTGGAGCGCTGAGATTTATACTTCGATAGTATAGGAGGTGACAAACCTATCTTGCAATACCTTGTCGACAAGAAGTTAAGAGTTTGTCAACAAGAAGTTAACTCCTTGTCATCAAGAAGTTAACTTCTTGTAAGGGGCTGATAATCAATGTTTATTTTACGCTCTGGTCTTGTGCAAGTTATCACTGTATTCAAGTAGGTCTTTTTTGTAAAAGCGGATTATAATAAAATCGGGTGACTGCAATCACTTGCCATCACCCGCTATCTTACATTTCTTCGTGTTTCAAAAATGTTCGTAAAGAGAGAATTTATAGTTTTTTATTTCATAGGTTCTACTGTATAACCTTGTTGTTTCAACAGTTTCAGTACTCCATTGCTGCCCGGTAAGTGTCCGGCACCTACTACAAAGAGAGTAGGAGCATCTTTCATGATAGTCGGCATTTTCTCAATCCATGCTTTGTTGCGGTTATCCAGCAAAGCTTCCATTTCACCCGGCATCGGATCACAGGAGTTGCCATCCCGTTCTTCCATCAGTTTCAGCATCTCATCCAGATTTTGGGCTTTATATGCCTCATTCAGTCGTTTAG